>Ga0115002_10005902_pt1 | contig 14290 bp, 13 predicted proteins | sample ArcticOcean_MG_C_8_FD_89576 | JGI IMG/M metagenome (GOLD analysis project Ga0115002, IMG submission 89576) | Marine microbial communities from western Arctic Ocean - ArcticOcean_MG_CB11_86 | ecosystem: Environmental > Aquatic > Marine > Oceanic | place: Arctic Ocean: Canada Basin | collected... | reverse complement strand
CATGATTTGCCGCCGGGAGACTACACCTTTGAGGTCCGCGCCGCCGACTGTGACTTTAACCACTCCGAGCCAGCGGTACTGACGTTAAAAATAAACCCGGATCCCCGCGTCGAAATGCTCATCAACAACGCGGGGCAGGATGCCGAGAATTTTGTCGGCCAAAGTGCGGCATTGCGCCGCATCCTCTCGCAAATCCACGAAGTCGCCCATACCGACCTGACCGTGCTCGCCCTAGGCGAAACCGGCACCGGCAAGGGCCTAGTCGCGCGCGCCCTGCACCGATTGAGCAAGCGCAGTACCCAGCCCTTGATCCAAATCAATTGCGGCGCCTTGCCGACCGGGCTCATCGAAAGCGAATTCTTCGGACATGAAAAAGGCGCCTTCACTAGTGCCGTCTCGCGCAAACCGGGAAAAGTCGAACTCGCACAGGGCGGCACGCTCTTCCTCGACGAAGTCGGCGACCTCACACTCGAAGCTCAAGTCAAACTCCTGCGCCTGTTGGAGGAGCGAACTTTCGAGCGCGTCGGTGGCACGGAGACCTTCCACGCCGATGTCCGCGTTGTCGCGGCGACCAACCGCAACCTACAGCAAATGGTCGCCGCTGGCACCTTCCGCGAAGACCTATATTTCCGCCTGCAAGTCTTCCCGCTGCAATTGCCCCCCTTGCGACAACGCCGTGACGACATTCTGCAATTAGCTATCCACTTCATGGAAAACATGGCCGCGCATCTCGACAAAGAGGTGACCCACATAAGTCCGGAAGCCGTAGCCGCACTGCAACGCTATGATTGGCCGGGCAATGTCCGCGAACTCGAGCATTCAGTACAACGAGCGGTCATTATTTGCAAGGGATCGACCATTCTCGCCAGGGATATCGCATTGGAACTTCCCGATATCCCTACAACACAAACGCCCACTACCATGACGCTATATGAAAACGAACGCCGCCACATATTAATGGTCCTGGAGCAAACAGGCTGGATAATCAAAGGCCCTAATGGCGCAGCAGATATTTTGGGCTTGCCTTCTTCCACCCTGCGAAGCCGCATGAAGAAACTAGAGATACAACGCCCCATCGTGTGATATATCGCCCCCATAGTGCGATATATCACACGCACTCAACATCATTATTATCAATGAAACCCCCCCATCCCCCTCCATTGCAAGGGGCGACATATCGCCCCTTGCGCTATACTTTCTTTTTTCTATACCATCTATTTTTCTTCTTATATAAATAAATAACAATAGCTTATACATTATATTTCTCATTTCTGATTTACGGCATAATAATTGCATGTATCTTCAATATACCTACAATCATTGAAGATACATGCTGATCAGGAGCCGATAATGCAAGCCACAGAGCCCAAACAATCCGATCAACGCACAGCACTGCGCATGCGCGCATGGGAACTCAAAAAGTTGGGATGGAAGCAAAAAGACATTGCCAGTAGCCTGGGCGTGAGTCAGACCGCTGTGAGCAATTGGGTTCGCAGAGTTCGCCAAGGAGGCCCACAATCGCTGCGCACTCGTTATTCACCCGGCGCTCCGTCTCGCCTAAACGCCGAGCAGCAAGCCTCGCTGCTCAAACTGCTCGAAGAAAGCCCCGCCACGCACGGTTTCACCCAACGCAACTGGACCTATTTCCTTATCGCCGATCTTATCTCGCAAAAATTCAGCGTAACCTACCACCAATCACATATCCCCAAACTGCTTAAAAAACTCCACTGGGTCCCACCACATAAGCACTCAGCGGTAATGCACGAAGACAAATAGAAAAGGTCGGGTGAGGAAATTTCCTCACCCGACCTTTTCTATTTTATTCACTACCGACATCATTTCACAGGAAAGAAGTTTTCATCATCTTTACCCATTAAATTGCGCATTAGCCACCACAGCCATAAAATCCCCGGAAGCATCGTTACCGCCGCCATCCAATGCACGGCATTCGCAATTGTAAAGACCTCCAGATACTGCCCGCCCAAACCCGCACCGACCGCACCCATCAACGCAACTAAGGCATATTCGCTGGAAAAAACTCGTCCGCGGACTTCCCCTGGCACCACTTGCAATAAAATCTGACTCGAAAAAACCCAGAGAATGCCGCTGCCGCACGCCCGAATGAATATGCCCAACAACACGACTTGCAACGAATCCAAGGTACCCACAATCCACAGCCCAACAACAGCGACACCATACGCCAACGCAATCGCCCAGCACAGCGCCGCGATGCGATCCCCGGTATAGCGCCGAGCGAAAATCGGCCCCACACCGGTTCCAATTCCAGCCATCGCGTACATCAAACCCAGACTAAGACTGCCCCCCTCACCGATCACAAAAATATCGCGCGCTATCACCACACTCACCACCTCCAGCGGCGCCCCAAAAAAAAGCACCAGCGCCGCTTTGTGCAGCGTGATATATGCGACTTGGCGATGTTTTTTGAAATAGCGTAAACCGTCGAGATATTGACGTAGCGCTACAGCGACATGCTGCTCCTCTGCCGGAAGACTGGGTTGTACCTCTATTTTGATCCGCATGATACACCAAGCCGAAAGCACAAAAGTCATCGCATCGATCAAAAAGGCCGGCTTGAGTCCCCAAGTCCCGGCGACCAACCCACCCAAAGCCGCGCCCAAAGCGAGCATAACCGACCAGGTGGTTGAGGTCAGCGCATTAGCGGTACCGACGGCGCGCTCGGGAACGATATCGGGCAGGATGGCGCTGCGCGCCGGAAAGAAGAAGCCGCTGATACCCAACTGCAACACAGAAAAGAGATAGAGCAGCCAGACTTCATCCGGCTCATCGACAAGCAAAAAACCCAACGCGGTGAAGATCCGGCCCAAATCGGTGAGGATCAGGATCCACTTGCGGTTATAGCGATCGGCGACCACCCCGGCTATCGGGCTGACCAGAAAGGGCGCCAGCATCCGCACCATAAAAAGCGTACCCACCGCCAAACCCGATTCTGTCAGGGTCGCGACCAACGCCGCCGAGGCGACCAGATTGAACCAATCGCCCAACAAGCTGATGATCTGGCCCAACCACAAATAGCGAAAGTTGGCGTATTGCAATACCAACTCCCGATAGCCCATAGGGCGTTCGCTCAAAAAAACCTCCCCGTGCGAGATGCCCTAAGATAATTGCCCCGCCACCGACCCGCTATTATTTTCAAATGCTCACCAAAGGAGCACTGATATTATGCAGTTGACCCACCAACAAAAACTCAATTTCCACCGCGATGGCTATATCAAAATTCCCGGTGCCATACCGCAACTTATGGTCGAGCAAGCCCTACGCGCAATCAACCACTCGCTCGGCGAGGAGGGCATGAACAAAGAGGACTTGCCCACTTTGCGCTCGCGTTCTTACTGTGGCGAAGTACAAGAAAATCCAGCCATCACCGACATCTTCAACCACTCACCAGTCTTTACGCTCTCCGAATCACTATTGGGCGAAGACAATGTGCTCGAGGCCAGTGCCGGTCAGATCGCCCTGCGCTTTCCCACTGCCCCCGTCGCCGACCCCGGCCCCCCGCGCGGCCATCTCGACGGCATCGGCTCCGGTCTCAACGGCCAGGCCAAGGGCCAGTATCGCCGTGGTTTCACCGGCCTCGCCGTAGTGCTGCTCTCGCAATTGACCGGCGACTACGGCGGCAACTTCACCGTCTGGCCCGGCTCGCATACCTTCTTCGAAAATCATTTCAAACAGCACGGGCACGAAATCCTTGGCGAGGGCATGCCCAAAGTCGACCTGCCCAACGAGCCGGTACAGATCACTGGTGAGCCCGGCGATGCGATCCTCGCCCACCACCAGATCGTGCACACCGCCGCACCCAACACCTCCTCCCATATTCGCTACGCCACCATTTTCCGCCTCCGACACAAAGACTGCGATGAGATCGGCCACGACGCCTACACCGATATATGGCGCGAATGGCCCGGCATCCAGGCGGCGCTGACCGAACCCATTTGAGCACTGCAGAAGCACCGATTCCCGGCCCATTGGCCCACATCGGCAAGCGAGGGTAGTTGAGTTGCTAGTCTCCCCGAATTTCTTTAAGATCTGACCGCCTGGCCTCACCGTCGAACACACCTGCAAATCCAGCTGCTATTATTTACATAGGAGTTCCACCCATATGAACGGACAACAAATCCGCCAAGCCCTGCACGCCGGCGACCGCGTCTACGGTTCTCTAGCCTCCGCCCCGGCTACACTCTGGGTCAATATGAACAAGGGCAATGGCTTGGACTTTGTCTTCATAGATACCGAACACATCCCCAACGACCGCCAGACCCTATCGTGGATGTGCCAGGCCTATCAGGCCATCAACCTGCCGCCGATCGTACGCGTGCCCAACCCGGACCCCTACGAAGCCTGCAAAGTCCTCGACGGCGGCGCCAGTGGCGTGATCTTTCCCTATGTCGAAGAAGTATCGCAGATCCGCGATCTGGTCGGTGCCTGCCGCTACCGCCCGCTCAAGGGCGATCGATTGCAACAAGCCCTCGATGACCCGCAAAGCCTCGAACCCGAATTAGCCGCCTATCTCGCCGAACGCAATGCCCACAGTATCGCCGTGGCCAATATCGAAAGCGTGCCGGCCATCGAAAACCTCGACGCACTGCTCGCCGTCGAAGGCCTCGACGCAGTCCTGATCGGTCCACACGACCTGTCTTGCAGCCTCGGCATCCCCGAAGAATACGAACACCCACGCTTTGATGAAGCGGTTCGCACCATTTTCACTGCCGCTCGCAAAGCCGGCAAAGGCGCGGGCATCCATTTTTTCTCTGGCGGCATAGCTCAGGAAATCGATTTCTTGCAAGCCGGTGCCAATCTCGTCGTACACGGCGCCGACGTGCTTATATACAAACACGCCCTCAGCGAAGATATCACAATCCTGCGCAAAGCCATGGGCGACGAGCGCCAGACCGGGAGCGAAGACGCGATTATATAATAAATGCCGCAGACGATCCGTTCCCCGCAGCCTACTATCAGCCCCCGACCCCTTGCGCATAATCACCGAAGACCACAGCTTATAAAGCTCATCTAACACCCTATACCCAATAGACCTATGCCCCTTAATCTCTACGACACTTACGCGCGCCAACAACGCCCCTTTGCCCCCATCGAACCCGATAAGGTCCGCCTTTATGCCTGCGGTCCGACCGTCTACAACTTCCAGCACATCGGCAATTACCGCACCTATATCTTCGAGGATATCCTGCGCCGCGCACTCGAATACAGCGGTTACGACGTCTATCACGTGGTCAATATCACCGATGTCGGCCACCTAACCTCGGACGCGGATACCGGTGAGGACAAAATGGAAGCCGGTTCGCGCCGCACCGGGCAGACCGCCTGGGAAATCGCCGAGCAGTACACGGCCGACTTCCAGGAAAAACTCACCTGGCTCAATGTGCTCGAACCCCACATCTGGTGCCGGGCCACCGACCATATCCAAGAGCAGATCGACGCCATCAGCACGATCGAAGAAAAGGGCTTCGCCTACCGCACCGAGGACGGGGTCTATTTCGACACCTCGAAACTAGACGACTACGGCCACCTGGCCCGCCTCGATATCAAAGGTCTGCAAGGAGGCATGCGCGTCGACTTAGGCGAGAAGCGCCGATTCACCGACTTTGCGCTGTGGAAGCTCAGCCCCAAAAATGAGCAGCGACAGATGGAATGGGACAGTCCTTGGGGCAAAGGCTTCCCCGGTTGGCATATCGAATGCACCGCGATGTCGACCAAATATCTCGGTCCACGCTTCGATATCCACTGCGGCGGCGAAGACCACATTCCGGTGCACCACACCAATGAAATCGCGCAAGCCCAAGTCTGCTACGACACCCGCTTGGCCGAATTCTGGCTACACGGCGCCTTTCTACAATTGGAAGGCGAGAAGATGTCCAAATCGAGCGGCGATTTTCTGCGGCTCGAATCGTTGATCGAAAAAGGCTACGACGCGCTGGCCTACCGCTTCTTCTGCCTAGGTGCCCGTTATCGCGCCAAGCTCTCCTTTACCTGGGAGAGCATCGACGGCGCCGCCACCGCCCTCAACCGCCTGCGCGCCGCCGCCCACAGTTGGGGTGATCCCGGCACAGCCGACGAAGACTATATCGCACAATTCAAAGAGCGGGTCGAAGACGATCTAAACATGCCGAGGGTTCTCGCCCTCTGCTGGGACCTGGCCGGTAGCAACCTGCCCGACGACATCAAAAAAGCGACCTTGCTGCACTTCGACCAAGTCATGGGCCTGCAACTCGCCACATGGCAACCGAAAGCCGCAGCGGAAATCCCCGCAGAGATCCAAGCGATGGCTGAGAAACGCCAACAAGCCCGGACCGACAAAGACTGGGCTGTCGCCGACCAGATGCGCGACGAAATTACGGCAGCCGGATACGAAGTCGAAGACACGCCCGAAGGACCGAGGGTCAGCCCGCTCAAGAGTTAGCGTATTCTTAGCGTCGATATCAACACGGTAGAACGCACCGCGGGCGCCCTCGAACCGGCGGCACAATAGTTGTCGAAGAAGGCACGAAGCCTTCCTCGACAACCCAGCACTCAAGGTCGAAGTCATCTTCCTCCCAGCGCCTATCGACTACCTGCACCAAGGCCATTCCCGGCCGAAAAAAGTAATCGAACACCGACAACTACAAGACCAACTCGTCGGCCGATTGGCCACCCAACCTGAAATACACTCGATCTATACCTTGCGCCGCGCCGTACAAGGCCAAGCCGACATCCCCAGCAACTTCCTACCTGCATCGACCTGATCCGCGAACTCTACCAGAACAAAGCCAACGCCCTTAACGCCAAATCAGACCACAATTTCAACACCTACATACGCACCTTCCTCGTCATAAAAACCCAACGATTCCGCACCCTCCCTCCCCCTTAAACTCAAACCTTGTGCCTATTCATCTTCTACCGTATCATGAGGGGCGAAAATAGTCTATCAATGCCGCGAAGACTAAAGGTATTGCTGAGGACACACCGACGCTGCGAAGGTTTGCGGGGACCGCCGCAGGACAAAGCCTCCCACAGGCCTTACGATCGAACTACAGCGCCCCACTCGCGATGCCCGTTAAGGTTGGGCTCTGCCACACCACCCAAGCGCCCTCCCGCAAGTTTATAGGGCCGCTTATATTTGCCCGAAGGCAGCCTCGGAAACCGCAGCTTGAGACGCACCCCAAACCAACCACGAACAAAAAACAAACGGACATCAACCCCATGCCCCGCATCCTAATCGCCGAGTGCAAACAAGAAATATCCTCCTTCAATCCCCAAATCGGCACCTACGACAACTTCACCATAAACCGCGGTCCCGAACTCACCGCCTACCACCAAGGTAAAGAAACTGAACTCGGCGGCGCACTCGACGTCTTCGCCAAAGAAGAGGATATCGAAATCTTCCCGACCTACGGTGCGCGCGCGCCCTCCGCCGGCCCCTTGGCGCAAAAAGATTTCGAACGCATCACCGCCGAGTTCCTGCACGCAGTCAAACCCCACGCCGAAGAAGCTGACGGATTCCTCTTCGTCTTGCACGGCGCCATGGGCTGCACCGAAGAGCTCGACCCCGAAGGCTATTTACTGCAAGAGGTCCGCAAACTCACCGGCGACAACCTGCCCATCATCATCACCCAAGATCTGCACGGCATCCTCACTGCCCGCATGCTCGAACACTCCAATGGTCTAGCCATCTACCACACCTACCCGCACGTCGATTTCGCCGACACCGGCGCGCGCGCCGCCCGCCTATTGCTCAAGATACTCAACGGCGCCGAGCCGGTGGTCGCCCGCGTCAGAGTGCCGGCTCTCGTGCGCGGCGATGAGCTCATTACGGCCTCCGGCATGTACGGCCAGTCGATCCGCTATGCGCAAAGCCTCGAAGAACAACCGGGTATCCTCGCCGCCGGCATGATGATCGGTAATCCTTTCACCGACGTACCCGAGCTCTGCAGCCAAGCCATCGTCGTTGCTGACACCGACGAGGATTTGGCCCGTAGCGAAGCCCTGCAAATGGCCTCCGATTTTTGGGAACGCCGCGAACAAATGCAGCCGGTGCTCGTCAGCATCGAAGACGCCATCGCGCAAGCGCCCGACCACGACGGCCCGGTCATCTTCACCGACGCCGCCGATGCGCCTTCTTCCGGCGCCACCGGTGACAGCAACTCGCTGATACAAGCTCTACACGAAAGAGGCTACAAAGGCAAGGTCCTTGCACCATTAGTCGACGCCGCCGCCGTATTCATGGCCTACGACGCAGGGCTCGGCGCTCGGATTTCCGTAGTCTTGGGCGGCTCACTTGACTCGCGCTTTTCCCCGCTCGACCTGGAAGTCGAAGTCATGCAGCTAGGCGACGGTGAGTACCTGTCCGAATCCTGGAACACGCCCGAGCATGCCGGGCACACCGCCGTCCTCAAAAGTGACAATTTCACCATCATCTGCGTCAGCCGGTCGGTGCGCTTTATCGACCGCTCGGTTTTTATCGCCCACGACATCGACGCCAAGAACTACGATATCATCGTTGTCAAATCACCACATTGCCAATGGCATTTTTTTGACGAGTGGGCCGCGGCAAACTTCAATGTCGATGCCCCCGGCTCGACCAGCGCTAATCTGCAAACCCTAGGACACAGCATCTGCCAGCGCCCGATCTTTCCACTAGACGACGATGTCTCCTTCGACCCCACAGCAGAAATATACGCCTGAGGAGAAACCATGTCCGCCATCAGACAATCCGTTTGTTTTAACCCCTTCAACCGCGACGACATCACACCGGAACAACTCATAACCGCCGCCGCCAACATTGGCTACAAATCCGTGGAGATGGCCCCACAAGAACACTGGCCGTTGATCAAGGACCACGGGCTCGGCATCGCCATCGTCATCGGCCACGCCTCCTTGCCCGACGGGCTCAACAAAAGAGAAAATCACGACCGTATCGAAGACGAAATTCTCGTGAATATCGATCTCGCCGTCGACAATGGCATTCCCTCCCTTATCTGTTTTTCTGGCAATGCCGAGGGCAAATCGTCAGAAGAAGGTCTCGCCAATTGCGTCGAGGGCTTGCGTCGCGTCACTGCCATTGCCGAAGAAAAGGGCATCATCCTTTCCATGGAACTGCTCAACTCGCGCGTCAACCATCCCGACTATCAAGGCGACCGCACTGCATGGGGCGTGGCGCTGTGCCGGGCCGTCGGCTCGCCGAGTGTCAAACTACTCTACGACATCTACCATATGCAGATCATGGAGGGCAACCTGATCCGCAATATCACCGACAACCTAGAGTATATCAGCCACTTTCACACCGCCGGCAATCCTGGCCGCCAAGACCTCGACGACGCACAGGAGATCTACTACCCACCGATTATGAAGGCCATCGCCGCCACCAACTACAATGGATATGTCGGCCACGAATACCGCCCCAAAGGCGATACGATCACCTCACTCAAACACGCATTTTTCGTCTGCAATGTCTGATACGAATAAGACCGCCAAGAGCGGAACTGCAAAAGCCGCAGATCAACGCCTCAACCGGGTTGCAGGCACAAGCAAGCTTCTCACCATCGTAGCAACCGGTGGCGCACTTGGCGCCGAAATCAAAGACTGCGACCTCGCAAACCCGCTGACACCCGCCCAGGCCGCGCAGGTCCGACAAGCCATGCTTGATTATGGCGTGATCTTTTTTCGCGGCCAGGAACTCAGCGACGAAGACATCGTCCGCTTCACCGCCCATTTCGGCAAACCCGTGCCGCATGTGCGCAAACAGCGCGAACGAAAAATAAAAGAGATTTTCATCATCTCCAATGTCAAAGAAAACGGCGAGCCCATCGGCGAACTCGGCGACGAACTGATCCCCTTCCATTCCGATCTCTCCTATCTCGAACGCCCCGGCACGCTCTCGGTACTTTATGCGGTCGAGATACCGGCTGAAGGCGGCCAGACGCAATGGTGTAACTGCACCACCGCCTACGAAACCCTCGACGATACAATAAAAAAACGACTCAACGGCCTGTGCGCTGTGCACCGCCATCACGTCAATGCACAAAATCCAACAGAGCATATCGCCCATCCCATCGTGTGCACCCACCCCGAGACCGCTCGCCGCTCGCTCTATGTCGGCCCGCACCTGACCCGCTATATCGCCGGCCTCGACAAGCAAGAGAGCGACACCCTGCTCGCCGAGCTCTATGCCCATCTCGAACAACCGCGCTTCGTCTGGACGCACGAATGGCAAGTCGGCGACCTCGTACTCTTCGACAACCGCCCCACCATGCACCGCCGCCTGGCCTTCCCCTCCGATCAACGCCGTATCATGAAACGCACGCAGATCTTCAACGATGAAATTCCCGTGGAATAATACAATGTTTAAAGCACTGCTACTGGAGCAACAAGAGAAAATTATTTCGGCGACGATCACCGACCTCGACGAGAGCCGCCTACCAGAAGGCGAAGTCGAAATCGCCGTTGAATACTCTTCCCTCAACTACAAAGACGGCCTAGTGCTCAACGGCCTCGGCGGTCTGGTCAAAAACTACCCGCACGTACCCGGTATCGACCTAGCCGGCACGGTCACGCAAAGCGACCACCCCAACTTCCAACCCGGCGAACAAGTCCTTAGCACCGGTTGGCGCGTTGGTGAAGCCCAATGGGGCGGTTACGCGCAAAAAGCTCGCCTCCAAGCCGCTTGGCTAGTAAAACTGCCCAGCGGCCTGAGCACCCGCACCGCCATGGGCCTAGGCGCCGCCGGTCTTTCCGCCGCCATCGCCTTAGAAGCTTTAGAGGCCCACGGCCTCACCCCCGACATGGGCGAAGTCCTGATCACCGGCGCCGCCGGCGGTGTTGGCTCCTTCTCCGTCCTGCTGCTCGCCGCCCTGGGGTATACCATCACCGCCTCGACCGGCCGTCCCGAATTGGAACCATATCTAAAAGACCTCGGTGCACAAAACATCATCCCCCGCCAGGAACTCGCCGAGCCGTCGAATAAACCGCTTGAAAGCGCCCGTTGGGCCGCTTGCATCGACTCGGTCGGCGGTACGACCCTGGCCCGCGTCCTGAGCCAAATGGAATACGGCACCTCCGTCGCCGCCGTCGGTTTAGCCGGCGGTAACAAACTCGACACCACCGTCATCCCCTTCTTATTGCGCGGCGTCAACCTGCTTGGCATCGACTCGGTCTTCTACCCCGCCGAGCGCCGCGCCGCCACCTGGACGCGCTTGGCCACGGAACTGCCACTCGAAAAGATTGACGCGATATGCTCAGAAGCCGGCTTACAGGAACTGCCGCGCTTGGGTAAGGAAATACTGGAGGGGAAAGTGCAGGGCCGGGTGATTATCAACCCCAATGCTTAAGCGCAACATCACACGCCATTATTGACCAGCACTTTATGACCAACCGCTTTTTATATACACGTTAACCGACAACTGTGCCGAGCGAGACGTCTGGGTAGAGACCATCGCTCCACCTTCTCCAAAGGAGTCCGCTATGCGCTATCTCTTTGCCCTTTTCGCCCTCGTCCTAACAACCGCCTACGCCGGAGCTGATGACAAAATGCCAGGCACCGACCGCATCACCTACTTCGGTTACGAAAACTGCATCCTACTCGAAAACACCCACACCCGCGTCGTGCTCACCGAGTCAGCCGGCCGCATCCTCGAATATTCGCGCAAGGGTCCTAACGCCATCTACCTCGACCCCATACAGGAAGGAGAGACCTTCGCCGATGGCGAACCGACCTTCGGCCCGACCGGCGGTCGCCTCGATATAGGCCCCGAGATGATCATCCCCGCCCACCCCGACCTCTGGCTCGGACAGTGGGAATCCGTCATCACCGGGCCGCGTTCCGCGCGTCTGATCAGCAAGAAAGACGAGCCTACCGGCGTGCAGCTTATCCGCGATTTCGTGCTTGACGAGCACTCCACGCACCTCAGCGTTACGCAGACCATTAAGAATATTTCCGACAGCGAAAAAAACTGGGGCCACTGGAGCCGCACTTTCGGCACCGGCGGAGGCATCGTGCTCGTGCCGCTGACCCCGGAGAGCCGCTTCCCCGACAACTACATCATGTACGGCCCCGGTCCGGTCATCAACTACCATCCCGAGGATCCTAATATCCGCGTCCGTGACAATTTCCTCGAAGTGCTGACCACGCCACTCAGGGCCAAGCTCGGTATGGACTCGCAGGCCGGATGGTTCGCCTATCTGGACAAAAATGATCTATTGTGGGTTAAGCGCTATCCGGTCTATCCCGATCGCCCCTACGGCGAATTGGCCGGTCTGACGATCTCGATCTGGTATTACCAGGACCAGATGTGCGAGTTAGAACCGATAGGGCCGAAAGAAAATATCCTGCCCGGCGGTGAGGCCTCCTTCACCGAAGACTGGTGGCTGTTGCCCTACACCTACCCCAAGGACGGCAGCGATGTCGACCTGCAAGCCATCGACGCGCTGGTCGAGCGAGAAGCGCGTTAGGCTGGGAATTTACGCATACCGAATTGACTGCTGGCGAAGCCGGTCGGAGCTTCGACTTCGCCAGCAACCAATTCGCCTTCCACCACGTCATCGACCAGGCGCGGATACTGCATGAAGTCTATCGCATATTAAAACCGGGCGGCCGTTTCGGATTCTGCTCATTGCTCCCAATCCAACAACACCCCCAGCGCCTCACCCATATTATTGTAGAGCAAGTCAAAAGCCTGCGCTGCCTCCGCAAAAGAAAAACGGTGCGTCGTCATCCGCTCGGTCTGAATAACATCCGCTTGCAAAAGCTTCATCGCCCTAAACGCCGTACCGGAGCCGATACTCTGCCCATAATAACCGCCGATAATTTTGCGCCGTTGGATCTTGCCCGAAGACAGCGGCAATGGCTCGTCCTCATACAACCCGATCAAGTGCAACAGTCCCCCGACCGCCAACATATCCAGCCCCTGGTCGAATACGCTGATACCCGCCGGCCCACCGACCGCATAGACGACAATATCGGCCCCGGCGCCCTTTGTCAGCTTGCGTAGCGCGCTTACCGGATCTTCTTGTGCGGCGTTGACGACCACGTCCGCGCCTAATTCCTCGGCCAAAGCACAGCGACTCGCCACCGCATCGACGGCGATAATCCGCCCCTTGCCATTGTGTTTGGCCACTTGCAACATCAAGCTGCCGACCAGACCCTGGCCCAAAATAACTACCGTGTGGTTCGGCTCGATCTGCTCTATATCCACCCAGGCCACCGCGCCGGAGACCAAGGGCCAAAAGGGCGCCACGTCAAACTCGACCCCGGGCAATAAAGCCACTACGCGCGGCTGGTCCTCGGGCGAAGAAAGCACCGCCGGGCATACGACGTACTCGGCGTGCGGCGCCAAGGCCACCACCCGGTCGCCTACACTCCAACAATCGACCCCTTCGCCCAACGCGTCGATCACCCCCGCCAGCGAATAGCCCATGATATCCGGGCTGACCGCGTGCTCGCGCGTATAGCGCGCGCCAATCTCCGAACCGCGGCTGATTAGGCTGCGCACCGCTTTGATGCGCACCTCACCCGGCCCCGGTTCCGGCATCGGCACTTCTTCAATCGCGATATTGAACTGGCCTTCGGGTTTTATTACACGTTTCATCTGCTCTTCTCCTGAACGAATTGGCTGCATATAGTTGATTGCTTAATGTGTCGATCGCCCCATCAGTTAACAACCCATAAACGGGACCACTGGAAAGATTCCGCTCTAAATGAATTCAGCGCAATTATCGAGCGGCGAAATCGACGTTACATCTACGCTGGAGCAAGGCTCGATATTCAAATATTCGATCGCCGCGACCTTCACCGATCAGACGTAAATATAGCCAACAGACTTTCCGCATCCTGGTCGTCGAGGACCAGTGGGAACGCCGCAAACTACTGGTCTATTTATTGGAGCCTTGGGGTTTCGAGGTCCGCGAGACGCACAACGGACGCGAGGGCGTGGAAGCCTCAATCGTGGGAGCTGCCGGTTGCGACGAGTTTATCCGCAAACCTTTGCGCGAAGAATACATCGTTAAGGCCATGGCCGATCATATCGGCGTGCAATTCATCTACGAAGAAGCAACCGAAGCCCCTGCTACGACGGCACACCGATCGCTCACTGCTGACGTGTTGGCCATCCTTGCCCGCCGCGCGGCCCACCCCCGCATTGCACCAAGCTGGTCAGCGGAAATAACCGCCGAGCACGGCGAACTAGCCGCGGCCCTATCGCGCTTAGCTGACGATTTTCAATTCGACGAGATCCTGACGTTGGCTATGGCTACCGGGACCAATAAT
>Ga0115002_10005901_pt1 | contig 14293 bp, 7 predicted proteins | sample ArcticOcean_MG_C_8_FD_89576 | JGI IMG/M metagenome (GOLD analysis project Ga0115002, IMG submission 89576) | Marine microbial communities from western Arctic Ocean - ArcticOcean_MG_CB11_86 | ecosystem: Environmental > Aquatic > Marine > Oceanic | place: Arctic Ocean: Canada Basin | collected... | reverse complement strand
TTTCGTTTCGATCAATCCGTTGTTGGCAACTACTAACTGGCGAGCCGTGTGCGGGAGAACCGCACGCACGGTTCTGAGGGAGGGGAGTCGGGCAAAACCCGACTTTCCTACCCCCTATCATTTTTGGCAGCCTCTCCGAAACAGAGGTTTCTTGTGAGCAATGTTTTTGGTAACCCGACGCGTGAGCGAGGGACGTACCTTGAGCGGCAGTTCCCTCTCTGACGCTTCGGGTTACCATTTACCCTAAACACCATGCGAGTTCTAGAAATCACAACCTCTTCCTCGGAGAGGAAGGCCACTTTACTCTTTTCGACCGATGCAAATGACCTCTTTCATACTGCGATGAAACAGGCGACCGTTGGCATACGAAATTGAATTCACCGACCACGTTTGACCGACGGGGCCAATGTCATTGACAGCCAACAGTGCCGAATTGTCGAACTCCTTCGCATTCGCATCGATTACGTAAGTTAAGCCAATCATCGTCGTAAAGTAGATCCTGTCGTTCACCACTGTCGGTGCGCCCAAGAATGACTTCGTGAATCCACCGAGCTTAATCCGTTTGTCGGCGGCGACATCGAGTCCGCGTGAATTTCGCGTATCATTCGTCTGCACGTCGCCCCAGACAAATTGGTCGGGCTGTCCATTTTCTCCTTGCAAGACTTGCGATGGCAGTTCGAGGTATTCCGTTTTTCCCGTTTCCACATTCACTCGGCAAATGCGATGTCCTGGCGCTCGCAGCAAAAAGTAGAAGTGACCGTTAGCGACAACGTTGGTATGCCGCAGATCGATTACGCCTGAAATCTGCTGCAGGTGTTCGGTCACCATCGTCTTCTTCGTCGAATCATAGCGGCGAGACACAACGTCTTTGGTAAGTGGAAGAGACCGGAGTGGTCGACCAGTATTAACATCAATTACTTGCAGCTCTAGTGCTCCGGCTTTTAACCAATAGGCATATCGGTTATCCCAATGTTGATTCGCCAGCGGGCCGTAGGGAGTCGACTTGGCCGTTTCTTGCGGCTTAAACTGCCAGAGTGTTTTACCAGCAGAACCTTCCTTGAGACTCGTCATACTCAGTCCCACAGGTCGTTCTGGCACACCGTGTGGACCGCCGCGTCCTTGCAGAATCGCTGGAGTCCCATCGTTCATTCTGCTAAAGACGGGAGTGTTATAGTGCGTAATCGCGTCTTCCGAAATCCACAGAGTCTTTCCGGTCAAAGCATGGATGCCGCGAACGTAGTTCCATTGCGGTTCTGTATCTAGGCGGCGAGGGTCATCGGCATCCAACGGCTCGACATTGAGAATTGCATCTCCAAATTTGATCGGCTCGAACTGTTTGTTGAACGGGGCATTTCCCGATGGTGTCCACTTCCGAACCCACAGCTCTTTGCCGTCCATGTTCCAACAACCCATCGCTCCAGACGCGTTGTAGAACCAGACGTGCTTGCCATCGGTAATCGGCGTCGGCGAACTCGAATCGCTAAAGCCATAGTTATAAGGTGAGTCTGCCGAACCATTGATTCGCACCTTCCACAAAAGCTCGCCCGAGTTCGCGTCGAGACAATAGGCATCGATGTCGGCACCGTAGATTCGCGTTACCGACCGAACAATTCGCTCAGCAGTCGCGATAGATTTACCAACCTTGAGGAAATCATCCGAAACGCTGCCGCGAACGCGATCTAGTTTCGCGAGGATTTTCAGCTGCTTGTTATGAAGTTGCTGAAATACCTTATCGCGGCGAATGAGGTTGGCAACAGCGCGCTCGCGAGCAGTCTCATTTCCGAGCGTCTTTTGGTTTAGCTTTTTTGATAGGTAGTCTTCGACTTCTTTTCGAATAGCAGTTTGTTCGGCAACGACAACGAGGAATTCTTTGTTCTTGCTTTCGTTGAGAGCTTCGTCGATTTCGCGGGCCAGTTTCTGGCGTTTCTGCTGAAGGAACACAAGTGTCATCCTCGCTTCGTCGGGATCCGCTTCCGGTTCGAAAGGCTTCATCGTCGCAAGAAAAACTCGGTCGCCCCAAACGGTGATGCCCGACTGACCTCCCTCGGGGAGAGTCGTTTTCCAGAGAACGTTCTCACCCGAGCGGACACTCCAGTTCAACGGCGGTTCAGTGCCAGCGACGCGCCACGAACCGTCCGGTCCACCTGCCATCGGCCATTGAAGTGCCGGTTCCGCTGCAAAGGCAATTGCACCGACGAGTAAGAAACTTGGCCCAGAGAGTAATTGGAAAAAATAGAGAACGCGACGCATTAAAAAGTCCTTTTATTCTTGGGCTCCCGGGAATATCTCTCGCTATCATAATGAAAGACAAACCGCGAATGAACGCTGATGTTCGCTAATAAAAGAAGAAAACAAGAACAGGGAGTAGGGAACTACGGAGTTGAAGTCTGAGAACGTGGAGGAATCAGTCTGAGTCGGTACTTCAATCAACAAACTCTTTCCTTTATATTCTTCCATTAGCGTTCATTCGCGGTTCCCTTTTATTTCAAAGATCAAGCCGGAAGTCGCATTACCACCAACGAGGAATACACGATGGTCAACTGGAAAGTTTTGTTGCTCTCCCTGCTGCTTTTTGCACTGCCTGGAATCAACCCAATTGCCGGCGCCGACGACTATACGCCGGGCGACTTTCACAACTACACTCATGCCGACGGCAACGTGCCTAAAGATACGTATCAGTATTCCGTGTTCGTGCCGAAAGATTACGACCCCGATAAATCCTATCCGCTAGTCTATTATCTTCACGGCGGTGGGAACGGTCGTCATCATCCCAATCAAGGCAAGCGCAACATAGTCTCGTCAAGGCTTATAGACAACAAACGAACGACCGACGGGGGTTACTCGAAGAACGATCCCAATTTCTTTGGCTACATTCTCGTCTCGCCAGTCAAACCGGTTGCGAGCTGGAACGCTGGAATTTTCAAGCGACTTTACGACCACGTGAAGAGTAAGGTCAGCATCGATGAAAAACGCGTTTACGTGACTGGGTTCAGTATGGGCGGACAGGGAACTTGGCGAGTCGGTTGTGGTACTGACGACTCTTACAACATCGCAGCCATGATGCCATTGGGAGCATGGGGTTGCGATCGAGTTCGTCGTGGGAGTACGCCTGAGACATGTAAGACATTGAGAACCCCCGTCTGGGTTATGCATTGCCCTCTCGACCACGTCTCAAAAATCTCCGAACAACTGACACTCTTCCACTCTCACCTAAAATGTGGTGGCTATGGACGATTTACAATGATACCGGGAAAAGGTCACATCAGCCGCGGGCCGAACGACCGTGAATTCTTCAATATGAGAATGGGCTGGATGCTGGCCCAAACGTACGGTACTCCATTTAATTACGTTATCAAAATCCACGATGGGACGATCGTGAAGGCTGTCAGCGGCGAACGTCCTTACACCGGAAACGAAAATCGCTACGGCTTCTACGAGCCTGGCACAGTCATTGCGATCACAGCGGAGAAGATGAAGGACAACGAACCTTTTGTTCGTTGGGCGTGCGAGAGTGGCGAGTTCGCCGATGGCCTCTCGTCGTCGACGTTCTTTACTGTGCCCGCTGGTGATGTATCGATTAGAGCCATCTATGGCCTGAAGAAAGTCACCCTCGAAATCGGCGGCGGCACGGCAGTTCCAGCCGAACCCAAACAAGGCGAAATCGTTACCGTTACCGCCAACGACGATGACGATGAAAAGAAGTTCACCTTCTGGACAACGCAGTCCAAGACGATTGAAATTGCGGTCCCAAGCAACCGCTCGTTCAAGTTCGTAATGCCCAGCGAAAACGTCAAGATTACCGCCATGGGCACACGGAAATAACGCGCTGACTTCGTTACACACTTCGTGTAACTCGATGAAGTCCCGCCCGACGATGCCACGCCACTACGCGATGATCTCTTTCACGACTCGACCGTGTACGTCGGTCAAGCGGAAGTCACGACCGCTATAGCGATAGGTGAGTTGTTCGTGGTCGATCCCCATGAGGTGGAGCATGGTGGCATGGAGATCGTGAACATGTACTTTGTTTTCGGCTGCTGCGAAACCAAATTCGTCGGTCGCCCCGTAGGTCATGCCTCCGCGAATTCCGCCACCTGCCAGCCAAACGCTGAACCCATGATTATTGTGATCGCGGCCGTTCGAGCCTTCCGACGAAGGCGTGCGGCCGAATTCGCCGCCCCACAGAATCAACGTCTCGTCGAGCATCCCGCGCGTCTTTAAGTCTCTCAGCAAGGCGGCGATCGATTTGTCGCTGGCCAGCCCTTTGCTGCGATGCCCGGCTTCAATATTGCCGTGGTCGTCCCATGGTTGCCCACCACCGTAAAAAACTTGCACCATACGTACGCCCCGTTCGACTAATCGGCGAGCGACCAAGCATCCATTGCCGAATTGACTGGTCCCGTAGTCGTCGCGAGTGGCCTTGGTCTCTCGATTGAGATCGAAAGCTTCTTGAGCGTCGACTTGCATGCGGTACGCCATTTCGAGCGATTCAATTCTCGCTTCGAGCTTATTGTCTTGCACGCGTTCTGCGAGGTGTTTGCGGTTTAGTTGCGTTAGCAAGTCCAGCTGGCGACGTTGACTGTCACGGGAAATGTGATTGTTATTGATATGAGCAATCACCTTTTTTGGATCGATGTTTCCGTTGTTGATATGGCAGCCTTGGTAGATGCCGGGCAGAAAACTGTTGCTCCACAACTGCGGTCCGACCACTGGCTTGCCGGGACAGAGAACAACGAATCCCGGCAGGTTTTGGTTCTCGCTGCCAAGACCGTAGGAGAGCCACGACCCCATGCAAGGTCTCGTTGGTTGAATGATTCCCGAGTTCATCATATACAGCGATGGCTCGTGATTTGGCACGTCGGTATGCATCGAGCGAATCACGCAGATGTCGTCGATACACTTACCGACTTCGGGGAAAATTTCGCTGACCTCAACACCCGACTCGCCACACTTCTTAAACTTGAACGGGCTCTTGAATAATCCGCCCGTTCGCCGTTCCGTTTTCAGATCAGAACTAGGTGGCCGCTTGCCGTGATACTTCTCGAGCATCGGTTTGGGGTCGAAGGTATCGACTTGCGAAGGGCCGCCGTTCATAAACAGATGGATGACATACTTCGCTTTCGGAGGAAAATGAGCTGGCTTTGGTGCCAAAGGATTCGTTGATTCAGGAGCCGCTGCCAAGCTGTTTTCCTGATTCAAGATCCCTGCAAGTCCCAACGTGCCTAAACCTGTACCGATAGTACGAAGCAAGTCCCGTCGAGTTGGACTCGCTTGACCGATTTCATCTTCTCGGTTTGAAAAGTTGTTTGACATGCTCATTTGATTTCTTCTTTTGCCGTTTTTCTTTGTCGTCCGTGTTAACTAGTTTCTCGCCTGGCAAACTTAATCGGATCAGTCGATGTACATAAACTCGTTAGCGCCCAGTAGAGCTTGAGTGTATTGTTCCCACATCGATAACTTATCGTCTTTCGGTTTTTCGCTACTGACGAAGCTAACTCCCAACGACAACTCTGCCGCGTCCGGTTCGCGTCCAAACAACAATGCATAACCGTGTTTAATTCGTTCGGAGTCGTCGTCGGACACTTTCTGAAGCCGAGCCGCTAACGACTTGGCTTGGCGGATAAAGAATTCGCTGTTCAGAACAAAGAGCTGTTGTTGCGGAATCGTCGTTTCCGAGCGAGCTGCGCTGGTCACATTGGCATCCGGGAAATCGAATAACCGCAGCAATCCATCCAACTCGTGTCGGCTAATGCTCGCATAAACCGTTCGCCGATTGTTATTATTGTCGGACAAACTCATGGTCGGTCCGCCTATTTTCAAATCTAGATTTCCCGACACCGACAACAGCGCATCTCGCCACGATTCCACGTCCAAGCGGCGACGGGTCATTTTCCACAGATATCGGTTTTCAGGATCGCGTTGGTAGTTCTGCGAATTGTGATCGCTACTCAGTTGATAAACCGCGGACCGCATCACTTCTTTGTGTAACCATTTCAACGACCAACCAGACTTTACGAAATTGACCGTTAGCCAATCGAGCAATTCTGGATGAGTGGGCGGTTCACCCAACACTCCAAAGTTACTGCTGGTGGCAACGATGCCGTTGCCGAAGTGATGTTGCCAAACACGATTTACGATAACTCGGGCAGTGAGTGGATTTTCGGCACTGGCGATCTCTTCGGCTAATTGAAGACGTCCGCTTCCGTCGGTGTAGGTCGCCCTTTCACCACCAGCGAGAATTCGGAGAAATCGCCGAGGTGCCACGTCGCCCTGCTTTGCAGGATTGCCGCGCAAATAGACCTTCAAGTCTTTCGACCCCGAATCTCGAATTGCATGAGCCATGGCTGGCGCCGGTGGCGATGCGCCCTTTGCAGATTGAAGTTCTTTTTCGAGAGACGCGAGTTCATCTTGCTTTGGTTTCACGAGGTGCTTCGCCAGGTCGCCATCGCCAAGCGAGAATAAGCCCGAATGTGAAAAAACCGTCTTGATCACTTCGAGTTTTTCTTTGACGAGCTTCGCGGAAGTGCCAACAACAATATCCTTCGGTTCCGCGAGATAAACGCGAAATTGGATCGAACCCGTGCCGCTACCGTCCAAGTATCCCTTGGCGCGAAAACGATCGTATTCACCGGGAAGGTCAAAACAAATTATTGAAGTCGCGTGAGTGCCAATGCCGACGTATTTCGTCTCTCCAATTTTTAGTGGCTGACCATCCGCATTTTTGTCGATTTGAATTGACTGCCAGCCAGTCGTACCACTCCGCCACTTCAATTCGTTGAGCTTCTTCTCGCCCGCTGGCCCAGATATTACTGGGTTGAGCCAACTGGCCCAGTCGTTGTTGATGTCGTCGCCCGTGTCAGACACCACCAGGAATAACTCCTTGGCTCCCTTAATGTCGACGTCGATATCGACGACTCGATTTTTGCCTTTGAGTATCGGACTCGTGTATTTGGCGGACTGCGGCTGCGGTCGATTCTTGCCATCTCGCTCGTCGAGAACGTCGTTGAGATGTTGTTGAAATTGCTCGGCGGCAGCGAGCACTTCCGCTGGTGGTGCCTCGGTATGATTCTTTCCATCGGGAACGGGCAATTTCCGCCAAGCGTCTAACGCTACAACTTTCTCTAACGCTTTGTTTTTGGGATCGAGGTATTTATCCCAGCGGTCGAGCCATGACTTTTCGAGTTGACTCTCTGTCGCATGAATCGTCGTCGAATGCTTGTTATCAGCTTTCTTTCGATTGCGATACATCCAAGAAGCCACCATATATTTCTTGACGTCGTTGCGGTGCGATTCGGCGATTCGTTCTTTTTCTGCAATGCGAAACTTTTTCAAGAGACCGTCGTGTTCACGTATTTTCGCTTGTGCCGCGTTATATACTTGCAACAATTCTTGGGCGGCTAATGGACGGTCGGCCATTTGAGTGCTGGCAAAGATACCTGCCAAAGAATAGTAATCCTCCGTCGGGATCGGATCGAACTTGTGATCGTGACAACGGGCACATGAAACCGTAAGGCCTAGAAAACCTCGAGTCAACGTGTCGATTCGATCGTCCAACTCATCCGCAATCGCCTTGGCTTTGTCGGAGTTCTTGTAGTAGATCGCTCCCAATCCGGAGAAGCCAAGACCAGCGATGCGTTCGAATTGATCGGCGGATTCGTCCAGCAATAAATCGCCAGCGATTTGCAATTTCACGAAGCGGTCGTACGGCATGTCTTTGTTAAACGCCTGAATCACCCAATCGCGATATTGATACGCATGAACGCGTTTGCTAACGCCGAAAGTGTGAGCCTGATCTTCAGCATAACGGGCTACATCCAACCAATGCCGGCCCCAACGCTCGCCATAACGCGGACTCTCAAGCAACCGGTCGATCAGGTTCTCAAAGGCTTGAGTTGAATCGTCCGCTAGAAACGCCGAGACTTCCTCTGGTGTCGGTGGCAATCCAGTTAGGTCGAACGTCGCGCGGCGAATCAGCACTCGTTTGTGTGCTGCTGCGGTCGGAGACAGCTCGTTTGCTTCCATGACCGAGAGGACGTATCGATCGATATCGGTTTTCGGCCAGTTGCCATTTTTAACATTCGGGAGAGGCGAAAGTTGAGGAGTTTGAAAGGACCAAAACTTCGCCGCTGCATCAAAATCAATTTCTTCGCGAACAATGGCCGGGTCACCTTCGCGGGGATCGATCGCCCCGGCCTCAACCCATTTCACAAAGTCGGCCACGACAGCGTCGGGAAGCTTTCCTTGCGGTGGCATCTCAAAGTCTTCGTGTTTCAGCGCCGAGATGATCAAACTTTCTTTCGCATTTCCCGGCACGACCGCAGGCCCGGTTTCGCCACCGGAGTGCATCGATGCTCTTGTATCGAGCAACAATCCGCCCTTCAGTTTGTTGTCGGCCTGAGCCTTCTCTGAATGGCAAGAGTAACACTTGCTAACCAACACCGGACGAATCTTCGACTCAAAGAACTCGAGTTGAGTCTTGTCGAGTTGCGTTTTATTGGGCGGTTCGTTGTCGTCCTCCGCATTTGCAGTAACGGCAGGAATGAGCAACGAGGAAACGCTGAACACGGCGACGAGAAACGCACCAAAGAGAAACGAGGAGAGCGAGGTCACCCGTGTAAAAAAGCATAGCGCAAACAATGACTGGCATCGCGCGACCATGGATAGGATCTCCACAAGTATTGAGGGCGGGAAGGAAGGTGGGAGTCTCTGAAGTTACAAATCAACTAAAGAGCTTCGCTAGTATAATCTAATCGCCGCGACACATAAACAGACATTGATCAAAGCGGTTTTTACCGACCAATGTCAGGTGTTTTTATCGCACTCGCAAATTACGCCGCTTTGGAAGCCGACACCGTCAGCTCCACTGCCGCTGGAGTGGCACTTCGCCAATGCCGGTAAAACTCCGCACATATCATGCAAGCCACCAATAGACCGCAGGAAGCGATCAACGTGGATGACAATTCAATCTCGGCGGCAAATAACAAGCGGACAATAACGACCATTGGAAAGACGACGACGGATGCAATCGTGAGAACTTGGCTGACTGCATTTGGATAAAGTGGCATCCAGGGTGCCCACACTTTGCGTTCGTGTCGAGCGGCCAGAATTCGGAAGCTACGGAGATGCCCCCAAAAGAAAACTTCAACGACAACCAAAACTAAAAGACCGTACTGGAACAAAAACTCGTAGGGTATTCCAAATCCAAAGACCTCAAATTTTTCACTCTGAGCAATTCGTAATTCCTGGAGAATCGAACGCATGGAATACAAACCGAGCTGATCGAGCTTTCCGTCGAGTGTCCAATCGGATAGCTCTTGGTGCACGAGGTCGTAGTCGTTAGCGGCGAGGTATTCAAATTTTGTGTCTGTGCGATCTAGCAAGCTATTCAGAATTGGCAGGCCGGCAGGCTCTACAGCGACCGGTAATACGATTGCGTCACTTCCACCGTAGATCTTCATGGAACGAGATAGCTGTATCCCCTTCTTGTAATGCTTTCCGTCAATTTCATCGTCGAACACAATCCACTCGGCAATAGACGGCGATAACTTGTCGGCACCCTCGGCAGAAAACGCCAACTCAAATAGTCGCTGAACTTCACTAGGCTCTGTGACGACTTGAACGGGAATCTGTTTCTCGATATCGGCAGTCTCTTCGCCTGTGGAAAAATATGCCGACGGGCTGTATTCACGAATCCGCAAATAGGCATCGTCGCGAGCCAGCGAGTTCCACAACTGCGAAAACTCTTCGTGTGTTTCCACGTGCCGAAAGTCTGTTAGTCCTTGCTTTCCCAGTACCATCCACTGCCCTTGAAGTATTTCGTTTTCGTAAACGAAGCAGACATTCTGTTTCGCGGTTGTCGAATTTGGGTGCTGAAACAGAAATGCCCCGTAAGGTTCGCGATGGCCTGCCCAGGCAGGTGGCGCTGCTCCCGCGACATCGTAAAACTGGTGGTCTCCAACATCGCTTTGAAAGCGGATGACTTCGTCGAGTTGAGTATTGGCTTTGTCGAGCGTGGTATCGCGCGGCAGATAAATCGCCAACAACAGAACCACACATGCGAGCAGGAAATAGAAATTGATTTGGCGAAGATGCTTGGCTAGATCCACCAAAGTCCCGGGCGTGACTTGAGGCTCTCGTGCACCTGTGGGCAATGACTCTCCGGATTTTCGGAATGACCACATGGATTTTCTTTCCGTTGGATTACGTCGATCGTGCAGTATTGATAGTAAACCGTCTCTGCATAGCGCTGCGTGGGCGGAGGGTAGCGAAACTATGTTGAGTCGTAAATATCAATCCGAATTGCGGATGACGAACACGAAAGCAGGCAAATAGAAAGAACGCAAAACTCATGCGTAGCTGGACTCGCCAGAGTTCAGGATTTTTCAAACGCCAAAACGGTCTCGAGCTTCACACCAGAAGTCTGGCTACGTCTGCTACACGTATCTAGCCGCAGCGCAATCGTCAAATCGGTTTCCCCGCCCATTCGGGCGCAGGCTGAGAATCGGGAGTGAGATTGGAAAAGTCGGCAACGAGAACGTCTTCGTCATTGTCACGGCGATAGAGGAGGTCGCCCTTGCTAAAGATCACTTTCCCCGCTCGATCAATCCCGGACCAATCTGCTTCCGGAACGGTTGTTTCAGCGACATGAGGTTCCGGCGGTGCGCTCGCAATTCGCAGTCGGCCCACCGGATAATCGGGGTGAGTTCCCTTGGCAGATACACCCCACAGGGTCGTTGGTGCCGTAAATTTACATCGTCCTGTCCTAGTTTCAATTGCGTGAGTTGACGTGAGCGGCCAAACAGTGAGAGCTTCCAGCCATGGAAAACGACTGACCGCCACCCAAACATGACCGAATCCAGTATCTCGCGCATCGAATTTTGCTATCGCGTATACCAACAGCTGACCGTCGGGCGACAGATCGCATTGCTGCGGGTAAATTCGGCCCTTAATCCAAGCGCCGTGTGTGAACTGGTCGTGGCGCGTCTCCCACTTGATCAAGTGATACCAATTTTTTGGACCTCGCCGCAAAATCGCGGCGATCGAACAGAATCGCGATGGTATGACAAAAAGCTGTCCCACTAGATGCCTCGTTTCTTATAAATTTTCATACTCCTCGATCATGATTCTTAATCTTAATTCTCTCAACGCCCCATTAGAGTTCAGGCACTAAGATTCAGAAGCAAATGGGGGAGCCAAAAAATTGGAAAAGGAAGGTTCCATAAAACGGTAGCAATTGGATCTCAAGGCAATGTAAGATCAACATTCTAGAATAACCCTTCGCACCACTGCCATATCAATCAGAATTCCTCTCGGAGCTTGTTACGTGATCAAAACTCGACTGACTCAATTCGTCGTCATCTTCGTCGCCGCCCTAACGTTCGTCCAGATGGCCGCAGCCGAATCGAAGGCGAAGGTGAAAGTGTTTATCCTCACGGGTCAATCGAATATGGAAGGCAAGGGACGAGCCTTGCATTTGGATACCTACAAAGCCGATCCATTGATAAAGGATACTTACGACACTTTGAAGAAGGGTGAAGGTTGGGCCGTCCGCGACGATGTCTGGATTACTTATCCGACTAAGAATGGCGGCGCGAAGTCTGGAGGACTGACCGTTGGTTACGGCACCAAAGGCGAGGATTCGATTGGGCCCGAGTTCGGATTTGGGCACACGGTCGGTGAAGCCATCGATTCTCCTGTGGTCCTAGTCAAAGTCGCTTGGGGCGGCAAAAGTCTTGCAGTTGATTTCCATCCGCCATCGGCCGGCCTGCCCGACCAAGTGGGACTGGACGCAATGCTGGAACGCATGAAGAAGAAAAATCCGCAAGCTACGCTCGATGACGTCAAAGCGAAATACGGTTACTACTATCGCCAACTCGTGGAAGAGACGGAAAAAGCACTCGCCGATCTCGACAAGACCTTCCCCGCAATCAAGGGGCAAGAATATGAGATCGCTGGCATCGTTTGGCACCAAGGTTTCAACGACGTGATCAACAAAGACTTGAAAGCGAACGACTACGCCGATTACACAAAATGGTTGGCGATGTTTATCAAAGACCTCCGAAAAGATCTCAAAGCTCCCAACGCGCCATTCGTAATCGGCGAACTAAGTACCGGCGGCCTGTCCCGTCGGGGCGTATTCCAAAAAGCCCAAGCGGCAACCGCTGACCTCCCCGAGTTCAAAGGGAACGTTACCTTTGTCCCCACGGCTGAGTATTACGATACCAAAGCGGAGGAACTCTATAAAAAGAACTTCTGGAAAGGGACCGAAGAAGAGAAAGCTCAGTGGCGAGCGGTCGGAAACGATCGGCCCTACCACTACCTCGGTTCCGGCAAAACTTATTACCTAAAGGGACGAGCCTTCGGTAAAGCCACCTTGCAAATGATGAACAACTAGTTACTTCTTCGTCATATCTCTTTAAAGGGGCGTCCCTGGCCCGCATTCGTAAATCCCCAATAACCAAATACAACTAGAATCATTATAGATCAGGCGATTAACATTTTTACTGCGGACCGTTCATCTTGTAAAAACAGTACGACCCAGCACGAGAATCGAACGGAGACGATTCGTGTTTTTTAAGCGTGCTTCTTTATTCGTGTGATTAGTGCTATTCGTAGTGCTAACCTTGGTGCCCTCTTTCCGATTGTTATTCGTGAACGTGAAACAATTTCAATGAATCGCCTCAGTTCACTCATCCTCATTTCAATACTCGTCATTTCGACACTCGTGCTCTTGTTGAATACCAGCGAGTCGCGAGGTGCCGACCCTTACGATGCGCTTTATCACGTTGTAATGGCGGGCCCCGATACGGATGGCAAGATCTACGGTCTCGACTCATCTCTACCGCTAATATGGCCCGCGTGCTGACGAGACTCGCCAAAGAACGCGAGTATAACTGGGGAATATTGGAAGGGTATTGGCGCGAAGACTAGTTCGCTTTGATCGCTTTGATCGCTTTGATCAGCGGCGTCGATGACTCTAACGTCTTGGCCATACGTTGCTCGCTACCAATTTTGTCGTCGTTGCCCAGGCGAGCCATTGCTTCGTCCGCAAGACTTTGTAGCTTCTTAACGACATCTGGAAACTTTGCAGACACGTCTGTGGTTTCCTGCAAGTCATTTTTTAGATTGACGAGTTTCGCAGGTCGTCCCTTGCCTTTCGGTGCAGCACTGGTCCAGTTGGGGTGAGTGTTCTCGAGCTTCAAATGATATTTCCAGTCGCCCATACGGACGGCTTGCAACTGACGTCGTCGATAGTAGTACAGTGCCCTGTACGGCGAGGCAGCCTCGGGGGTTCTGAGCAAGTGTGAACGTATGTCGAAGCCATCAATTGTTTTTTGCGGACGGTCTGCTGCGGCGAGACTGCAAAACGTTGGCAGCAAATCCATCGTAGTCGTCAATGCATCACATTCCGAATTGGCGGGAATCTTCTTGGGCCACCGCGCGATCATGGGAACTCGCATGCCACCTTCCATGGTGCTTCCCTTGGCCCCGGAAAGCGGTTTATTCGAGCCGCCATTTCTTCCGTTCGATCCGTTGTCCGAGGTAAAAATGACGACCGTGTTGTCCGACAGTTTCAAACGCTCGAGGCAGTCGAGGATCTCACCTGTCGACCAATCGATCTCTTCGATGCTGTCGCCATATCGACCGTTGGCGCTTTTGCCGTGAAAGTCTTTTGAGGCGAACAGGGGTAGATGCGGAAATGTGTGCGGCAAGTAGACAAAGAACGGCTCGTTCTTGTGTTCTTCAATAAACTGGATCGTTTGCTTTGTATACCTTTGAGTCAACGTCGCCTGATCGGCAGGGGCTTCAATTACCGAATCGCCTTCGACCAGCGGCAACGGCGGATCGCCTCGGCCTTTGCTTTGCATGTCATTGGAATAGGGAATCCCATAGTAGTAGTCGAAACCATGCTGCGTAGGGAGATGGTCGGACTGGTCGCCCAGATGCCATTTCCCGATACATGCCGTCGCATACCCCTTCGCCTTCAACGCTTCTGGCAACGTCAGCTCATCTGGATGAAGACCGCGGCGACTACGTGGAATCAACACCCAGTGCCCAGTGAAATCTTCGTGCATACCAACTCGCCGAGCGTAACAGCCGGTCATCAAACTAGACCGCGACGGGGTGCAAACGGGACTGGAAGAATAAAAGTTTGAAAAACGCATGCCCTGTTCCGCCAAAGCGTCAATTCGAGGAGTGCGATTTTTCTCCGAGCCGTAACACCCTAGATCGCCGTATCCAAGATCGTCGCAGAAGATCAAAATAAAATTCGGCGGCTTCTCGTGCTTCTCGT
>Ga0115002_10005900_pt1 | contig 14295 bp, 13 predicted proteins | sample ArcticOcean_MG_C_8_FD_89576 | JGI IMG/M metagenome (GOLD analysis project Ga0115002, IMG submission 89576) | Marine microbial communities from western Arctic Ocean - ArcticOcean_MG_CB11_86 | ecosystem: Environmental > Aquatic > Marine > Oceanic | place: Arctic Ocean: Canada Basin | collected... | reverse complement strand
CGATTCCGCTTCGTTGACTGGCGTGTCCTCAGATTCGTCGAGGTACTCGAATTTCTCGCTGTCGTTTCGCTGTGCCAATACGATCGAGCCAGGCCGATCGCCTTCATCTGAAAAACCCCTCGGAGTTGGCCTAACGACCAAAAAGAGGATGACTATCAATATCGTGTGCACAGATGCCGACATCACCCATGCCGGAATCTTCCGATTCGCGGTGATTTCGGCCTTGTGTGCAGCGGCGGGATTGATGTCCATTGCTTGATTCCTAGTTCTTGAAACCCCAGTAGGCATACCTCAAGTATGCCTTTCTTCGCGAAATGCGACAACTACAATATGCCCGCGAATGCTGAAAGTCTCGCCAATCAAAAGGGATAACGCCAAAGAATTGCACTTCTCGAGTCGACAACGGCTGAATCGATCCGTGAAATCAGTACAATTAGTTGCCGCTAGACAGTTCGTTTGTGTCAATCACGCGTCACTTCACTCGCAACTCACTTCACTCGCAACCCACCGAGGCCATCTAAATGGAATCCGAGAAGGTAACTCTGTCTCAACTTCGAGACGCTTTGCAAAAGTCCATGACGGGGCACCTCGTGGCGCTCGAATCACAATTGGATCAGCTACTTATCGCTTGGCTAGTCGGCGGACACTGTCTGTTGACCGGAATCGCTGGCTCGGCGAAGTCGAGCTTGGTCAAGGAGTTCGCGGCGCGTCTTGAGTTGGAGCACCAATGGATCTCGATGACTTCGCAACTCGGAAGTTTCGATCTTGTCACCGATCCGATGCGACGAGCAAACGTGTTGCTCATCGAAAATGTAAACCGTTGCGGCGAAGAAATTCGCGCTGCCTTGTTAGACGTAGTGTCGCACGGTAGCGTACCTTTGGGCGACGAAGTGTTCGAGTTCGCCGATCCTCTGATGGTCGTTGCCACCACGAATCGATTGGAAACGGACACCGATAAGTCCGAGCCAGACTGGGATCGCGACAAGTTCTTGTTCGAGATCCAAACGGATTATCCCGATTACGAATCAGAGTATTCGTTGCTCACGAGATGCTGCAGTGCCGTCGATGCAGTTAGTGACGAAGTTTCATTCAACTGGAATGTCGACCTAGCATCACTGCGGCAAGAAATTCAAGACGTGGCAGTACCGCCCCAGGTCGTTCACTTCGTTCTGCGATTAATTCGCGGGACGCGATTGGATGACGGAGACATTCACGACTTTGCAGTCGAGTGGCTTGTGTCGGGAGCGGGCCCGCGAGCTTCCGAGAATTTGATGCGAACCGCTCGAGCTTTGGCTGCCATAAAAGGCCGCAACGTCGTCCAACACCAGGACGTCAAAGAATTGATCCACCCAATTTTGAGACATCGAATCGTCCGCAACCAGAATGCAATCGACAACGAAGTTTCCGTCGATAAAATCATTGACCGACTGTTGTACGAAATCGATGATCGAGTCGACGGAGACGATCGTGCTCCGGGGGCTTGAAAGATCACGCCCGTCTAGTCAAATAGCAGTTGGCCGAATGCGGCATGAAAGTAGCGCAGGGATCGCAGAAAGAAATACAATGACTGAAAACGAAACTAGCGAATCAGCTGGCGAAAAAGAACAGAAAAACCCCCTTGTAAAAGTTATCGGCGACGCCGAAACAGTGCCCGTATTCAGCTGCCAGATTCTCGTCTCGCAGGAGAGCGGAAATGTCGTAGCCGAATCCGCAAATATCGCTGGCATCCGTGTCACCGCCAAGAACGAACGCGAAGCGTTGCGAGCCGTCGTTACAGAACTAAAGGCTCTTCTCAAAGACTATCAAGACCGCAGCGAGAAAATCCCCTGGCTCGACCCCGCAACGGAACCCAATGACCAACAACAAGTTCGATTTATGGCGCTACACCTCTAACGCTAAATCGCATAGCTAAAACATCAATCAAAAAAACTAAAATACAGATTTGGCTGGAGAAACGATTATGGCTCAAAAACGCATCCTCATGCTCGTTGGTGACTACGTCGAAGATTACGAAGTCATGGTTCCCTTTCAGATGTTGTTAATGGTCGGGCACGAAGTTCACGCAGTTTGTCCTGGCAAGAACGAAGGAGACGTGGTGGCAACGGCCATTCACGACTTTGAAGGCGATCAAACCTACAGCGAGAAACGTGGACACAACTTTCGTATCAACGCCAACTTCGAGGGACTCGATGAGTCTGGCTACGACGGCTTGGTCATCCCAGGCGGTCGAGCGCCGGAGTACTTGCGGTTAGACAATCGAGTGCTCGAAATTGTTCGTCACTTCGCCGCAGCTGACAAACCCATTGCCGCGATTTGTCACGGCCCTCAAATCTTAGCCGCAGCGGGAGTATTAAAGGGCAAGTCGTGCAGCGCTTACCCTGCCTGCAGTCCCGAAGTTCAAATGAACGGCGGTGAATTTATCGGCCCCAGCGAAACATTTGACAACGCTCACGTCGATGGGAACCTTGTCACCGCTCCCGCATGGCCTGCACATCCCGCCTGGATGCGCGAGTTTTTGAAAGTCCTGGGAACACCCGTTGGAGTAGAGTGAAATGGCTGTTAGCTGTTAGCAATTAGCGGTTAGCAGTTAGCAGTTAGAAAAATAGCGATGAGGGATTCGGTTTGCGGTTCAGAAGACCTCTTCCCGAGGTCTGGCTCCAACTTCCCCGCTCTTTTCTGCTTCGGACGTGTCTTGAACCGAATGTGTGACCTTCATGTTTCCTGACACCGAAGGTGTTGCAACAAGAGCAAAGGGTCAGTTCGGCGAGCCTCAGCGAGCAAGAACGCCACCCTAGATATTGAGCCCAAGTCCACAACAAAGGACGAGCCAATTCGCTTGGTTTTGCAACGCCTTTCCCGAGCCCTCAAACGCTGCCCGAGCCCTCGAACAGGCGTTTGAAATTCGCAAACGACCTGCGCTTCTAAGAACCCAAATACCGTTGCGAGTTGATACGTATCCCAAGAAATAAAAACAAGCTCGACGCTTTCGCGCCGAGCTTGTTTTGGTTCGTGGTTGCAGGGATCACTTACGGGATGACCTCGGCAAAGTTTTTGGATCTTATGAGAGCTTACAATTTATTAGACCGAAGCGGCTACTCGATTATTCTCTTTAACGCCTTCGACGAATTCTTCGAAGATGCGTTGGTCCAAAGCCGATGCAGAATCTGCTTCGGGGTGGAATTGGGTTGCGACGACAAACCAATCCTCTTGAGCGCTTTCGATTGCTTCAATGATCCCATCGGGACATCGAGCCGTCACTTTGAAGCACGGAGCAACTTCGTCAACAGCCATGTGGTGCATGCTGTTCACTCGGATTTCGCCGTCGCCATAGACGCGTTCCATCAGCGATCCGGTGGCGATCTCTAATCCGTGGCGATGCCCAATATCCTGTGGATCTTTGTGCGGAATAGCGGTGGGTACATCTTCCGGAATATGGAAGAAGAGATTTCCACCTTGAGAAACGTTCAGTAGCTGCATGCCCACACCAATGGCAAACACTGGTAGACGTTGACGAGCGATTTCGCGAGCTAACAAGCGATCGAACTGTTCGCGGCGCGGATCCATCGGACGGACCGATGGGTGACGCATGAATCCATCGTTGACGGGGTCGAGGTCGTGACCGCCCAACATTACGAATCCATCCAGTCTACTCAGTAGACCCTGGATTTGGTCGGTTGACTCCAACGGCGGCACGATCACGGGGATCCCGCCTGCGGCCAGTATCCGGTCGTAGTATCCTGCTGCTAAGAAGGAATAAGAAGGTGAATCCTTTCGAGCTGTACGGTAGTCTGCGTTGAGACCAATAAGTGGTTGTTGCTGGGGCATCCGAGTTCCCTTTCAGACACGAGGTAACCGACCGGCATCATTGCCAGTCGAATGAGTCAAGCCGCCGCGATTTCATCTGAGCATTGTCGTTGCCATTGGAAGCGGGCTATCTTCTCAAGTTCATCCCCGCGATGAACTCGCTGATAACCACTGGCAAGTAACTCTGCCGACAGAATCACCGTCGTGCAACTCTCTTCGTTAACCGTGAAGTAATGAAGGGAAAGCAAGTGCGATCGATTCTATTGATTTCGAGTGGGTTTGGAACTGGTACACTCTATCTTGGGCCTGGGGGTGAGTGCTTGCACAAGATAGTGTGTTTCTGCCGGTCACGTCGCCACAACAGATTGGGGTGACCTTAACACCAAATGGCATTCCGAACCGCGAAATCACACCTAAGTCGTTATTTTTTGGCCTTCCAGGAATTCTGTTGCTTTGACCATCCGGCGGGTGGAGCAATTGGCCGTTTGGTCCCACACGTCGCTGGAAGCGACATGAAAAGGGACCAATGCCAATCGCACCTTTGTCCTCGTATTTCGCCCAAACGAATTCCCGCAAGTCGTTACTAGAGAGACAGCTAGACTGATAGCACTATTCCCTCAGATAGTATGCTGGATTACCTAAATTATCGCCACTGGTTTACGAATACGTGCTCGAAGGCTATTGTGTACCCTTTGCTACCCCTAGTAATCGCAGATAACTCGTTGCTTTCAAAAGGTTTGGAGCTGTTTCGCAAAACTTGAAACGGCCAACGACCAAAGGCTCAGCAGGCGACCGGACCCAGGACTGAATACGGCTATGGAATATCAGAACGTATGTTTGGAGTCATTTGGCTACACACTACCGGAAATCGTGTGGAGTTCCGATGATATTGAGTCGCGTTTGGCACCACTTTACGAACGACTGCGACTCCCGCAGGGCCGGTTGGAGCTGATTACGGGAATCTCCGAACGACGATTTTGGCCTGAAGATACGTTGCCTAGCGGCCCGAGTGTTCAGAGTGGCGAAAAAGCGATCGAGGTAGCTGGGATCGACCGCGAGGAAATTGGCGCTTTGATTCACGCCCCGGTCTGCCGCGATCATCTGGAGCCAGCAACGGCCTGTGCTGTTCACCATAACTTGGGCCTTCCGCAATCCTGCATGATTTTTGATATTTCGAATGCCTGTCTCGGATTACTCAACGGAGTGCTTCAACTGGCCAACATGATCGAACTGGGACAGATCAAAGCGGGAATCGTAGTTGGCACTGAAGGAAGTCGCCAGCTAGTCGAAACGACGATTGAAATGCTGAACAAAAGCGAAACGCTGACTCGTGGCGACATTAAAACAGCGATTGCCTCCCTAACCATTGGTTCGGGCAGTTGCGCTATCTTGCTGACTCACCGGTCCATTTCAAAAACGCAAAACAAACTACTCAACGGTACCGTGCGGGCGCACACCCAACATCATCAATTGTGCCACAGTGGCAAGGACGAATCGGTCGGAGGCGGCATGCAGCCGTTGATGGAAACGGATTCGGAACAATTGATGAAGGAGGGAATTGCGACGGGTGTTGCGACCTTCCAGGATTTCTTGGCCGAACTGGATTGGACGCACGACGACATTCAGCGGACATTCTGTCATCAAGTCGGATCGGCACACAGAAAAGCTATGCTCGATTCTCTTGGGTTGGACCACGAGCGCGACTTCGCAACATTGCAATGGTTGGGAAATACCGGGTCCGTTGCCTTGCCAATGACGATGGCAATCGGACTCGAAAGTGGCTTCGTTCAACCCAACGAAAACATCGGCATGTTGGGGATCGGCTCCGGTATTAATTGTGTCATGATCGCCGCGAATTGGCAAAAGACACTAGTCTCTGGCGGCGACACTCCAGCGCTAGATGCCATCAGCGCTTTCGGCCAACAACGCTGACCGTGACGGCTGCCGTTTCGATTTGCCTTTTCGGCAAACTTTGGCCTTATCGCCTATCTTCACAACGTCGATCAAAAAACCAGTAGGGTGGTGATTGCTGGCTAAAGTATGACGGTTGCGCTCGTCGATGCATGAAGTAGCACACCTTTTTTTCCGGCCCGACCTTCACCCACCCTTTCCGGATACTCCCATGTTGTTATGGATCCTCAGGCCGTTGCGTCTTATGGCGCACGCGCTGTACGAAACGTGTTCGCCTCGACAGATTGCTCTGGGCGTTGCCTTGGGAATGATGATTGGATTGTTGCCCAAAGACAATCTCACTGCTTTGTCGCTGACGGTTATTCTTTTTGCGTTTAAGTTTAATCTTCCCGCTGGCCTGTTGAGTATCTTGGCGTTTTCTTGGGTCGGAGTCGCGTTGGACCCGTTGGCACACCGGACCGGTGATTGGGTGTTGCATCAGTCGACGCTCGAACTCGCCTGGGCCTGGATCTTTCAGTTGCCTTTGATGCCGTGGACGGCGATGAACAATACGGTTGTGGCTGGACAGTTCCTGTTTGGACTGGCCTTAATGGCACCGGTTTATTACGCAGCGAAAGCAGCGGCCGATCGCTGGCTGGAGCCGGCTTCGCAATGGGTAACAAGCCATCGACTTTATCAAATACTCTTTGGTGCCGATGTCGCATCGTCATGGAGAACCGGATGATCCGTTGGTCTTACCTATTTCCCAGACTCGTATTGCTCACAATCCTACTGGCCGTCGTATGGTTTGGATTTAATCCGATTACGCGTTGGAGCGTCGAGCGCGCGCTGCGACCGATCGGAGCGAAGAGCGAATTTGAGTCGGCGAAATTGTCGCTGTGGGACACGGAGTTTCATCTACACGATGCAAAGCTCACCTTTGATACCGCAAGTGACGAAGAGGTGATCTCAGTCGATGACGTCAAATTTCGACTGGACCGCGATGCCTTGATGCAAAAGCAATTGGTCGTGAAGAGTGCAGAACTGAGTGGACTCCGGATCCACGCAGAACGTTTCCCTAGCAACGACGCGGCGGCTGCCGAAGACTGGCAGATCGCCGACTATCAAGTCCAGCAGTGGTTGCAGATGGTCAGCAGTCGTTTGACTGGTAATCCCGTCGAACACTCTGAAACCGCACAAGTCTGCGAGAGACGTTATCCCATGTGGGAAAACGAATACTCAACTTGGGAGAACCGAGTTGCCGTGTTGGAAAAACGATTAAATGAACTTCGCTCCCGAGCCAAGGATTTGGATCAGACAAACATCCTCCGCAACGCCAAGCTACTGCAACAAACATCTGACGATATCCTGTTCATTCGCGACGAGATTCAACGCCTGCCGCTCGAGCTAAAAACATTAAACGAGAAGCTTCAGGCGGATTACGTCGCAATCGATAACGCCAAGCAACGGGACATAGAGAAGTTCAAGGCGTTGGGGCAACTCGAGCAGATCCCACCGGAAACGGTTTCTCAGTTTCTGCTGGCAAAAGCCGAGCAAAAGCGAGTAATGGAATTCCTTGCGTGGGTTCGCTGGGCGCGAAATTCGCTGCCCGACGACTCTCAATTCGATCCCAAATGTCAACGTGGCGTCGACGTTCGCTTTCCTGGAATCGAAGAGTCGCCTGAAGTTACCGTTACCCGCTTGGCACTGAGCGGCGAGGTTTTCTGGGCGGATCGCTCGTTCCCATTTGAGGGAAGTATGCGAAATGTATCTACTGAGCCTAGGTTGATGGCGAGTCCAACATATCTCGACGTCCAATCGGGCGAAAAAATTCCCGTTACCATGCACGCTTGTTTGGATCGAACCAGCGACGAGCCGTACGATCAAGTCATCGTTCGCTGCTTGAAGGTTTCGCTCCCCGCTGCCGCCCTCGGTAGTATCGATCGCTTCGGTGCACGCTTGGCTCCCAGCGTTGCCAACGTAATAAGCAAACTTGAAGTTCGCGGCGAGCAGATAAATGGAACAATTAAAGTCGCTCGTCCGCTAATCGAATTAGAAGCCGAGTTTTCACCTGAAGTTGCGAATCTGCCTTGGGCTAACGAGCTGGCCGCGGCCGTCGAAAACGTCGACAGTTTGGATGTCGATATCGTCCTCACGGGAACACTCGAATCGCCCAACTGGAAAATTCACTCAGACATCGGCAAGAAGATCGCCACCAACCTTCACAACTCCGCCGTCCGCAGCTTGGAAACTCGCCAACAGCATCTTCAACTGAGCCTGGAGAAATACAGCCAAGCCCAACTTCAACAGCTAACTACCAACGCAAACGCTCGCGCAAGAAAAATGGTTGATCAGCTCAACGCTGCAGATGCAGAAGTCACTCTCATCGCTCGTAACGTCAGTAAACACTTTGGCGTTTCCGACCGAATTCGCTCCGCCACTCGACCTGTGCTCGAGATGTTAAAGTAGCGTGTTGTCTAAGCGTGTTGTCTAAGCGTGTCGTCTAAGGGTGCCGTCTAAGGGTGCCGTCTAAGGGGTGCCGTCAAAAAATGGCGAGTTGTTGGGCGATCATTCGTCCGCTTCGACGACTTTGCGGACCACGTCGTTGTCGAAGTAGTTAATCTCCATACCGGCATCGACAACGATGCACTGAGCGTTGATTCCCGATGAACGGGGGCTGAGCAAGAATGCGGCGACGTTGGCGGCTTCTTGTGTCTGAACCGCTTTCCCGCGCGGAATTACCTGCTCGGCAAACAGGTAGGAATCGACGTATCCTGGCATTCCTGCCGAAGCAGATGTTTTCAGTAGACCGGGCCCAACGCCGTTGAATCTCGCTTTGGAAAACTTGCTGAACGATTTAGCCAGAAACGCCAGTGACGAATCCAAAGCCGCTTTTACTGGAGCCATAAATCCATAGTTTTCACTCGCCATGCGCGTCGTGGAAATTGAAATCGTCACCAGCGACGCTTCTTCATGGAGTAATTCTTTTAACGCGTTGGCGATGGCGATAAACGAGAAACACGAAATGTCGATCGCTCGGAGAAACTGAGACTTGGCCGTTTCGTGAAAGGGCTTCATGCCTCCTTCGTAATCGGCAAACGCGATCGAATGAATGACTCCGTGAATCGAATCGTACTTTTCCGTCAACTGACTTCGTAGCTGTTCAATTTGATCTGGATGTTCGACATCACAGACGAAGACATCGTGGTCGCCGAGTAGCTTGGCAGTCGATTCTTTTCGCTCGGGACTGCGAACGATGTAAGTTACGTCGGCACCTGCCTCGGTCAATGTCTTGCCGATGTGAAAGGCCACGCTCTTTTTGTTCGCTACGCCGAACACCAAAATGCGTTTACCGTCGAGTTGCAAAAAATCCACGAGAATTGCCTTCAGAGAAGTTTTGAGGAGACAGCATTGAAGTGAAAGAACGAGTTAATTCGTTGGAGCGATCGTGCAAGCAAATTCGAATCGTACAGCAACCTTGCCTTCGCAGGTGACTTTGCCGGCCAAAAAGAACGCGTCGGCGAGTCTTTCTTTGAGGGTGATTTCCATCAGTGTTGTATCGCCAGGACGAACCATTTTGCGAAACTTGACGTCATTCATCCGCGTTGCCACTGGCGCACCGTCCACTCCGGCGACGTGTTGCGATAGCAGAATGGCTCCGGCCTGCATTGCACTTTCACAAAGGATCACACCGGGTACCAACGGGAATTCCGGGTAGTGTCCTTGGAAGAAGTATTCGTCTTCGCGGTACGTCTTGCGGCAAAGTATTCGGTTTTCGTCTTGTTCGACGATCTCGTCGACAAGTAGCATCGGTGCGCGGTGCGGAATTGCTGCGTGTATTTTTTCGAGGCTCATGTTCGTTTTTCCATGAAGAGACCCATCGTTCAGCTTCCTGATGCTTCGGGTGTGGGGGCTGATTTAGTGGACATCAGTAAGCTATCGACATCATTGGCGACGATCACACCATAGTTAATTGCACCGAGCCACCCGGACATGATGATGCCAACGCTACCGGCGTGATAAAGTCCTGTGATTTGATCGGGCAGGCTACGGCTGACAGCGAGTCCTTCAAATTTAGTCCCAAAACTCGCACCTGCGACATGCTTGGTGTAATGCTGGAACGTTTTTGGCGTCGCGGCTTCGACGTGATCGATTCGCTCGCGAATGTTGGGGAGGTAACCGCCGAGATGGTCCAGTGTTTTTTCGATCAGATCGACCTTACTGGCCTCGTACTCCTCGTCGTTCAAGTCCGCCCAGTCTTTATAGTTGGCGTTAGTGCTTGAAACGATCAGGCAGCGAGGTCGTCCCTCGGGTCGAATTCGCGGGTAGTAGAATGAGTACGTGCGGCTAGTAACGTCGCGACTGAGAAGCAAGTCCGTGCGGAATTCTTTGGCGGTCGAAGTAAAGAATAGGTCGCCCGTTTCCTCGTCGATTCGCTCGTCGGGTTTCAGTGCGATATACGTTTGAGTGCTGGAGTTGTTGAGTCGCACTTCGCGGGCTTCTTCGATAAATGTTTTGTCGAAGTATTCTTCTCCCACCAAGTTAAACACCGTCGCGCGAAGATTCGAATTGGAGATGACCGCTTTGCATTTAATGTCGCGACCGTTGGCGCGAACAGAACGAACCTTTCCACCAGTCGTGTCAATCTTTTCGACGTCGCAGCGAATGCGAACATCGACGTTGTTGTTCAGAAGCTCTTGGTGCATTAGCTGGACTAAGCGATCCGTACCACCCTCAAACGTGTAGACCCCTTTGGCCATGAAGTTGGAGAACACGATGCCGTAGGTTATGGCGGGGTCTTCGAGCGTCGAACCATTAGCGTAAGTTATCGGCTCCATGAGCAGGCGAACGATATCCATTCGGCCAGGGAAGAATTTTTCAAACAGCTCTCGAGTGGTAAGGTTTTGTTCATCGTAGAAATTCATGCTCCGAGCGGTGTCGAAGAATTCGTTGACCGTTTGCGGTGCGACGTTAAATTTCTCTGTGAGCAGTCGAGTAAAGTCCTCGCGATTGTACGAGGTCGTTAACGAGAACATCGGGTTGTCGAAGCGGATTCGCTCGAGCGGCACGATGGCGTTCGCGATTTCTTTTGACCAATATCGACGGCAGCTCTTGATCATTCCGAAGGGGAAGCCGTGGAGGGAGACGTCGAAAATATGACCGCCGGGACGCTTGAACCAAGTTGCCATCCCGCCGAGTTTGTAATGTTGCTCAAGCAGGATGACTCGATAACCCGCGCGACCGAGCACGTTGGCCGTGGTCATGCCAGCGAGCCCACTGCCGATGACAGCGACGTCGTATTCGTCTTGAGCGCCTTTGAGGAAGTCCTTGGGCATGGGGGAGTAACTTCTATGTTGCGTTAGTTAATGTTGTGTTGTTGCTGTGCTTTGTGTCGTTGCAGTGCTTTGTTTTGTTGTCACCAGCGAGCCAATTAGAACATCAGGTGACCAGGATCTTATTGGCCATGGAAATACCGCTGACTATCGAACCCACGATGCCGACGTATCCTTGGTCGGTCCCGCAAAGGAACAGGTTTTTTAGGTGGGTGGTGCCATCGATCTTCTTTTCTGGGGCTCCGTAAACCGCGCCATTGTCGTGCCAGGTAAAGCGTCGGATCGTGGTTGGTGTGAACATGTCCGTGTCGATGACGTGCCCGCGGAATTCGGGCATGTAGCGGACGGATGACTCCACGGCGCGATCATACCAACGTAGCTTTTCCAGCTGGTAGTCGTTTTCTGCTAAGTTCGACCAGCGATCAAAATGAGCCAGCGAGGTGATGCGGATCATGCCGTCGGGGAGGTCGCCAAGTTCGCTATCGTACTGAAAGTTGTTGGGCGAACAGATGACTCCTGTGCGGACATCGCAAAGTTCGTCATCTGGTTTTTTCCAATGGAACGTATCGGAGTCGTTGTAAAAGACAATCGTTTCATTGTGGCCGAGGTCTTTCGGCTGGCAATCGAGGACGGACATCGCTTCGGTAAAAGACAATTGTCCAGCTCGATTCACGTCGACATTCGTAATGTCGTCGCAAAGCCTCAATGTTTCGATGGAACCCGCGGACGAGAGGATCTTTTTCGCTTCAATTTCTTCTCCGCTATCGAGGACTATTCCGCAGGCGTGATCATCGTCCACGCGAATGTGACTGACACCCGACCGCAGTTTCAGTTCGCCGCCCAGTTTTCGGAAGCGGTTAACGAGATGCTTGAGGATGAGGCGGACGCCTTTGTAGGGTCGCGCGAGTCCTTCGAGGAAGATGCTGCGAAACATGATGCAGAACTGTCCAAAGTCCATGTCGTGTTCGCGACCATTGCCGTACCACATTAAGGGGCAGAAAATCATTTCGACGAGCAACGGGTTTTTGATGATGTCGCTGACAAATTCCCGAGCGGAGATGTCAAACAGCGACTGCTCGAGGTCATCGTACTCGACGAGCTCACCCAGTAGCCGCTCGAAGTTGTCGACTTCGGCGGGAAACTCGCGAGCGATTTCTGCTCGCAACAGATCGACGTTGTTGCCGAATTTCAGTTCTGTGTTGGGAAAGCGAATTGCCGAACCGATTTGCGGTGCGAGAGCAAAGTCGTCCCATTTGAAACGCAACTGCCTGAGGAGCCGAGCGAGTGGGCCCTTTTTGGTTCCCTTGGGTGTGAAGTTGGTGATGGCATGCAAGCCGACGTCGTAGTCTCGTCCACGGAGACGATAAAACGAATTGAGGCCGCCGATTGTATAGTGGCGTTCGAGAATACAGACGCGCTGGTCGAAGTGGGCTAAGCGAATGCCCGCCGCCAGCCCTGACATTCCGGCTCCGATTATTACGGTGTCGTACATCGAAGAGGGTACCTATCGTTCCGCTGGAGCCGTTTTGAAACACCGTCGCAGTTGCGCTGCGACGGCTTCCTCGATTCGACGTTACGTCTTTTGCATGTCTTTCATCAGTGGCGTTAGATAAGTGACCGTGCTTTGCATGCTGGCCAATTCACCGTATTCACCTTCTGGGATCTGAATGCGGTGGCGCTTTCGCAATTCCATCACGATGTCCAGGAAATCCATGCTGTCCAATTCCAGTTGCTCTCGAAATGCAATCTCGTCCTTCAGATCGCCGAGATCTTCATCGGGTGCGATGTCTTCAAGGATGTTGAGAATCTCGTCGCGAATTTCTTCAGGTGTCATACCGTGTTTTCTCCTGCGCTGTGCGAGCAGCCTTTTAGTTCCACTTCGTAGCGTTATATGAATTGTAGTTGAGTTGGTTAGTCTTTAAATCGTTTGATGATCACTACCGAGTTAATACCCAGCATGCCGAAGGAATTGTTGAGGATATATTCCACTTTTCCAATTTCTTTTGGTTGGTTCATCACCAAGTTGCGAAGGGCACAAACGGGATCTAATGAATCGACGTTGATCGTGGCGTGACATATGCCGTCCTCAAAGGAAAGCAGGTTACCAGCTAGTTCCAACGACCCAGCGGCTCCCATGCAATGTCCAATGAAGCTCTTCGTGTTGTTAAAGTGAGTTCGTTCGTTTTCGCCAAAGGCAGCTCGCAGTGCAGCACATTCTTGCTCATCGCCAGCACCCGTACCAGTGGCATGCGAGCTAACGATGTCAATTTGGTCGGCACTCAATTCTGCTCGTCCCAATGCCAGTTTGACACATTCAGCTTGTCGCTCGGCATTGGGAAGGACAAAATCAGTTGCATCCGTGTTAATTGCGTATCCCGCTAACTCACCGTAAATCTTGGCGCCGCGACGCTTGGCGTCATCGAGACGCTCCAACGTATAGATGCAGCCACCTTCAGCGACGACGATTCCGTTGCGATTTATGTCGAACGGTCGGGATGCTTTCGTGGGATCTTCGTTAGAGGCCAACGCCCCTTGGCTTTTAAAACTCGCGAAAATTCCAAACGTATGAATGCTCTCGGAAACGCCACCGGCCAAAGCCAAATCGCATTCCCCCAAACGCAACATCTGAGCCCCTTGGATCAGACCTACATTCCCGGCTGCACAAGCGGCTCCCAAAGTGTAGTGAGGACCAGTGATTTTCATGTTCAAGGCAATCTCGCCAGCTGGATTGTTGGCCACCGTGCGAGGGTTGTGGTGATGCGACCAGACACTCGTATCGTAGTCGTATCCCTTTAACTCAAATATTTCATTTTCGGTTTCGACGTTCCCGTGTTCGGTGACACCAATGTAGATCCCGACACACGATCGATCGATATTTTCCCAGTCTAAACCCGAATCGGCTATGGCTTCGTTGGCACAGAAAACGCCAACGCTTCCCGCTCGAGTGCCGCGTCGAATGTCTTTGCGACTCTGGTATCGCTTTGCATCAAAATCACAGATGCCAGCTAGTGTTTTGCCGACGTAGCGAATTTCGCACGGCTGCACGCCCCTTCGACCATTGAGCAAGTTCCCGCGAACCTCCGCCAGCGTATTGCCGTTGGGCGCAGTCAGACCAATCCCCGTAATCACGATGCGTTGATTGTCGGGTAGATTGTTGTGAGATTTGCCTGCGATCATTCGGCGTTCCTTGCACCTGTTGAAACTCTTGAAATTACCTATTTGCCCACCAATTGGCAAGCCGCCCTAGGCATACAATCGCACGGTTTAT
>Ga0115002_10005895_pt1 | contig 14300 bp, 13 predicted proteins | sample ArcticOcean_MG_C_8_FD_89576 | JGI IMG/M metagenome (GOLD analysis project Ga0115002, IMG submission 89576) | Marine microbial communities from western Arctic Ocean - ArcticOcean_MG_CB11_86 | ecosystem: Environmental > Aquatic > Marine > Oceanic | place: Arctic Ocean: Canada Basin | collected... | reverse complement strand
TCAAATATCACTTCGCCATTGCCGCTGGTCGTGAGATCGTCCGGTTTAAACCAGAATTCCAGCGTTGCACTTTCGTTACTTGCGTCGCCTGGTAAGTGTTGTGCGGATCTGCGAGTTGCTGTTCCGGCGGTGGACAACTGCGCACCGTTTGCTCCGGCGGCCGGTGACTGCCCGCCGTCGAATTCGTAAGCTGCAGTGATGCCGGGAAAACTGCTGACGCCAGTGTTGCGTACAACGGTATTGTGCAATTCAAAATCGAATGTCCCGGTGCCGTTATTCTCCCAGCGGCTGTTGCCGTCGGTGTCCGTGCCAGCATCGAAGTCCAGAATAGCGCCCGCTTGGACGGTGAGGTCCGTTGGAATGATTCCAGAGGAACTGGTCGAGCCTGGGTTGTTGAACAATCCCGAAACTTGTCCGCCATTCAAAGCGAGGTCATAGATTTGTACATCATCGATAGCGCCGTTGAAGTCTCCCCAGTTATTGCTTCCAGGCCGAGACATGCCGATTGAAAAGGGGGACGTGGTAGAACTGGCTAGCGAGCCAGTGTTGTCGTTGGTGGCAAACACCTCGACACCATCGAGGTACACGAACATCTCATCGACGCTCGCGCTGTAGGTGAACGCCAAGTGGTACCATGTCCCATCGACGATTCCAGCGTTAAAGGAATAGTCGTCGGTACCGCCCGTTGTGTCGAGGTAGATCTCGATGTTGCCGCCGTCGGTGCCAATCTCGATATTGTCGTTTGTGGTGTTCCAGGATTGCGCGATCAAGATGTTGTTGACGTTGTGGTTTGTCCCCGATGCCTCGTCTACGTCCCGTCGGAACCAAAGGGCGACTGTCAGTTCAGAGGGCGCATCGAGTGCAGCGACGTCCCCAAACGTCACGTAGTCATTGTTGCCATCGAAGAGAAGAGCGTTGCCGATTTGTCCAGCCGTTGTCGTGGTATCACCTGCCGCCGTGCCATTGATATTATTCAAGCTCGAATCTGCGACGTTGGGAACTGCTTCAAATTTCCAATGCATGATGGGGGAAGGACCAACATCGTTTTGGAATATCCCCGGCGCCGAATAAGCAGCAGAGACATTCTCCAACGCTTCCAAATCCACATCGTCCACGGCAGTGATCGTTGCGAGTAGACAGCGGTCCTCGAGTTTTTCCAAGAGGGCATTGAATCGGCGACGACGAAGACGTTGATTGCGATTGAGAGAATTTTTCATTGCTCTATGTTCTATTCCAGGTGCGGTAAGTCGTGGGGATGCAGGGATATATTTATGACAACGGATTCGATGCGTCACTTTCAATAGAAGGGAAGCGCAATCTATGCCGTTGCTCGTGTTTGCAGTCTGAAGCGTTAGGCGGCATTACTAGAATAATCCGCACAACCCTTATGGTAGATGAAACTTCAATGGCGGCAATTGATCAACTGAGTTGATCTTGCCAGCTGGCCTGGTCGGGAAAAGACGACGTGATAAACATGTTCAACTTCTTGCCAAGTAAGACATGCAATGCGCGTCGCGAGTGTGAACTCGATGCGACAAATCGTTCAGTTTGGTTTGCGCCGTGGCCTGATACGTTGGACGCATTCGCCAAAAGAAAAGTTTCACAGATATTGGCGTGTGTGAGGCACTCGAGGCGCAGCGACGCATTTGCTCGTCGATAATCGTGAAAACTAAACGCTGGGAAAGCCTTAGTCTTCCTTCGCCGCTTCCCTTCGTTCCCGGTACGATCGCAGGATAAGACCGATTCCTGCGCTGAAGAGCACCATCATGATGAGCAGGTGAGCAAGGTTGATACGCATTTGGAAACGGATGCGACTGAGCACGTCGATCGCGATAACTGCAATCCCGAGGTAGAGCATCCACCAGCCCCAGGTCCGTTTTACATCGTAGAAGAGTGCGATGACACCGATGATGAAGGGGACGAAGATGATACCCATGGAAGTGGTGTACATCCCTCCCATTCCGCCGCCGCGACCAATCGCTCCGGAGATTATCCCGACGTGATCGGTGGTGACGTTAATGGAATGAAAGAAAAAGTACATTCCGAGTGCGGAGAGGATCGAGCCGACGATGAACAGAGTCATGCCGCCTTCAGTTCCACCGGGTCCAGGTCGCTTGATCACGGAAGTCTTGCTCCCAAAGTGTGAATGGGAAGTTGGTAACTTTACCCTCGGCAAAAACAGAGGGCGCTGGAGTTTTTATGTTCCAGTCTCCCTCTAGTATAGTCAAATGTTATTCGCTCGCTTCAATAGCCACTGGTTCGGCTTGTGGAGCGGCGATAAAGCCATCGATTGCAAATTTCGCCAGCGTTCGCTGATATTGTTGTTTGCCCTGTTCGACGACTCGGCGAATCTCGCGAGCGTTCTCTTCGCTCTCTTTTCGCAAGTCGGCGATCATGTGTAAAGATTCAACTTGGTAGTCGGAAATGGCCGCCACTAGCTTCTCGACGGACGCGGCGCTAACGGTGGAACCATAGCCAGCTTTCAGAGCAGCTCGCTCGAGATCTCGTCCAAGTTCGGCGACATCTTCGAGTCCCTTGTTCACGCCTTCTTTCATTGCTTCGGTTGCTTGGGTGGCCTCGAACAGACCTGCTTGCGACGAGTAAACGGTGCCGAGGATCGTGAAGACGTGTTCATTGGTTGTGAAGAACGTCACGGCTTTGCGATAAAGTTGGTCCTTCACGTCGTGCGTTTGCTTCAGCTTTGTGATCAGCGTTTCGCCAACGTCGTAGCCGATAGACAAGTTTTCAGTGATGTCTTTACAGAGCTGGTAGTTGCGATCTTGTTTTTCGAATTCGCGACGAGTCTCATCGCGTACCAGTTCCATTTTGGACATTTCGGTTTCGTCGTCGCCGGTGTAGTCGTCGATGAGTTTCTGTGCGGCGGCGAGTTCTTCTTTCGCGTTTTCTAGAATTGGAATTTGCAATTCGACCAAATCGCGGGCATGGACTTCAGCTTCTTTCAAAGCGAATCGGAAGTCGATGTAACCTTCCATGATGGTTTGTTCGCGTTCCAGTTGGTCATTGGTGTCTCGAGAGACATCTTTATAAGTCGTCAAAATGTCTTCGAATCGAGCGTTCGGCGAACCGCGGAAAAGCCACATCCAGAGGTTGCTAAACTTCTCGACCATACTGATCTTGCCATCGGCCAGTTGTTCGATGAGTCGCTTGGCGTCGTCGCGTATCGAATCGAATAGCTGCGTGATTTCGATGTAGCGGTTGCCGACTTTGATGTTGGCTACGTTCTCGCGAACCATGGCGTTGAAGGCACTCATGTACTTGGTGGTCTTCATGATCGCCAGCACTTTGGGCTCGTCTACGTGGCGAACTTCTTCGAGCAAGGTATTTAACTCAGCGGTCGTGTCGCCGTCGGGAAGAACTCCCATTCGTTCGAGGATACCGACAGCCCGGTCGAGGTACTTCTGCATGATGGCTGTTCCGGGCATTTTTACCGACGCTGGGAGATTCGATGGTCCCGACATTTTTTAGTTCCTTACCCTGTTTGGCTGTGAATCGACGAGATGCCCCAATCGTGGTAGATTATTAAGTTCGGCACGTTAAGTGCCGCGACGCGATTTGATAACCTATCATGGTTTTCGAACAATCGAAAGTATCTGACCAAACCCATCCTCAGCTATCCTACGGAAGCAATAAGATGGGCAGAATATGTTCGGGATTGACGACGGATGACTGACGTTACAAAAACTGCAACTGCCGAGACGTTAAGTCTGACGGAAGTCATGCAAATCATGGACGTAGCCTCCACTTTGCGTCGCGAGCGTGAAGTTGCAGAAAAGGAACTGGACCTCCCGCAAGCCAAACTCAAGTTGCGGGAGCGGTTGCTCGAAACCGCTCGCTTGACCGGTGAGGACGTAACGGAGGGCGAGGTGGATGCCGCTATCTCCCTGTACTTCGATAATGTGCATTCTTACTCCGATCCCGCTTGGGGGCTCCAAGTAATGTTAGCTCATCTCTATATCCGCCGGGGTCTCGTGTTCTTGGTGTTGATGTTGATTGGCATCCCCCTGGCCGCGGTAGCATCTTGGTTTATGTATTTTCCCGGTTAACGAGGTTGATGATTTGAGTTTGCTGATTTGAGTTATAACAGCTGAGAGTTCAGCCGCTGAAGAGTGAGACATCGAGAGTCGAGTTAGTTGAACAGATTGATTTAGTCGTTGAGAGTCGCGATGGGGATAGCTGGAAAAGATGTACATCAAGCGTTGCTAAGAGCGCTCGAGGTGGCAAAAGCAACCGCGGTCAAACAGCACGAGGCCCATTTGGCGCTCGAGTCAAAGATCGAAGTGTTCGCCACTCAACGCGCCGACGCCTTCTTGGAGTTAGCTAAGCACTATTTGCCAGAGCTAACCGACGACAAGATTCAACAGAACTTTCGCGGTGTGCAAGACGAACTGCGCGGGATCGCGGCGGCAGGTGTTCGCGAACGCGAAAATGTGATGCGAGAGATCCGGCCGGTGCAGAAATCGTGTGATACCTTGCAAAGCCAAATCAACGATTTCACAAACCAGTTGAACTTGCTGGTCCAGCGCCGCGAACAACTGGAAGAGAAACTAAGCGATTCTCTAAAAACTCACGAGCAGTTTCAACGTCTAACGACAAATGCAATCGAGACTCGCCAAATACTCAACGCCAACGCGGAGCGCATTAAAGAAATTCGCCAAGAGGCGAAGGAAAAACTGCCCGCCTACGAAGCGAGCAAACTTTTTCAATATCTCCACGGCCGTAAATTTGGTAAGTCCAATAGCTCCGGTTTCGTGATGACTCGAAGCCTCGACGACTGGGTGGCGCGTTTGATTGGCTATAGCCACGCCCGCAGAAGTTATGAGTTTTTGAAAGTAACGCCCGAATTGATGAAGTTGGAGTGGGAACGACGCAAAGACGAGTTTCGGCAGTTGCGCCGCGACATCGATTCACTTGAGGACAAAATCGCCGAAGAGATTGGACTCAATGCCGTCGCGACCGAAGGTAGTCAGTTAGGCGAACAACGCGACAGTGTCATTGAACAGTTGGATGCGGAAGCGGAATTGCTCGCGCCGTTGGAACAGAAATTCGACGACTTGGAGAATACCGAAGGCGAACACTACCAAGTAGCGTTGGAACGCCTCAAGGAGTTTCTGAATCAGGTTCGGCCAGAAACGCTCGCTCGACATATCAAACGCACCCCTCAAGAAAAGGACGACGATCTCTTGCGCGAGATCAATTGGTTGGAAAATGAGATCGAAGATTTTGAAAAGGATGTCCGCCAACTTCGACGGAAACGCAAAGAAGCGACGGAAAAGGCCGAAGGACTCGACTATGTAGTGCGGCGGTTTCAACGGTCGAGCTTCAATTCCGAACGATGTTACTTTGATGACCTTCGCATCGACAATTTGCTGCGAGATTATGAAAAAGATCGCATCAGTCAACACGCACTGCTAAAGAAGATTCGCTCCGAACATAAGTTTCAGCCGACATGGGTCGACTCGGTGTCGGACAAAGCCGAAGGCGCATTGGAAAACCCCATCTCCCAAGCTGTGTTTTCTGCCATTGGCTACGTGGCCTCGACGGCGCTTGAGCAAATTGCCAAGACGGGGAAAGATCTACCCTTGCTCCATTTGATGGACGACGATTTCGACGACGACGACGACGACGACGACGACGATGATTCCGATGATTCCGATGATGGCAGGCGGAAGCGGGATAAAAATCGAGGTAAGAAACGTCGCGAGTTTTCCCGCCATCGTGGGTTTTAGGCTGGTTTTTCAATCGATAGTTCTTTGAAAGAATCATCATGAGTTTCGCAAGGCAAGTCCGTTTCGGCTCCCTTCTACTGCTAGTTGCCAGCGCCTCCAATTCGAGTGTTTTGGCTGTCGAAAAATCGGCCAAGCCAAATATCGTTTTTGTCGTTGCCGACGATATGGGATACGCGGACTTAAGTTGCTATGGCCATCCCGATATCAAAACTCCTCGCCTCGACCAACTCGCCCGCGAAGGCGTTCGATTTACTCACCACTATTCGAACGGCCCCGAGTGCTCACCGACTCGCACGGCATTCATGACTGGACGATATCAACAACGGGTGCCCGGTCTCGAATGCGCTATTGGAACTGGCAATGTCGGCCGATACGACGAGGCAATTGCAGTCGCTAACAATCATATGCTTGGATTGCGGGCGAAGGATTCATTAATTCCTGGGGGTCTCAAGCGCGAAGGCTATGAGGCAGTTATCTTTGGGAAATGGCATTTGGGATACGAACCTCACTTCAATCCACTTGAATACGGATGGGATAAGTTCTTTGGCTGCCTTGGAGGAAATGTCCATTATTTCTCGCATCGGGAATTGTCGAAGCTCGACGTCACACTTATCGATCGCGAGCCATCCAATTTGCAAGGCTATATGACTCACCTCATTACTGAGCAAGCGGTGAAGTTTATCCACGCACCGCACCAAAAACCCTTCTTCTTATACGTGCCATTCACAACTCCGCACTCGCCCTACCAATTACCGAATCAAGCGAATAAGAAAGTTTCTGAGCAAAACTGGAACGAGGGAACTCCTGAAGAGTACGGTGGCATGGTCGAGGATATGGATCAATGTATCGGACAAATCCTCGATGCGTTGGATAAGGAAAAACTTCGCGAGAACACTGTCGTGATATTTATCAGTGACAACGGTGGAACGAAGCTCGCCAATCATGTTAAGCTGAGAGGGCTCAAGAGTGGTTTGTTAGAAGGCGGTATTCGAGTTCCGATGATCGCTCGTTGGCCAGGCAAACTTCCCGTCGGTAAAACATCAACACAAGTTTGTATCACAATGGATATCACCGCCTCGATGATGAACATCGCGGGCGGAGAACCGCTCAAAGGCCGTCCGCTCGATGGGATCGACATACTGGAACACGTCGCGACGAAGAAACAAAATGTGGACCGAATTTTGTATTGGCGATCCAAACGTGGAACAAAAGTTTGGCGGGCTGTTCGCAATGGCGATTTGAAATACGTACAGTTGGAAGGAATCGAGGGGGCAGGACAATGGCTCTACGATTTATCTAACGACGAATCGGAAGAACGGGACTTGTTGTCAGCGAAGCCACAAACAGTGAAGAAACTTCAGCAGTTGCTCAGTGTGTGGGAGCTGGATGTCGACAAGCGGTAGCTGGCGTACCTCAGCGAATGAATTGCGACAGGGAAATTCGACAGGGAATATGGCAATGGACTTTGCAGAACCATGGACGGATGAAAGTTGGATTCGTCGGTCGTTTGAGTTGATGAGCTCGTTTGAAGTGCTGCTGAAACGACCACTCTTGCCAGTTCAAGGCACCGAGTCACAGCAGGCGCATCAATTGTTCTTCGCTCCGTACGTGATCGTTGCCCACGGTACCGAAGACGATCCAATTCTAAATTATGCAAATCAAATGGCGTTGCAGCTTTGGGAAATGGATCTCGCCACGATCTTGAAAACACCAAGTCGCGAAACAGCCGAACCTGTTCATCGCGACGAGCGAGCTGATATGCTCACACGTACGAGCCGCGATGGATTCATTGACGACTATCAGGGGATTCGCATCACTGCGTCGCGGCGCAGGTTTCTCATCGCCCAGGCGATCGTCTGGAACGTTACCGACAACGAGGGCAATAATTCCGGCCAAGCGGCGACATTTGCCAATTGGGAGATGCTGTCGTCGTAGAATGCGGAGGTGTTTGCTCATTGTGTCTGCCTCATTTTGCTTCTCATTCTGAGACAACTCGTATCAAAATGATTCTGCCGATTGTAAATTTGGGGTATACGGCAGTTGGAGCACAAAATGGCCTTCTGTCGGAAGTCGTTGTATTAAAACGGTTTGTGCTGATTGTCTTCGGATGTTTCAAGTTTGGCATCCCTTTTGCTTACCATCTAAGTCAGATGAAAAACAGTTTGGAAAGGATATCAATCATGAAGACGATCAAAAATGTAATGCCCACAATCGAAGACATCCGTTCTGCTTGCGTAGCAGTCCGCATGAGATGGTCGGAAAAAGAGCGACTTGAACGTCGAGATCTTGCCGATGACGCGCAAGATAACTTGTTGGACATGTTGTTCCCGATGATGAATTTAGAAATGGCTCAGAAAATCGCCTAGTTAGAAACAGCATACAGTCATGGTTCGGTAGCACATTCCAGTGCCCAGCCGCACACCCGATGCAATGCATTCTGACTCGCGTTCGCCGAGTTAGTTTTGCCACAAAGAGCCAATTATCTACGGAAACGGCTCAACGAATGCTCGGGAGATTATGTCGTTCTAGCTGCTGGCTATTGGCGCGAACGCTTTCGCGTCAATCGATGAACGGCAGTACAAACGCTCCCATCCAGACGTGGAAAGCGCCTGCGAGTATTGACGGAGGCGCAATGACGAATACGGCTCGATAGGCCCGATTTTCGCGTTTTTTCAACCCTTTGAGGAATGTGAAACAGCTGATCGAAATTCCAAGTGTTCCACTGACTACAAAGAACGTAAACAACAACGAGTGATATTGCTCTGGTAAATGGTTCAGTCCCAGCGTTGTTGTGATCAGGCCAAGAGCAGAAGTGATGACGATCGGACACATTGATAGGAAGGTACCAACCCCTGCCAATCGCAGCAGTGTCTTAGGTTCATTGAGACGCAATAGAGTCCGCTCGACCGATGGCGCGGCGGGAGTTTGGTACGGGTTCTCTTTTGCAAGTTGGCTCATGAGTGTTTCACGCAGATGTGCCGCGAGTTTTCTTGTCGCGACGATTTCGTGTCAAAGTCGGCGGTGCCCTTTTTTGACATTTCTTCTTGCGGACGCGTCAATGGTTTTGAGGTCTTACCGTTTCTTTCGGATAGTGGACCGTCAGTAGCATAATTCTCGAGAGTGGGGCAAGGTCGGCATTGTCGAATCGAATTCGTTCGAGGCCGTTGGATTTGCTATTTGCCCAGGCTTCCCAAAGTGTCCTACGGCCGCTCAGGGTGCACAAAATCGAAGTAATGTCCTTAAATGCTTGCAAATAAAGTGATTAGGACCTGATTACCCACTTTGACAGTATTAATAGTGGCAATCTATACTAAGAGATGCTTGGCACCATTGATTCGGTAGCTCACTTCGGGCAAGACGCCCTTATCTCATCTTGAAAGGAGCTTCTTATGAGTCACTACGATACTCTCAGTGACGATTATTATCTCAATCTCAATCTCAATACCGAGATGGACTTGCCCCAAGGCCGCGAAACAGTGCTCCACTTTTTTGAGCAAGTTCAAAAACGGTATCCAACGATGAAGAATTTCTATACGCGTGAACGCGGCGAATTCGTGTTGGAAGAGGATAAGGAAGGTGGAAACTATCGTTGGACTTCGGTAGAACTTCGCCGAATCTGTGCAGGTCAAGTGAACCCTAATTCGATCGAAGATGCGGTCGAACAACATCGCATGATTTTGGACCACGCGCCATTTTCGCTTTCGGTGAGTCCACTGGATTGCGAGTCTCTCAACATCATGTTTGGTTTCGATTTCACCTACCGAGGAAACCATAACAAACTGCTCGCAGAGGCGTTGGGCATTAGTCCCGCGATGGAGTCGTTTACTCAATTTCCCGGTGCGTCGATTGTGTGCAACGAACCAGCGATCCAATTGGCGTTGGACGAGGACTGCCGAATTCAATGCCGTCTGAGTATGGAAACTCGCACCAGTGCGTATCATGTCAAGACTGGCGAGTACCCAGAAGAGCAATTGAGTGTTTACTTAACGGTTCGACGTTACGGTAGCTTGGAGAAGGGCGAGAATTTTGTGTCGACGATGGAGAACCTCGTTTCCAAAGGCCAGGAATTGATTGAAAGCTGTGTAGCGGAACAAATTCTGCGGCCATTGCAAGAAACGATTGCGATTCTTTAAGACGTCTGTTTTAGCTCGCTCTAAAACCAACTCGTCAAAACCAATTCGTCAAAACCAACTCAACGATTGAACGAGAGGACTGGTCCCTAGGTGTTCTGTAGTTCCCTTTCGCCACTCCACCAGTGGTCCAATGGGGTCGAAGAACTCGGGGACCGAGAATCCTCGCCGCAGCAGGTAGTGGTGTAGCGGAGACTCGGTTTTCGCGAAGCACTCAAGGCGGCGGTCAGCGTGTTTTGCAAAAACAGTGTTGAGCAATTCTTCCATTGTTGAAAAATCTTGCGAGTTAACAGTGTCGATGCAAAGTGCATTGTTCTTTCGTTGGCGAAGACAAACCGACCCGACTAGTTCGTTATTCTCAATTCGTCCCAAAAACTCTGTGTTGGGATCCTCTAGCAAAGCGCGAATCCAGGTGGGGCGTTGAACGCCGAAGATCGCGGCATCCAAATCTACCAATGCGGTCTCGTGATCCAGTCCGAGTTCAATCAGCTCGGGCATCTCTGCGGAGATCAGCTCGTCGTCTGCTTCTCTAGCCAAGAGGGTGAACGACTCGCCTTGCTTAAACTTGAGGAACTTAAACATTCGGAAGGAGTCGTTTGTGGAGTGAGCTAGGAAAGAATGTAGCCCTTTGGCTTTCATCTCCTTGATCGTTTGGAAGTAGAGTTTCTGAGCGATATGAGTACGGCGAGCTGGCGGGTCAACGATCATCATGTCGAGATAGCCGACATCGTCAAAGTTGTGAGTGGCAAAAAATGCTAGTACAGCGTCATCCCGCCTTGCGACAAATGCCGTCGAGTTCGGTTGGGCCAGAGAGACCTCCAGGTCTGATCGGATGAACGGCCATTCTTCCTGTTCCAGCAATCGATCAATTTCGGCGAAGTCTCGGTTCAATTCGAGTGGTTCGATTCTCGTTTTCGTGTCGAGTGTTAGTCCGAACATTATTTGGCCTTTCGTAAGAGCAAGTTAGCAAGTGTTCTGCGTCACAAATGGCGTCAGTTCGAGGTGTTCTTGGAGTCGATTTTCTAACAGCGATTGCATGGCAGTCACCAGCTGTTCGTAATCGTCGGGAGATTGATCGTGCAAGGGAATTTCGTCACCAAGGTCTTTTTCGTATTCCCGCATCAAGTGCCACAGTTTGTTTTGGATAACTTGGTAGTCGTCGTCCAGAATGCCCCAAACGTTCGTGTCGTCCATGCAGTAGTCGGTTGATTCGTGCTCCTCAAAGTGTCGGCGGGCATCGATCTCTTGGAAACGTTGTACAAGTTTCAACGCTTCTGGATGGTTGAAGGACATGTAAACGAGTTGATTGTCTCGCTCGAGTGCCTCGTGCAGTCGCCGAGTGAATTTTGCGTAGTCAACAAAAGACTCTTTGGTATAAGTTCCGCGTCTCAAAGCACTGACGGTATCAACGGCCGCTCGGTATGCGGTGGCGACTCCACCTGTCAGTCCTGGAGAAATTAGCGGGTCAACGAAGAAGGCGGCGTCACCGATGAGGAGCCAGCCGTCGCCACATACTTGTTCGGCGTACCTTCGTATGTTTCGACGGGCCGAGTAGGCGTGTCCGATGCCGTAGTGGTCTTCGAGCAATTCAGATCCATTTAAGAGTTCGTTGATTGCAGGATACTTTTTGCGGTAATGGTCAAATGCCGCTCGGGGATCGTCTGCGAATCGATCGTCTCGGTCGTTGCGGAGCACGAGTCCCACACTTGTGATTTCCGCCGAGGGGCACCCGAATCTCGACTCGAGGTCCTCACGACTTTCACTACCGTTGTTCAGTACATGGTCGAGCATACTGTCGAGGTTTGCGGTCGGGGCGTCCTGCCACGTGATCAAAGGGATGTACCACAGCCAACCTTCGGGGAAGCAAATGTGCTGAGTGTATTCGTCCCGAGCAAACTGAGCCTTGCGCGGCCAATTGTATTTGTCGAGCCGCTTCACTCCATCGAAGTAAGCCCATATGGCGCTCGTTTGAAACGGCAACTCGGCGTCGGTGTAGTTTGTCACTCGCTGGCCAACGGCGCCAGCGGGGCCACTTGCATCGACCACCAGCGGAGCGGTTAGGTGATATTCTCTCTTGCCAATTTGATAGGTGATTTTGTTGAGTTCATCGTTTGCGCCAATGCGGCTGCGGTCGAAAAGGAGTTCCGCGCCTTGCAACACTTCGACGCCCAATCGTCTCGCGTTGGCAATCACGAGAGTGTCGAGTGGCCGCCGCTCAACTTGAAACGTTTCGTCGAATGTCTCCAGAATGTACTCGTCCGCATCGGTAAGGTGCTGGTTGTCCGGCGACGTGTGAAAGAAACCCAGCCCGTTTTTTTTGTAGAACAGAGTTTGCAACGCGTCGTGAGGAATTCCGACACTCCGAAGAGCCTTGCAGAAACCGGAGAGTGTGCTTTCGCCAATTTTGTGTGCGGGAGTTTCCTTTTTCTCGAGTACGACGACCGACGACTCTGGTCTCATTTGTTTAACCCAGGAGGCGTAAAGCATTCCGATGGGCCCTCCGCCGACGACAACTACGTCGACGGGTCGAGACTTTTGCCGGGAGTCAGTACGCTCGATTGGAACAGCCGAGGATGATAGAGGTGTAGGCACGAGGGCGTTCAAGAGTTCAATGAGTTCACGGCCATCTGGACTGATAGAAATCAACGGGATTAGGTCGATGGCGGCTGACAATTTGTTTATGAGGCGAAAGGTGTTGGTTGCGTCTTTCGAGTTGTCGTGCAGCCAATACCCAAGTGTTGCCAGGTTCAATAGCCAGAGGGTGGTTGCGGTCTGCAACCGCTGCGTTTGCGATTCCTGTTCCGTGTCTTGGAGCCATTCGTTAAAGAGGTTCGTATTGTTCTCCCGGATTGTTTGGGAAACGGAGTTGAGGGGACTGAGTTTCGATTCGGGGTTGATCGCTGCCTGCAGAATCGATTTCATCGCTTGGCGATGAGGTTCGAGGATTCGCAGCTTGGTCTCGAGCAACTGAACTAGCTTTTCCCCGGCGCTTCCACCCTTGTCGTTTTCGCGAAACTCACAAATCGCTCGGTCGTTGAGAACCTTATAGTGCGCGAGTACGATGTACTCCTTTTCGGGGAAATGTCGGTATAGCTCGTTGAGACTTGTTTTGAGCCGACGAGAAATGTCTCGCATCGAGGTGCGTTCAAATCCTTTGACCTGCCAGAGTTCGAGTGCGGCATCCAAAACCATGTGCGTTGTTAGTGTCATCGGGTTTTGCTCAAATGGTAGGAAGTTGTGGTAGTGACCAATCTCTTCTCTATGAAGCTAACCGCAATGTTTTGAGCCAGTTAACAGAGGCCCAATTATCAGAAGCCCATTTTGAGCAATTACGTTAGAACCAGAGCGGTGTGAAATGGAAGTTGTCGATAGTGCGATTATTCGTGAAAGTCCGTTTGGATGGCTATCCGCAGTTTGGACGCGGAAGGGACTTTACAGTCTGTCCTTTGGTACAAAAAACCCACGCGCCGCGCTCGAACGTGTAAGTCGCCCCGACATAGAGTGTATTGAGCCGCAAACGGAACACGACGACGTCGTACAGCGGGTACTCGCTTTTCTCGATGGAAATGCCGACAGTTTTCTCGATTTGAAAATCGATCACTCCGGGCGTACTGAATTTCAGCGACGAGTTCTGGAAGCGTGCCGAAGAATCAAGATGGGGGCGACAATGACTTACGGCGAACTCGCAACTAAGGCTAAATCGCCAAGAGCCGCGCGAGCTGTTGGTTCGACGATGGCCAAGAACAGAGTGCCATTGATCATTCCCTGTCATCGAGTTCTCGCGGCAGGCGGGAAAATCGGCGGCTTCTCGGCGCCACACGGAATCGACATGAAACGCAGGCTGCTGGCCGTCGAAGGCAACTAGTATGTCTTCAGCCGACAACCTTTGACGGGTGCGATGTTTTGCCGTGTCTAAATCTGTTTTTAGAAGTCCAGCGAGTAACCCAAGCGAGCGGTGAAGCCCGTTCCGAATACTCCAGAGCCATGAACGAGGTATGCCCGGTCGGTGAGGTTTTCTAGATTGACACTGAGGTGGTGTTGATTGCATTGACCAAACGTACGGCTGAATTGCATATTGAGCGTGCCGTAGCCAGGGGTTCCGCCCACGGGAATTCGCTCGTCGCCAAAGTCGCGAACTGGATCGAGTCGGTCTTGGTTGTCGACCAACCACGTGTAGATCGCGAAATGACCGAGCGACTCTGGGTCGCGCCAGCGAAGTCCCGCGATTCCTTGCATGGGTGGAATTCTACTAAGCGGATCGCCAGTGAAATCATTTCTGCCATACGTGTACCAGAAGTTTCCGTAGGCACTCCAACCACAATCCAGCAAATACTCACCCTGAAACTCGACGCCTTGAACAAACGAGTCTTGATTGGCTCGGCGGAACTGATTCGATCCCGCCGAGATTGGAACGATGTTGTCG
>Ga0115002_10005893_pt1 | contig 14303 bp, 16 predicted proteins | sample ArcticOcean_MG_C_8_FD_89576 | JGI IMG/M metagenome (GOLD analysis project Ga0115002, IMG submission 89576) | Marine microbial communities from western Arctic Ocean - ArcticOcean_MG_CB11_86 | ecosystem: Environmental > Aquatic > Marine > Oceanic | place: Arctic Ocean: Canada Basin | collected... | reverse complement strand
CATACGAAATATCTGCAATAACACATAATCCAATTAAGTTACCAAATCCTACTTATCCAGTTAACAACACAAATATATCAAATTTAATCACTGTTAATATTGAAAATCCAGATCATTGCATCAGATATACGGCTACATTAATCAAAAATCTAGTAATTGAACCATCTCCAATATGGATGCAAAGTAGATTAAAAAAATGTGGGATTAGGCCGATAAACAATGTTGTCGATATAACGAATTATGTAATGCTTGAATACGGTCAACCGCTCCATGCTTTTGATAAGAATAAATTGAAAGACAATCACATAATAATTAGAGAATCAAAGAACAATGAAAAACTGATTACTCTTGACGGGACAGAGCGGAAACTTAAAAAGGGTATGTTAGTTATCGCTAATCAAACAGTTCCGATAGCTTTAGCTGGAATAATGGGAGGGCAAAGTACAGAAATCGACTCTTCAACAGATACTGTATTTTTAGAATCTGCAAATTTCTTAAGTTCTCATATCAGGTCAACGCGTACGAAAATCGGCCTTAATACGGAGGCTTCTTATCGCTTTGAACGCGAATTAAGACATGAAATATCTATACTGGCTTTAGAAAGAGCTACAGAATTAATAGTATCCATTTGTGGTGGCAGTGCCTACAAAGGAATCATTGATGCATATCCTAAAAAAGTGCCAGCTAAAAAAATAACTCTCGAAATTAAAAATCTGAACAAGTTATTAGGAACAAATTTCAATGTGCCTCAAATTTGGGATGTTCTTGAATCTTTAGGGTTTTCTAAATTAGATAATAATACCCTGACCGATTTGTCTGTTATATCACCATTATGGCGTTCGGATATAAAAATAGAAGAAGATGTAATTGAAGAATTCGCTAGAATATATGGCTATGATAAATTACCAGTCAAAAAACTTTCCGCTGAATTGCCCGCAATTATATCGGATAAATTATTTAATATACGTGAAAAAATACGGGACTCATTAGTTCATGCGGGTATGAATGAAATAATTTCATATTCCGTATCAAATATAGATTCATTAAAAAAAACACAACCCGAATCTGAAAATGAGAAAGTAATAAAACTATTAAATCCAATGGATTCGACTAAGGCATGGTTGCGATCGAACCTAATAGCAAATTTGTTAGAGACTATATTGATAAATCAGCGCAGTAATCCAAATATACCTATCAGGATATTCGAAATAGGACATAAATTCCTCTTCGATTCCAATTATAATTTTGGAGATTTACCATCAGAATACGATTCTATCGTTGGGGCCATAACAGGTGTAGTGTCAGAAGAAACTTTATGGACTTCAAACAATCAAATCCTTGATTTTTATGATTTGAAAGCAATCACCGAATACTGTTTGAAAACAGTACTTCCTAATATTTCATATTTACCTAATGATCATTTTTTATTTAATAGCCCTGTCAGCGCAAAAATACTATCTGACAAACAAGAAATCGGGGTGATTGGAGAATTACACAATTCAATTGTAGATCATTTTGATTTGCAAACTGATAAGTCTATTTTTTTATTTGAATTATATGTCCCTAAAATAATAGCACTGAGCTCTAATTCTCAATTTAATTACAAACAAGCCAGTAAATTTCCAGATTCAAAAAGAGACATATCATTATTAATTGATACTCATATAATATCTCAGGAAATCGAAATTTCTATTTTAGAAAACGAATTGGTCACCCACGTATATCCAATTGACACATATACTGGAGATGACATTCCTGAAAATAAAAAGTCAGTGACTTATCGAATAGTGTTTCAATCAACTACAAAAACTTTAGATTCATCTGAAATAGATAATATACAAGCTCAAATAATTAAAAAATTAACTAAAAAACTAAACATTACAGAACGATACTCAATTTAAAATATGACTAAGAAACCATCACATACTCATCATCATATTGATATGCTTAGCGTCGAAGATGCTCGAGATAGAATATTACAAGCTTTTACCCCATTAGAATCTGAGAATTGTTCACTGATAGATTCTTTAAATCGTACCTTAGCCGAAGATTTGTATTCAACGATTAGCATTCCTCCTTTTAATAATTCCGCTATGGATGGATATGCCTTAAAATCAAAAGATATAGTGGGTGCAACACCCGAAAATCCAATATATTTAAAAATCATAGGTACTATAAGTGCTGGGACTATGCCAGACTTTTCAGTAATGACCGGTTTTTGTTCAAGGATTATGACTGGCGCTCCAATTCCAGATGGAGCTGATACAGTAATTCCATTTGAAGAAACTACAGAAATGGAAAATGATCAACCTATTCAAGATTTAAGCTATATAGGAATTAAAACTTCTGCAGATATTGGTAATTATATAAGACAATCTGGAAAAGATGTAACCTCAGGAGACTTAATATTAAATAAAGGATCTCTAATAAAACCTTCTTCAATCGGATTGATAAGTTCTATTGGAAGGCTTTCAATAAAAGTTCATAGAAGACCTCAAGTCGCAATATTATCGACTGGCAATGAATTAATAGCACCTGGCCAAAGTCTTGTTTTGGGGAAAATTTTTGACAGCAATACAAATGCCCTGATTGCATCTGTTATTGAATCAGGCGGAATACCAAAATCTTTAGGGATTGTTAGAGATGATGTCGACTCACTAACCCGAGCTATCAATATAGCTAAAGGTAGCGATTTGATAATAACATCCGCTGGGGTTTCAAAAGGAGATTATGACATTGTAAAAGATGTTCTTTCATCACAAGGAAAATTGGATTTCTGGTCAGTTCGGATGCGCCCAGCCAAACCATTAGCTTTTGGCTTACTCGACTCTAACAAAAATGATTCTAAAAAAATTCCACTTATTGGATTGCCAGGCAATCCTGTGAGTGCTCTTGTTGCATTTGAACAATTTTGTAGGCCTGTAATACGAAAAATGTTAGGCAGGAAATATAAACCACGCCCTACTGTGAAAGCTATTTTACAAGATTCTATAGAAAATTATGATTCCCGTAGAGTTTATGCTCGTGTTAAGGTATGGCAGGAAAACAATGTCTACTTAACAAAAACAAGTGGTTCCCAAGGATCAAACATATTGAGTTCTATGGCATACGCTAATGGATTAGCAATTTGCCCAGAAAATGAAACATCGAAAAATTTCGGAGATATAGTTGACGTAATCATGATAGATTGGCCAGAGGAAATTTGATCAGAGGAGATAACAAATGGTACCTAGAAAGAAAAAAACCGAAGAAAAACTTGATAATCCTGAAGAAAAAAAGGAGTTTCTTTATTTAACTATTGCCTATGAGAATTTCTCATTGGAAACGACAAAATTAAATATTTTAGACCGTATGTGTGAAGATTGTAATAAAGAACACTCAAATACAACAATATCTTCCATGAAAGATATTATTCCTATGATTAGGCAAATTTCTAAATGTTGTTCTCAAAAAAATGGGTATATTTCAATTCACACTTCAATGAACGAAGGGATTATTCGCGAAGTATTAGCAGCAGGCAACAAACCTATTAATTCTGAAAAGGTGTCAGCTTCATTGAAAAATCATTGGGCATTAACTCCTTTTCCTAAAAATATTGATCAAACCGTAATTGAAAGACTTGCTACATCAAACGATTGGATAGCCACATCAATCAGTGAAGCATAATTTATAAGGAGAAATATTGATGCCTAATTCTCTAGCATTTTTTAAAGGCAATATAGTACCAATAGAAAAAGCGCAAGTAAATATTATGACTCATGCCATCCACTATGGCACAGCAGTTTTTGAAGGAATTAGAGGCAATTGGAATCATACTGAAAAAATATTATACGTATTTAGGATGAAAGAGCATTATGAACGAATGAAACAAGGCTGTTCTATGTTAATGTTAGATATCCCATACAGCGTTGATGATCTATGCCAAATTACTTTAGATCTTATTCAAAAGTGTGAATATAAAGAAGATTTATATATAAGACCTCTAGCTTATAAAAGTGATGAATTAGTAGCTAATTTAAAATTACAAGAAATCGGAAGTGATTTTGCATTGATAATGCTTCCATTTGGCCAATACTTAGAAACTGATGGAGCGTTAAAATGTTGTACGTCCTCATGGAGAAGAGTAGATGACACTAATGTCCCTCCAAGATTAAAAATTTCTGGCACATATGTTAATGGAATACTTGCAAAAACTGAAGCCACACTAGCCGGATTTGATGAAGCAATAATGTTGACTCAGGACGGATTTGTTTCCGAAGGTTCTGGGGAAAATATATTTGTCATTATTGATAATATTATTTATACACCTCCTGTCTCTGACAGCAATTTAGCAGGGATAACTCGTGATTCAGCAATTCAACTAGCCCAATCTGAATTAGGTTTAAATATCGTGGAACGTCGAATAAGAAGAAGTGAATTATATTTGGCTGATGAAGTTTTTTTAACAGGTACCGCAGCCCACATACAAGGGGTTGGATATTTAGACAATCGAATCATAGGCAATGGTCGCAAAGGTGAAATAACTACAAAAATTGATGCAGCTTATCAAAAAGCTATAAGAGGAGATCACAAAAAATACTTACATTGGTGCACAAACGCATTAGCTAAATAGTAATGATCAATTTCTCAATAGATTATTTTCTGTATGTTTTCATTCTAGCTTTAATAGTAATCCAATTAGCTACTATGAAATCTGGATTATATAAACTTATAATTAATAAAAATAAGCTTATAACGCTAATTGTCAGTTTGATAATATTTATAATGTCAACAATTATATTTATGTATTCTGAAAACAGGATAATAAATGATTTTGAAGGCGGACTAGATGCAAATCAGCAATTATTGATATTTTCGGCAGCAAGTTTCAGTGCATTTATTGCAACATGTATTCTAACTTCAGTATATCGAAAATCCGAAGACTTTTCTGGATTTACATCTCATCCCAATGGTCTTGAAGCTTTATCAAAATATAATTTCATCAAATTGCAGTTGTTAAAATGGAACCGTTTCAAAAACTTGACTTAAAAATATTTGAACTTATCAATGGTTCAGCTGGTAATATAAAAATACTTGATGATATTATCATAATGTTTGCAAGTGATTATTTTGTTCCTGTTATGACAGGTCTTATTTTTCTGTTCCATTGGATAGGTTTTTCAAACACTGAATTAAAAGTGTGTTCCCAAAGATCTGTATTGAAATCGATCATAATTATGGTAGTTGCGAATGCAGTTGTGATATCCCTAAATCAAATCATATTTAGAGAAAGACCCTTTATAACAAATGAGGTTAATTTATTGTTTTATATGCCTTCTGATTCATCATTTCCTTCTAATGCGTCTGCAGGATCTTTAAGCTTAGCATTAGGGTTTTTAGATAAAAAATGGATGAAAACATTTATAATAATTTTTATATTAGCTACTTTAATGTCAATATCAAGAATATATGTAGGGGTTCATTACCCAAGTGATATAGCGGGCGGTATATTAGTATCAATAATTAGTTATTTCATTGGAGTTCACATATGGAAGTACAGCAGTAAACTGCAAATTAAAAGTTTGAAATACCTAGAATATATAAATATAGCTTAGGATCATAAGATCAGAGATATAACTAGAGTTGCCATGCCTAAATATATAATAAATCCAACAATATCTGTCACAGTAGTTACAAAAACTGCTGACGACAGAGCAGGATCAATTTTCATGGCTCGCAAAAGTAACGGCAACGCAACTCCGCTAATTCCCGCAACAGCTAAATTGCCCATCATTGAAAATCCAATCACTAAACTTATATATATATTGCCTTGCCATAAATAAGCTGCTGCACCTGCAAGTAATCCAAGCAAAAAACCGTGCACTACTCCTAAAGACAATTCTTTAATTAATAATTTTTTTGTATCCTCAGGGGAAATTTCTTCTAAAGCCATGGATCTTACCATAAGAGTTAATGTTTGGGTGCCAACAATTCCGCCTTGTCCTGCAATAACAGGTAAGAATGCTGCCAATGCCATAACTTGAGTTAAAGTAGATTCAAAGACAACTATTACTAACCCGGCTAGAGCTGCCGTAATGAGATTAATAAATAGCCACGGGAATCTACCTTTAACTGATGTCCAAAATGGGCCCAGCATTTTCTCTCCTTCATAAACGCCAACCATTTTGTACATGTCTTCAGTTGCCTCATCTTGAAATACTTCAATCATATCTTCGATTTTCACAATTCCTTCCAATCGGCCACTGTAATCTGTAACAGCTAAAGTCAACAGGTTGTATCTTTCCATAATTAATGCACATTGTTCCTGATCTGTATCTGTTGATACTGAGATGATATCTGGATACATTATTGATGAAATACTCTTTGATGTTTCGGAAGTAAGCAATTGTGAAACGTTGAGGCCTCCTTTCAAAATCTTGTTTGAGTCGACAACTAACATATATGATATTTCATCGAAATTGCCTTCAGAACTCTGACGTCTAACGTAGTCCATAGCATCTTGAACAGACATCGTTTCTTCCAAAATTAAGTACGCCGGAGTCATTAAATTAGCAGCAGTTTCTGTATCATACTCTTCTAAGCTTGTTAATTTAGAGTTGTTAAGTTCAAAATCCACATCTGTGGCATTATGATTTTTCTTAATAAATTCAGACATGGGTCACACTATTAATTCGAATATGGATAAAACACACACGGAAAATAATATATTGACTCTTGAGTTATTAAAAGCAAAATAGGGTGCTTTATTTACTAAAAGTAGTTACATTGCCAACATTTAATCCTTCTGCTGCATGAAAAGTTCCTGACTTAAGATTTTTTATCAAAGAATCTGAGTCTGATATTTTAGATTCAAAAACGGTAATGCTTTTACCAATTCCTTGAATTGAATGAGCATCGCTACCTCCAGTCCCTTTTTTATTTAGTATTTGAGCAACTTCTAATGCAAAAATATTTTCTTCTAAAGTATTAGCACCATTTGTAATTTCAATAAAATCTATATAATCAAAAATTTTGTGTTTTGAAGCTTCTATAGGAGTAATAGGAGACTTAGGCCAATTATTGAAAAGGAAATTAGAATCATATGGAGGTTTATTAAAAAGATTCCGCATAGGATGAGCTAAAATTAAAACACCATTACGTTCATCAATAACTTTACGGAGCACATCTATTTTATGAATTCCTGGAAGATGTGATTCTAAGCCTATGGCAATAACATGTCCAAATTCAGTGTTTATTTCCAATGCAGGGATGATAATCAAGTTTGATTGCCCAAATTCTTTATCAAGTCTTTCGTAAGTCCATCCCCCACCATGCTCAGCAAGGCAAAGACCATCTAATCCTATGCGTTCCGATTCTAAAATTATTTGTTGGGGAGTTAAACTACTATCTGTACTACCAAAAACTGTATGTACATGCAAATCAAAATTCATCTAAACCTACTCTCAATTAATTAGCAATGGGATTAGTATTCCAAAAAGAGCAATATATATTCCCAAACAAATAAATATCATAAAATAATGAGATTTCACAAATCTAATCGTAAAAACTGTCATTGGAATAGCAAGTATGATAACAAATATAATATAAAAAAGGTTAGTGATTAAGTATTCTTCTAAAGTAAATATATTTTGTAGAAATATATAGATATATGTAAAAATAATTCCTAGTACAGCAAATGAAAAATTAGAAAAAAGGAGCACCGACATAACAAACTTAGTTGGAGTTGAAGACTCTAACATCTTTTTTACAACTGGGTGGTTATCTTTATACATGAAAAATATTAACAAACAAGTGAATGTAATAAAAAATGACCCGAACAATAGTCCAGTTGCTGCTCCAACAATTAATAAATCCAATATGCTAATACTCAGTTATATCATTAGGTGAATGTTGTGATTTTACCAAAAAAGAATGTTTATTATGTTTTTTGAACAAAACTTCTTTTAATTCTTTAGACTTTTCTATATTTGTTACTATCATAAAAACAGTCGGCCCACTTCCTGAAACATGAAATCCATTAATACCTAATCCCAAAAGTATGTTAGATATATCATTCACATATGGAATATGGCTTTTAGCTATCTCGTCAAAAACATTAAACAAATCATAGCTAGGCGATGTGTTTTTATTCAATATACCAGTTTTAAGTTTATTTGTTATATCCCCTGAAGTGAAATCTATCGGTCTTACATGTGAATACATAGTAGCTGTTTTATTTTTTATGGTATTTTCTGTAACCAATAATAACAAATTGAGTTTTTTGATATTTGGCAATTGTTCAATCAAATCTCCTTTACCTGACACTAAGGCAGTTCCTCCAGTCAAAAAAAAAGGCACATCTGACCCTAAATCAGCTGCTAAACCCAGTAGATTCTCATCAGAAGAATTGATTCCCCATAATTTGTTCAATGATTTGATGACAGTGGCCGCATTACTGCTTGCTCCCCCTAACCCCGAAGATAAAGGAATTCTCTTAATCAAGTCAATATGAACCCCTTCTTTAATCTTGAAAAAGGTTTTCATTTTAGATGCTGCCAAATAAGCTAGATTATTTTCAATTGGAATTGAGTCTATATTTGAATCTAAAGTAATCCCCTTAGATATACGGACAGTAATATCATCGTGCAATGATATTGTCTGCATTATAGAAAACACGTTATGTAATCCATCATCCCGTTTACTCAATAATTCAAATGAAAGATTAATTTTCGCGTATGATTTAGTATTTATCAAATGTAAATTCCATATATTTAACTTAATATTCTATTACACGACTCAAACAAAAGTTTCCATTCGGGAATTGATAATGTTTGTGGGCGTCGTATCGGATTTATATCTATATCGACTAATATCTTGGCAATAATGTCAGAATTCATATTTAATCCTAGTGCGAGCGAATTTTTAATTTGTTTGCGTGGGGCTGCGAAAGCAGCAATAACAAATTCAAAGTATTTTTCCATTTCTTGATTATGGATTAAGGGTTTATTTTTAAATTTAAATTCTAATACAGAAGAAATAACTTTAGGAGCTGGAATAAAGGAGGTCGGCTTTACATTAAAGAGCAATTTTATTTCTGCAACAGACTGAAATGTTGAACTCAATATATTCATTTTATTAGGATGAGAAACAATATTTTTAGCTACTTCCCGTTGTAACATGACAACAGAAATATCAGGAGGCAAAGAAGAAAACAATAAATTTCTCAATATTTTTGATCCAATATTATACGGCAAATTCGCTACTAATTTAAAAGGCGCATTAAAAAAATCTGAAGGGTTAAAGTCCATTACATCCATATTGAAAATTTGAACATTAGCCATGTCATTAAATCGAGTTAATTCATTTTCATAAAGTTGTTTGTCAATTTCTATTGAAATAACTGAAGCCCCTGTGTTTGCTAATGCTTCCGTAAGGTGACCTTTCCCAGATCCTATTTCCAGTATATTGTCTTTTTCATCAACATCAGCTGAGGATATTATTTTGTTTATTATATTTTGATCATATAAAAAATGTTGGCCAAGACTTTTTTTAGGGTTCGTATAATGTTGCATGAGTTTCGAATCAATTACGTAAATGTCTTATATTTATTTACGGGTCGTGCACCTCACATCGAACTAGGTAAATACCATATCCTATACTTACAACTCAAGTCAGGTTTACCCACGGCACCCAAGAATCATCGCTTACCGCTGCTTTCTTCCGAACCTGACGGGGTTCACAAGTTCTTGCCGCGTAGGGCCAAACTTTCAACACTGTAAATTGTCGGTAGTGGATACTTAGCAAAGCCCTCCGATTGGAATTAAGCCCCGTTAGAGCGGATTACGGGTTCAAGAAACCGCTATCTCCCCGCCTAGCACGACCCTATTTATATTTTTAGGGAATCACACAAATCAAGAAACTGGGGAAGGAGAGACTCGAACTCTCACGCCTTGCGGCACATGATCCTAAATCATGCTCGTCTACCAATTCCGACACTCCCCCAGTTTCTTCATTTAGCGTTAAATTGTACCTTATTTTACATTTTTTCTGTAAGGATTTTTTCTTATCGGTAATTACACTATAAATTTCAAATACGCTTCCGTAAGTAAATTTTAGGAGTCATAGATAAAACAGCTTCATCATTTTGATTGAATGCAATGAATCTAACAACCCAAAACCCTCTATCGAGCTTACTTTTAGATGGTATTTTTTCAATAAGTTCGGCTCTCATCTTAAGAGTATCTCCCGGTCGTACTGGCCTAGACCATGCTAAATCATTAACTCCTGGGGATCCTAGGCTACCAGAATCAGGTCCGATCATATTTTCTACAATTAACCTCATACACATGGATATTGTATGCCATCCGCTTGCTATCAAACCTCCATAAATACTCTTAGTTGCTTCAACTTTATCAATGTGGAATGGTTGGGGATCATATTTTTTTGCAAATTCCAATATTTCATCTTCTATAACATGAACTGTTCCAAATTCAAACGTGTCCCCTACATCATTGGAATCAAACCATACCGCTGACATATATCCTCCTGTATTATTGTTTAAAATACATTTAATCTTATCTTAACAATATGACAATTCCTAACAACAATATAAAAATACCTGATCAATACTTAGAAACTGAAATACGCAAATCGATTAACCAATTTAGTGGCCCAATTAGCCAAAAATCATTGTCTTATTTAACCGAATTTAAAACATATTCATCAAATATACAAAATTTAACTGGATTAGAGTACGCTGAAAACCTAACTCTTGTTTCAATCCCATTAAGTCCAATATCTAACATAGAACCTATAATTAAAATCCCAAAACTATTGGATTTAGAATTTAATGCTAGTAGCGTAAAAGATCTGAAAAGCTTATCTAACCTTAAATATCTAGCTCATATTCGAATAAATAAAATGCCTGAAATCGAATTTCCTTACTGGGAAAATTTTCTATCTTTAGAAAGTTTAGGATTTAAAAATTCACATATAGGGAACTTACCAGATATTGCGATGGCACCTTCTTTGTGTATTCTGGATATTGAAAATTCACATATAGAAAATCAAAATCAAATTTCATTGCTAGCTAATTTAACTAAATTAAGAGTTAAAAGCAGTCATTTTAATGAATTAGATGGCCTATACGCCTTAGAAAAAATTGTAGATTTGAATTTAACCAATAATGAAATAGAAAACATTAAATACATTTACAATATGCTAAGTTTAAAAAACCTAAATATTGAAAATAACATTATAAAAGATTTATCTCCTTTATCTTCAATCAAATCATTATCATGGGTTGATTTAGGAAACAATCAAATATCAAATGTAGACGACTTGTCCACTTTGACTTCATTGTATTCATTAGATATATCAAAAAATAACATAAGTAATATTGACGCTCTTTCTAAAACAACCAATTTAACTTGGCTAAATATAGCAAACACTCAAATTCGGGATTTAAGCCCATTAAATTCATTACCTAATCTAAACCACTTAGTCCTTGAGGGCAATAAGTTTAATCAGCAAACTAGTCGAATTCATATCCCTAGATTCAAGTCGCGAGGAATCACTGTAATAGTTTAATTAAATTATTGGAATCCCTTTATATGTTAATAAAAACCCAACAAATATTAATACGAATCCCATTGTAAGTATTAATGTATTTAGATTTACTTTGCCAGTGAGAGTTGCCCCATACCAACTTCCAATCATTGCAGTTAATCCCATGAGAATTAATATAGGGTAATCTACTTTGCCTTGAGTAGCATGACCAATCCAACCAAGGGCTCCTAGAAAAAATCCAATAAACAAATTAGTCCCTGCAGCAATTCGAGGATCCACTTTAAGAATTCTAACAATGGCAGGCAACCTGATACTTCCCAGAATTAATCCTACTGCACCTCCTAAAAATCCTACTCCTAAGCCTATTAATGATTCAGCAGCAATTCGAGGGGGCGTAAAGACGCCTTGTGAATCTTCTAATCCTGATCCAAACAATGGGCCTGATATTTTTTTTTTTCTCAGCCTCTCTTTATAAATAATGAGAAACTCAACCCCTTGCCAAAGAACTAGTAGCCCTGCAAAAACAAGTAAAATACCTTCAGATATTATTCGACTAGCAAATCCTCCAATAAATGCTCCCAAAAAAGCCGGGCCACCCATGATGAGTACGATTTTAAGATTAACCCTCCCTTCTTTCCAATGCTTTATTGAGCCTGTAAGAGCAGTTAAGCTACTAACCATAATATTAGTGCCTCCAGCAATAGAAGCCGGCATTCCTAGCAACAATAATGCAGGAAGTCGTATTGTTCCTAACGCTAAGCCAATAAATCCACCTAGCAATCCAACCAAAAAAGAAATGCATGATAATAACAAAGCTTCCCATAGTAAAAAGTCCGATGAAATCCATGAAGCAATTTCACTCATTTCTTTTAAAAAAATATTTTCAGCCATAATAGATCCTGATTAACGATCAGTGTAATGAAATAATTAAGGTGTTTTTTTGAAGTAGTAAGTTTAATATGTAAGTATGGACTACCATAATATAATATTTTTTGACGGCTATTGTATATTATGCAATAAGTTTGTTAATTTATTCTTACATATTGATAAGCTCAACCGCTTTTATTTCACTCCTATAACTTCTGATTATTCACAAAAAATATTGTCAAAATTAGAATCTCCAGACACAAAAAACGTAGATACCATAATTTATCTTAAAAACAACTATTTATTTTTCAAATCTGATGCAATTATAGAAATCACAAGAGAACTCGGAGGAATATACAAAGCAATTACACTTCTTTATATATTCCCTCGATCGATAAGGGATTGGTGTTATGATCTAATTGCGAGAAACAGATATTTTTTATTCAGAAAAAGGGAATACTGTAAAATCATATCCCCTAAAAATAAAAGTAGGATTTTGGAGTAAATTATGAGTGGACTCAATATTTTTGATTGGTTGATTTTGGTCATACTTGCTATTTCAACTTTTTATGGAGTCAGATACGGATTAATTAAAGCTTTATTTTCTATATTAGGGGTTTTTATAGGCTGGTTATTAGCAGGACAGTTGTCTGGGTTAATAGGCGAAAATTTACCTGGCGCCATCACGAATGAATCTGTAACAACCGTTATCTCATATGGAATTATAATAATTTTATCTATGCTAGCATCAAATTATGCTTATAAGATTTCCATGCCCCTTCTGTCAGTTAGTACATTAGGAATATCTAATTTAATAGATAAAATAGGAGGATCTGTATTAGGTCTTATAGTAGGAATTACAATATCAGGAATATGTTTAACGGGAATGGCAAGAATAACTTATGCACTTGATTTAGATAGTGTCGACAACCCGTCTGAGTCAGTACTCTTGGATTTAAATAATTCTCTTGCAGGGTTAGAAACTAAACTAACCACATCTCAATTTTCCCCAACAGTTCTAAGAATATTTGAAAAGCTCCCTGGAACACTTCCAAATGAATTTAAAGGAGCCGTAGAATTATTTAAAGCAAATGTTAAATACAATAATTTAATGAACCCTAAATAATTACAATTTGGATCTTAATTATGGAAAATTTATGGGGTGGAATTGAAGCTGGGGGGACACACTTTGTATGTGCAGTTGGAACATCTCCAGATGACATACATGATCGAATATCATTCAATACAACATCCCCTGAACAAACTTTGAATATTGCTATTGATTTTTTTAATCGAAATTCACCTATAGATGCTATTGGAATAGGTTCTTTTGGTCCTTTAGATTTAGATAAAAATTCTTCTACATACGGAACAATAAGTAGTACTCCAAAAGAACATTGGAATGATACAAATATCGTAGCAATCATAAAATCTAAATTAAAAATTCCAGTATTTTTAGATACAGATGTAAATGCCGCACTTTTAGCCGAGTACATATGGGGAAACGCAAAAAATACAGAAAATGCAGTTTACATAACTGTAGGCACAGGAATAGGCGGTGCCGCTATATTGAATGGGAAATTGATCCATGGTTTAATTCACCCTGAAATGGGACACATGAAAATACCTAAAAATGAAGACGATAGTTTTAAAGGGATATGTACATACCACGGAGACTGTTTAGAAGGATTAGCTTCTGGACGTGCCATAGAAAAAAGAATAGCAACAAGTAGCACTATGGAAAATAATAAAACTTGGGAATTCGAAAATCAAAGGTTAATCCCATGATACGCAACTGAATAATGAAAATGAACATGATCATAAAGACAATACATATGATTTAATAGATCTACTTTCTCAATTATATAGTCTTTACATGAAATCTTTTT
>Ga0115002_10005892_pt1 | contig 14304 bp, 1 predicted proteins | sample ArcticOcean_MG_C_8_FD_89576 | JGI IMG/M metagenome (GOLD analysis project Ga0115002, IMG submission 89576) | Marine microbial communities from western Arctic Ocean - ArcticOcean_MG_CB11_86 | ecosystem: Environmental > Aquatic > Marine > Oceanic | place: Arctic Ocean: Canada Basin | collected... | reverse complement strand
GAACTTCCAGCGCCATCTGGGCGACTCGACCAATCTCCGGAATCGAAGTACGTAAACTCCGTAATCGTGACACCACTGGGATCTGCGAGCCGCACGGTATCGCTCGAGTTGCTAAGTCCACCGCTCCATTGCCCTACGACATTCAACTGATTGCCATACCGCAAATCAAAGGCTGCCACGTTTTCAACGACCAAAATGAACTCGCCGGGCCCTAAGTCGACATCCGGGAATGTAAAGTCGACGGCGGTCGTCAGCTGGACGTTTTCAAGATTGAGAATACCGCCACTGGTGTTCTGAATTTCAATGAACTCAAACTCATCGGCGTCATACCCTGCAGACAACTCAGCCGGAGTGGCATCGGTCGGATGATACATGACTTCCGTGATGCGTAAGGAGTCGAGTAAAGTTGGCGCTACAGCAGTGCTGGTGACAACGATGGCATCAGACCCCACCAACTCCCCTTGAAAACCAATGGCTTCAATGGAAATGCTATTAGCTCCAGCAGCCAACGGCAAAGTGATTTCCCACGAATTCTCATCAGTCCATGTGACTGCCAGTGGATTGCTATCTCCCGCGAGTCTTATTTCACGTACGTCGATCCAGCCATCGCCGGAAAGTGTGACCATTGAATCCGGTGTCGAAAAGTCTGCTCCGACATTGGTCGTGATGGAAAAAGCAACACTGGGGATGAATTGTGATTGGACAAAATTACTACGGTTCTGAATATAGGTTAGGCGTGCATCGTAGTTTTCACCTGCAGCTTGGCCTAAACTCGCCGTCCATTCATCCATGTAGTCAACGTTATAGACGGTGTTGATCATATCCAACATGTGGCCCATGAAGAGTCGCTGGTTTACGGGCCGCGAAATGAGGTTGCTGAGATTCTTCCCGCCCCATAACGGCGAGGAGGTCGATCGACTGAACGTAAAATCCCAATCCCAAGGCAATGCGAGCACTTTGTTGTCTGATGGCCTCACATAAAAATTCAAGTTGTGAGGGTTGCCTTGTGTATAGGTATCTCCGATTCCAGCCAATGACATCAACGCGAAGGTTCGCATCCACTGGTCGACGTCGAGCACTTCTTCCGCTCGAGCTTCGAGAGCGGCACCCGTTAACGCAAACGTCTGCATCATATCGATGATGCGACTGTAATCGTCTTGAGCGCGATTGTTGCCGATTTGAATATTCCAGCGATATCGCTCTTTGTCGTCGCCGAAGTCATTGAGATCGAAACTGCTAACCCAACCGATATTAGGATGATAAGTCTTTAGATCTTCCGGTCCTGCGCCGTTATCAAGCCGCATGACTCGGATGCCTTCCATTTTGAAGAGCATACCGTCGCTACCGTTTTCAAATTGCTCATCTAGAAAGCTGTTTTGATGTCGAGCCATGGAGAAAATGGCGATCGCGTTGGCAACGTTCGCGGGCTTCATCAAGTAGATCATGTCGTCATTGACACCCGGTATTCCAGCTTGAACCGCCAGGTGTTTCACCAGAATTTCCACTTTAGACACGGTCTTCATCGTGACGCTATCGTGCACACCGCGGAACAATTCATCGGAGTTAAACCTTACGTTGAATCCGGCCCTGGAAGAATTGCTGCGGCTGAACATACTTCCACGTAGCCGTACGCCAACGTCGTAGAAGACATCCTTTTCGTTGTAAACAACCGTGCCGCCTTTTCGGTAGTTGCTGAGAATATTCACTCGCTCGTGCATCGAGGTCACTTCATCGGCAAGCATGGTGATACGGAAATTTTGCGTGCCTGCATTAGCACCACCATCTTGAAACTTTATCAGCGCCCGGGAATCGGGACCGGCAGCGGGGAACATACTTGTCGATCCCAGTCCATCGCTTCCGAGGACATAGAACTGCACTATCGCTCCACTGCCCTGCCCCGGAACATCGCCAGTGTAGACTCCATCACCCGTGTGGTTCATGGCAACCGAATTCCATGCTTGGCCATCCAACGCATACCAAAGCGTCATAATCGCCACGTTGTCTGGGTCATCAGCTTGGACGGAAACTACTACCGCTTCGGAGGCGTCGGGCACGACGGGAAAATGCGAAAGCGAATCATAGGTGGGGCCAATGTTAACTTCTCTAGTTGAATTCGATTCACCGGGAGTTCCCGACATCGCAGGTAACTCGACAATCGTTAGTCGCGCTAAATCGTTGTAGTACAACTCTGTCCGCAACTGTGGCGAGCCGGAAACCCACTTTGCGTCAAACGAGATTTCGTATTCCGTTCCGTTGACGACGGTGGCACCGTTAGCCAACGTAGTTTCGGCGTGATTCGCGAGGTAGTTGGCCCGGCTAGTCGCTTCCATTCGCAAGACATGATTGCCAGGATTATCTGGATCGTCGACGACTTGACTCAATTGATGAGTCCCAAGGATCCGCCATTTGTCAGCGGAACCGCCGATGGCGTCCCCTTCGAAGTCACCATTTTGAAGAAGTTCGATGGGGTTGGTATTTGGAGTTTGAATCACAGTCAGATTGTCGATCAATACGACGCCGGTATCGACAAGTCCCATCACGAATTCGTGAAAATTGATCGGTGGGTCGTACGTAATCGGATTGGCGATTCCTGAATAGGTAAAATTATTCCAAGGAGCGTCACCCGATTCGCTGCTTGCGGCCCAAGCTTCGGCGGTGTCGTTGTCGGCAAATGGATCGCGTAATTCCAAACTCGATCCGCCACCATCGGCAGCTTTTGGCCACGGCTTTTCATCTAGATAATTCACGCGGTCAGCGATATTGTCGACATCGTCGCGCAACAGAATGCGTCCGCCTGAATTGCCTAATGAACCGGCAAAGTCCCCGACTATCGTAATCGTCGGATAATCGATTTGTAGTTGTGCCGAGTCGTTTGCGACTACCAAATACTCGTCGACCCCCAACATAGTTCCGTCGGGAATTTGATATTGAATATCTCCGTCGAGCCGCCAGCCCGTCAGGTCGACGACTTGAGAACCGCGATTGTATAACTCAATCCATTCTTCGTTGCTGGGAGCGTAGACAACGCCAGTGTTTTCATTTGCGTATTGAGGCGCATCGTGATACATGATTTCGTTAATCACGATTTCGTCGTGCAATGCAAACTGGTTTGCCGATCCCGGCGTGCCATTTGCCACCGTCGCAAATTCCCCCAAACCGGGAACGAGTCTGCCCCGGTTACTGCTGGCTATTCGCACGCCATCCCAAACCGACGCCTTATTCGTCGAATAAAGGAAAACTCGATCGACTTCCGCGAGTTCGAATCCCAACTCCGCCGACGTAAGTTGCAGGAATTGTCCAGACGCGAGTGTCGTGCCGTTGAATTCGTATTCCAAGCCCGTCTGACGATGAACAATCGTCGCGCCATCCAAAGACACTTCGTCATCGCCGTAGTTAACTAGCTCCAGCCAGCTGGTTCCCACGCCGGAAGAATACTCGTTAAAGCCGACGGGATTGTCGCCGGCCGACGTCGGTGCCAAACGCCCAGTAATTTCTGGCTGAAAAAAGAGATCGTGTTCATCGATCGCGAAATTCAATAATTGGACGGATAGGACGTTGTCTTCGCTTTCCAAAAGGCCGACGTGATCGCTGATATCGATGACAACGGACGTCAATGCATCTCGGTCGTTTCGATCAGCGGTGGCCGTTGAGCTCCATTCGACAAACAAGGGAGCCTCGCGGCGAGCGACTTCTGTGCCGTTTAAATAAGCCACAAAACCGTCGTCGTACTTAGCGCGAAGCGTCAGACGATCGTACGCACTGGGAGCGTTGAACGTACTGCGTAAGTACACGCTCGCGTTTTCGTCGAGGGTATCGGTCTCGATGTTGGTAGTAATAGATGCCCCAATACCGCCGACCGACAATGGGTTTTGCCCGAGGTACAAACCTTGAATTGCGTCATCGCCAAGTGCCACATCCCACACCGCGACATCATCGATAAGACCACTAAAATAATCGTTGGCAGCGTCGTTAGAAAAACCGATGTTAACTCGCTGTTGCCAATTGAAGTCAGATTGAGCTTTACTGCCACTGACGACTTGCTCTCCATCGATGTAGAGCCGTTGCCCACCGACATCTCCGCCATAGACATGAACTAAATGATGCCACTGGTTGTCGCTAACATTCAAGCCGCTCGATACGATCGTCTCACTGTTCCACACTCGGGACGAGACATTCGTTCCGTTGAGGAAAATGTGTCGGTCGTGTCCGCCGACGCCTAGATCGCTATCGACTACGGCGAATAGGCCGCCACCGGTTGCAGAAGTCTTGAACCACATCGAGGCGGTGTGTTGCGATTCCGAAACGTTGAGGGCAGCGCTAACGTATTCTTGGTTTCCGTTGAGCGACAACGACTCTCCGCCGCCCAAGTTGGCGGGTACATCTACGCTAAACGTCGTGCCGGCAGCGGAGCCGTTTACGCCATTCCCAGAGGTATCGGTCCAATCGCCGTCAAACGGCCAATATGCGATTGGGGCCGGCACGAATCCAATTTCCAACGGCACGTCGGCGTAAACTTCAATCTCGTTGAGCCCGACGTGCTGACCTGCATTGTTTGCCGTCAGCGTTTCAAAACGTAGATAGCGGGCAGTTGTAGGAGTCAAGCCATTGGCAGACGTGTATTCATCCGCCACGATCGGCGACTGACTCCAGGTCGCTGAAAGTGTATCGTTTAAAATTTCGACAGGATTGATTAGATCGTCGTTTTGATCGACGGTATTGGAGGCGAGTATACGAAAGTCGCCCGTGCCGCGATCGTTAAAGGTAGCGTTGTGGGTATTTCGAAGGTGAATTTCTTCAACGTCAAATGTGCCGCCCAAATCGAGCGTGAACCACTCTTGGCTTTGACCGTTGCGTCCCAACCAGTACGTCGAACTGTTTGGTGAATTGTTACTAAAAATGTCGATGGTGGATCCGTCGACGACATTCCCGACTTCAAATCCTGCCGCTGGCTGATACGATCCGCTACTCGCTATGATCGTCTTACCAACCGCAACGTTTTGAATACCACCGGAAACGGAATCGGCATCCGTATCAAACCCGATCGCATAATTGCCATCCTGCCAACTTGAATCGTCGAAAACAGGATCCGTCCAAGTCGCGCCGAGCGCGCCACTTAAAGGAACGTGATATTTCAATTGATCGTTAGCCGAACTAAGAACCACCTCAACTGGACCACCCGTGCTATCGGTCAAAAAATTCAAGGCGCCCGGTGTTCCGCCGACGCGGTCGCTGTAGGTCCAACTCTCGGGAATGTCACTATCGGAGTGCTTGGTGATTTTGGTGAGCGTGACACCCGATCCATCAGGCGCGACAGGAAATCGACCGCCATCGGAATACGTCATCACGTCCATGAATCGATTGCTGGCGTTAACGAGTTCGAGAGTTTCGCCGCTATTGCGTAGGTTTCCACTAAAGGGACCAAACAAACCGGTCAAACCAGTGGCCGCTTCCATAGCGACCGGGTCGCCGGCGATGACCGCGTATTCGCCACCTTCTAAGGTCGTCCCCTCGGGAAAGGTAAATTCGATTCCCCCCCGAATCTGCCAACCGCTAAGGTCCATATTGACCGACATTTGGTTGTACAATTCCACCCACTCCGTCTGATTTGACCCATCGAGCGGATGAAACATCAATTCATTGAACGTCGTGGTGGCGTCGAGAACGATTCGCGGTTCAAGATTCTCGAAATGTCGGCGGCGTTTTCGTCTGCGAGTTTCGGCGTGAAGTCGGCTGGCTGCCATTACTGAGATTCTCCGCGAATGCAGTGAATAAACGACTAAAAACATCCAAACATGAACACTCAGTATACCCCGACAGAACCTTGCGGTGCGACATTATTGTCGCTCTAAACTGTTTCTAGTACGAAACTAAGCGGCCCTCCGATTGACCAAACGCGGCCAGTAGGAATAATCGTGTATCCCACGATTAATGAGAAAGAGGTGTATCGATGAGCGCGGATATCCAAAAGAAGCTGACGACTCAAATTGAAGGCCTCTTGGCCGACTTCAAACCCAACCCTGCATCACCTCAGAACGCGAGAATTCAGCGTTCGCTCTATGTCGCTCGCCTACTGCAACAACGGGCCGCCGAGCTGCAAACGCCACAGGAGCGTCGACAGCAAGCTGAGCTCGATCGCATGATCCAAAACCCGGGCGACAAGGCGACGTTAACACAAATGACCGACCAGGCCTTTCGAGCCAGCCAGCCGAATCGAGCGGTCGATCAACTCACACACATCCTCGACGTTCAAGGCATCCCTCGTTTTTTCAATCCAATTGATCGAGCACTCCTGCGCGGTTTCCAGTCGTTCGGGTCGTATCTCCCTGGAGTTGCAGTTCCGCTGGTCAAAGACAAAATGCAACGCGAGACCGCCAACGTGATTCTCCCGGCGGAACAAGATTTACTTGCGCAACATTTAGTCGAACGTCGCGACGAGGGCGTCCGCATGAATGTCAACTTCCTGGGCGAAGCTCTACTTGGTGAAGATGATGCCCAACGCCGTCTGCAAACCTATTTGCAAAGTCTGCAGCTGAATGAGATCGAAGTCATCTCCGTCAAAATCTCGACGCTCTACTCACAGATTACTCCGCTCGCTCGACTCGAAACCATCAAGACCCTCTGCAATCGCATGGAGCTCCTATATCGAGCTGCAGCAAAATCCAAATTTACACGCAGCGATGGCGAAGTCGTTTCCAAATTCGTTTATATGGATATGGAAGAGTATCGCGACATGAGCATCACCGCCAGTGTATTCATGGAAACACTCGACAGACCGGGCCTCAAGGATGTGGCCGCCGGAATTGTCCTCCAAGCTTACATCCCCGACTCGCACAAAACCCAAATTGAGATCAACAATTGGGCGAAGAAACGAGCTGCGGAGGGCGGCGGTCTCATCACTATCCGCATCGTCAAAGGTGCAAACATGGAAATGGAGCGATTTGAGTCGTCGCTTTTGGGTTTGCCTCAGCCGCCGTTCCGCAACAAAATCGAAACCGACGCCAACTACAAACGCATGCTACACGAAGGCGTGCAGGCCGAGAACATCGCGGCAGTGAGACTCGGCGTCGCGTCGCATAACTTGTTCGATCTGGCATACGCCTACGTGACAGCCTTCGAACTAGGCCTGCTCGACCGCATCCAATTTGAAATGCTGGAAGGGATGGCCAACCATCAGCGCCGCGCACTGTTCGAAGTCTCCGACAATTTGTTGCTCTACGCACCGGCCTGTAAACAAACGGACTTTATTCACGCCATTGGATATTTGATCCGTCGCTTGGACGAGAATACAGGCCCCGAAAACTTCCTGCGACACGCATTTCGCATCGAAGTCGATAGCCCAGAATGGGACGAGTTGGCGCAAGGGTTCGTAGAGTCTTTCGACTATATCGACAAACTCTCATCGGGGCCACGTCGACTGCAGAATCGATTTGATCCTGCTCCAGAAGCCCCCCCGAGCCAGCCGTCCTGGCAAGAGCTCAACAATGAGCCCGATACCGACTTTGAACTGCACGCAAACTGGCAATGGACGCAATCAATTTACGAGCATTGGAAAGATCGACATTCCGAACAAGCCAACGAAGTCCCGCTGGTTGTCAACGGTCGCAAGATAATGAAATCCAAATTGCGCGAGTCGACCGATCCGTCGAATCCGCAAAAAGTGGTAACTCGTTATTCTATTGCCGATGAATCGGATCTTCGCGTTGCGCTTCAAACAGCAAAAGAAGATCCAGACCAATGGCGAAAAACGACCGCGAGTGAGCGGCGTATTATCTTCCAAAAAGTAGCTCAAAACCTGCGTCAACGACGCGGTGACCTGCTGGGCGTCGCACTGGCTGAAGGGGGAAAGATCCTGACAGAATCCGACCCCGAAGTTTCTGAAGCTATCGATTTCGTTGAATTCTACAGCCTGTCGGCGGAGTGGTTCGAGTCTTTGCCAAATCTCGAGACGACCCCCAAGGGCACGGTAGCTGTCGTTTCACCGTGGAACTTTCCGATCGCGATCCCCTGCGGCGGAATTGCTGCGGCCTTGGCCGCGGGAAATACGGTCATCTTAAAGCCAGCGTCCGATACAGTTCTAACCGCCTACATCATGTGCCAGTGCTTCTGGCAAGCGGGCGTGTCGCAAAACACGCTGCAGTTCCTTCCCTGCCCTGGAAGCACGATCGGCGAACAATTAGTAACGGCAGATGAAGTCGATGTCGTAATTCTTACCGGTGGCACCGAGACAGCTCAGCGGATGCTTTCTGCAAAGCCGACCATGAACCTGTTGGCCGAAACGGGAGGAAAGAACGCAACAATCGTCACGGCACTCTCGGATCGCGATCAAGCTATCAAACACGTCGTGCAGTCGGCATTTGGGCATTGCGGCCAAAAATGTTCCGCCACGTCGCTGCTCATTTTAGAAGAGGAAGTTTACGACGACGAGAACTTTAAGAAAACGCTGTGCGATGCCGTCAAGAGTCTCACAGTCGGTTCGGCCTGGGAACCGACCACCAAGATTGGTCCCTTGATTCGACCACCATCCGGCGATCTAGAACAAGCATTGAAGGAACTCGAGAAAGGTGAATCGTGGGCAGTGCTTCCTCGTCCCGATAAATCCAACCCACACATTTATTCGCCCGCCGTTAAATGGGGAGTCCAGCCCGGCAGTAAAACTCATCTTACCGAGTTCTTTGGACCAGTCTTAGGCGTGATGAAAGCAAAAAACTTACAGCACGCCATCGACTTAGTTCACCAAACGGGATTTGGTTTGACGTCTGGACTGCAATCGTTAGACGATCGCGAACAGCAACTATGGCGAGACCAATTGCGAGCAGGAAACCTTTATCAAAACCGAGGAACGACGGGAGCCATCGTATTGCGCCAACCCTTTGGCGGAATGGGCAAATCCGCTTTCGGACCTGGAATAAAAGCAGGCGGTCCGAATTACGTCGCTCAGTTCCTCGACTTTCGTCAAACGAGTTCCGCCAACTTTGACACGACACTCGAAAACCAATTCCTCGATGACATTCGAATCCAACTCACCTGCCTATTCGACGCCCCCGATTCGGAAATCGACCACGAGAACTTACAAGAATTGCTGACCGCGATCGCGAGTTACGATCGTGCCGCATGCGACGAATTCACCAAAGAGCACGACCATGTCCGGCTTATCGGACAAGACAACATTCGCCGATACTTGCCCATATCTCACGTTCGAATTCGCATCTGCAAAGGCGATTCAATGCTGCCGATTTTCGCCAGCGCCTGTGCTGCCAAAGCGGCTGGCTGCGGCATTACCGTCTCGTCGTGCCCCGAACTCGATCACCCCGCTGTCAAACGCCTCGAGCAAATGACCGAATCCTGGGCTGCCGCGATCGAATTTGTCGAGGAAACAGACGAACAGCTGGCCCGAGTGATTCTCGACTCGCAAACCGATCGCATTCGGTACCTATCACGCGATTCCATTCCGATCGCGATACGTCAAGCGGCTGCAAACTCCTTCGTCTTCATCGCCGATGCCCCGGTTATTTGCGAGGGAAGGATCGAGCTGCTGTGGTATGTCCTCGAACAAAGCATGTCGATCGACTACCACCGTTACGGAAATCTCGGCACCAGAGGTAACGAAGAACGATCTCCGACGCAATAATAGCAAGCTGTTTTCAACTGCGACAGAGACACTCTTCAACGTCGCTTGAAGCGTCTACCGACTCCAAACCAAGGCTACATCGCTGGCGATGTCGTCGAGGAATTCATCCAGCCCTGCCACTTCGTCGAGTTCTGCTTTCTCTACTCTCGCAGCGAGTTGACCTCGATCATCGTTATCGAAGATAACGGTTCGAGGAAGCGGCGTTTCCAATTTCACAACCTCTAGATTCTCATCGGACCGTGGTGGCGAGTTCGTATCGGCGGGCGCCGCAGCGATCGCCTGGAACGCCACAGGATAGGTTACGCCGATACCGAAGTTATCTGAAAATCCAGAGAAATCGAAGACGCTAATGCCGCCGTCCCGGTTGAGATCGGAATAGTCCGGCGCCAAGGGGACTGCAAAACCGAACCAATAACTAAACGTCGAAAAATCAAAGACCGAAACGCCTGAGTCTCCGCTCCACTCCGCCAATAGTTTGTGGAACTGATTTTGTGCATTGCCCTTATAGACGAATGTACCACCTGCATTTCCATCGTCATCACCGTCGAGTGCGATGCCAAACGCGTCTGTTGCGGTTGGCAGCACCTCCAATTGGTAAACTCCGTCGGTGACGATCGTCGGATCAGAAAATGTAATCGTGGCAACGTTGTCGACGACCGAAAGCAAATCGGGAGTAATGGTAATCAACGAATCGGAGTCGGCAGGTGCGTTAATCCCCAGATTGGTAAGGCGGATATCGTTGACGTCCATGACCACGTTTTGGCTAAACGTGATGACGATAGAAGTAAACTGGGATCGTTGAGTTTCCCAACTAGTGGGTTGTGGCCCCTTGGGTAAATCGGCAGGATCAACTTGATCCGCGTTGAGCCCAATGCTTTCCACAATCAATACATCTGGTGGCAAGATATTCAATTCATCCGTCGTGGCGTCCGCCCCGAGGTTGCCCGCTGAGTCGCGAGCAATCATGCACACATTGTGCAAACCGATGGAAAGTGCGGGTGTCACGACATCGTCTGCCAACGACCACGTCCCGTCGCCATTATTTGTTGCCAAATACGTAGTTCCACCAATGGTAATTCGCACTTCAGCTAACGGATCGCTAACCGTTCCCGTCAAACCGGGAGTAGTGTCTCGAGTCCCAAGGGTGTCGACGGCGACGGTGGGTGCATCAATATCTATCGTTAACTCCAACGCCGTCTCGTCGTTTCCAACTCCGAAGACACTGGATGCCACAACTGCGATATCAAAAACGCCAGAACCTAGCAAAGGCGAAATCATGTTACCGGGAAGCGTCCAAGTACCATCACCGTTGTTCGTTGCGTTGTAATCATTCCCTTCCACGGTCACGACGATGGAAGCCAAATCATCAGTGATTGTTCCCGTTAACATGGGCGAACGAGAATTGGTCAACTGAGAAGTGACAGTTACGACGGCAGGCGGTGGAGTGTCGTCAGTACCCGGCGAACCGTTGATGCTGAAACTCGATCGCCAGCCAGCTATTTCATCCCACAGACCTGTGTCACCATTGGCGTTAAAGATGACTAGCGAATTTCCCGGTCCATCGGTTTCTGGAAACCAGGAGTCTTGATAAGTAAAGTCGAGAATCCTGCCGTTAAACGGAGCGGGCAATGTCAACTCAAGATTTTCACCAGCGTTGTCGAGTTTGCCAGAAAACTCCCCAGCGACATTCAGTTGATTTCCATACCTCGATTCAAAGGAAACGAGGTCGTTAACGACAACAATGTATTCACCTGGAGCCAAATCGATATCGGGGAATGTGAAAGTAACCCCGTTTGACAAACTGACACCGCTAAGGTCCAGCGTCGCAGCACCGACGTTTTGCAATTCCACAAACTCGAAATCGCTGCCGTCCAATGGGTTGTACATGACTTCGGTAATTCGAAGTTGGTTTGCAAGTCGAGCGACATCGGGCAAACCGCCGATAGTGACTGTCTGAATTAAGTCGACTTCCAATCCAAATACCGCGTCGCTATTGGCCGTAAGATTGTGGAGCTCGACGGCGATAACGTTGTCACCGACAACCAACTCGGTCGTACCTAACTCAACAGGACCCTCGATGTCAGCGACACCAATTGAACGAGCGGCAGTGGTGCTCGCCGAAATTTCTCCAGCGGGAACACCAACTCGGGCAACTTCCTGACCGTTGATGTAGATAATCGCACCGTCATCAATGATGCCCGACATTTCGAGCACAGTGTTGGAAAGGTCCGTCACATTAAAATGGCTGCGGAAATAATGCGTAACGGGTGCATCGGAGATCTGAGTATTGAGTGCGGCGGGCAGGTTTTGATTCTCGGTGTAAAACAGCCCAGCTCCGGTCGACCACGCCGAATCGTTGTAGCCAGTTTCTCGCCACGCCGTACCTAAGTCCTGTCCGGAATCCTCGTAGCTCCAACTGTCTGTGTAGCTCACCAAATCCGTGCGAACTTGCTGAATCTGGGCATTGGGGAAGCCCAAGGATGGCGGGGAAAAACGCTCGTAGTCAGCTCCCCCGTCAGGGCTGCGGCCTTGCGAAACATCCGTCTCTTGAGCGTGAATCACAACCTGGTCGACCAAGTTCAAATCTTGATCAAAAACACCAAGCAGTTCAAACGTTGAGGAAAGCAGGAAATTGACGTGATCGGCACCCGCTGTAATGTCTCGATCGGCAATGAAAATCGAGTAACTTTCAGGGCCCAAGAAAGACAAATCCGAAACTCGGTGAAGCGTCGGCTCGCCCGCCGGATTGTCTGTCATATAGAAACCGCCAATGCTGACGGGATCCGTATCGGCATTGTAAATCTCAAATCGATCGGCCAAAAACAAATCCTGACCGTCGGTGAGCCACTCGTTAATCACGATGCCATTGGCGTTGCCAAGTGCGACAACCGTGTTTGGATTGTCGGGAGTGGGTGTTCCTAATTGGAATTGAAATTCACTATCGCGCCCGATCGATAAGTCTGTAATCTGCTGCCCAAATACGACACCGTCCAGCTCCCCGCCGCCATTGGCAACGGTGTCGAATAAATAGACGCCCTCGCCTTCCGACCGCAGTGAGAATCCAGTGTGGATGCCCGCGCCCGCTGTATTGGTATCGGCATAAACTGTCAGGTATTGGCCAGATGGAATCTCTGCATTCGCATCGAAAACATATTTAGCTGGTACTGTCGGATCGTCCGTCAACGACATTCCGTCCAACGAAATCAAACTGTTGCCGGCATTAAACAATTCAATGAAGTCGGGGAACGTGCCGCCAACGTTCAATGCCGTCGCGTTACTAGCCAAAACTTCGCTAATGCGGATGTCAGAATAGTTTGAATCTACCGTCCAACCCGTTGAAACCGTAGCCTCCAGTTCGGCTTGCCAATCGTTGTTGGAGTTCTTTCCGATGACACTCACCGAATGGACACCATCGGCCAAATTCGTCAAAGTCAGCGGTGTTTCTACGGTCGTCTCCACGCCGTAAGCGCCACCGTCAAGTGAGTAACGGTACGCAACAATATCGTCTCCACCAACGGCAAGAGCGACATCATCCAGCGGAGTACGACCCAGTGGCTCGCCGTCGACAGTGGCAAATGGCTCTGTGATCGCTGCAGGAATCTGACTCAGGACATAACTGACTCGTTGAGCCGCGTAGGTCTTGATATTGTCGATTACGTTTTGCGGAACATAGCCGCTCAGCGTGTTATCGAGTAACGGATTGAGAACACCCGCAGACATTACGGTGCTGGTAAGGTCGTGAATCGCAGCGTAATACTTATTGAGAATGATTGGGTCGGCAAAGAAGTTGTCGAACTGCGGCATTCGCTGTCCGGCAAACCCAGCGTCAATCACAGGAAAGATCGAATCGTCGAAATTAGTATTCGTATCGCCCTGTCCAAAGATCGTATCGTGGTCGTGCGGAAGCAAAATGAATCGCGGATCGTCAACTCCGCGATACATCATGTAATCGTCGTCAGTACCGTTGCTCAGATTGGTCTCGCGATTGTTCATCAACATCATCAAGGCAAACCAACGGACCCATTGGTCAGCGTTGACCTGATCCTTGATTTGGTCGTAATAGTCAGCTCCCGATGCGTTATTCATCAGGTTCATCAGATTGTCGAGATCCGTCCAATCGTTTTCGCTGCTATTGGTTTCCTTGGTCCAACCGTCACCTAGATACGCGTTAACGTCGCCCGCGTGATAATCCCATTTATTGTCGGGGCGAACCTTCTTGTAAATGTTTCCATTGGGATCGTCGGGGAGATGATTTGTGGTGTAATCCGAGTTGGGAACTTCGGAGAAAACATACGAGCCATATTGAGGGCTACCCGAATTCGCATAGTTTGCGCCGTTCAGTTCGACCTGCACGGGCGTGACATCGTAAGCCGCCAATCCAGCCATTTGAAAGAGCGTCATTCCCGTCGTTTGAAGATAGCCGTACTGATTGTTTAGGTTCGCAGAAACGATATTATTCCACGGGTTGTCGGCGGGGACATCGAGCCGCAAACCTGGCGGATTTCTGAAACGGCTGGATGCTCCACGCACGCGAACTCCCGACTGATATCGAACGTCGGAGCCCGTTTTGTCGACGTAGATAAACGTCGTGTTCATGCGGGCATTGCTATTGCGATTGATTCCTTGAAATTCATTATCTTCGGCTTCGGTCATCACCAAACGGAAGATTGGTTGAT
>Ga0115002_10005887_pt1 | contig 14309 bp, 9 predicted proteins | sample ArcticOcean_MG_C_8_FD_89576 | JGI IMG/M metagenome (GOLD analysis project Ga0115002, IMG submission 89576) | Marine microbial communities from western Arctic Ocean - ArcticOcean_MG_CB11_86 | ecosystem: Environmental > Aquatic > Marine > Oceanic | place: Arctic Ocean: Canada Basin | collected... | reverse complement strand
TTTTTTAAGCCATTAAAAATTTCTTTAGGAAGAGTTTCTTCTAATTTATATTTATTTTCAAGAATAAAGGCTCTCGGAAAATCAATTGCTTCTTGTACAGAAAGTTTAAAGTCAAAAATATTCTGAAGTACATGACTGTGTCCTACAGGTTGATATTGCCCTCCCATAACTCCATAAGATAATATAGGATTATTTTCAAAATCAGTTACCATGCCAGGTATTATCGTGTGAAGAGGTCTCTTATAGCTCTCAATCATGTTGGGATGATCTCTTTCAAGGCGAAAATTAACCCCTCTATTATGAAGTAATATCCCAGTCTTGTTGGAAGTAAGGCCACTTCCAAACGCATAGCAACAAGAATTTATGAATGAAACAGCGTTTAAATCTTTATCTACTACAGTAATATAAATTGTATCAGGATGTGCGGTAATAGAATGATTTTTTGGCTCATAAATTTTGTCCATTGAAATTTTTGATGCTAGGTAATTTATATGATCTGATTTTATTAATTTTTCATAATCAAATTTAGTAAAATTGGGATCACCAACATTATTCTCCCTCTGTTCGTAAGCAATTTTTGATACTTCAGCTTGTAAATGAAATCTCTCAACACTTAATGGGTTAATGTTTTGAAAATCAAATTTTTCTAAAATGCCCATCATCATCAAAACAGTAATGCCCGGCCCATTCGGAGGGCATTGATGGAGTTTTATCCCCTTATAATTACTGCTTATAGTATCTGAAAATATTGTATCTTGCTTAGCAAAATCTTCCATCGAATGCAATCCACCTGCTTGTTTCAATGTATTAACAATATCTTGTGCTATATATCCCTCATAAAATTCTTTAATCCCATTCTTTGCTATTGATTCTAATGTATCTGCTAAATTTATATTTTTATGGATATCTCCAAAAGAATAAGGTTGGTTATTTTTTAAAAAAATTGAATTTGTTGCAGGATGTTTTTTGAGCTTGTCAGTATTTTCTTTCCAAGATCTTGCAACTACTTCATGTATAGGGAAGCCATTTCGTGCATAATTTTCAGCAGTTTTGAATAATTCTTCAAAATCAAGACGGCCAAATTTTTGATGCATTGAGTGCCAGGCATGTATGGCACCAGGTATAGTTACTGAATGAGGACTTGTAGTTTCGATTTTATTAATATTCTGGCTTTCAAAAAAACTCATTTTAGCTTTTTGAGGCGCTATACCTGATCCATTCACTGAAATAGGGTTTTTCCCTTTTAGCGAGATTAAAGCAAAACAATCTCCTCCTATACTGGTAGAATTAGGTTCAACGACTGATTGGACTGCAGAAGCTGCTATAGCCGCGTCAATAGCATTGCCACCTTTTTTTAGTATAGATATAGCTTCTAAAGTACTTAATGGCTGAGAGGATGCAGCCATGGCATTCAATCCTAAGATATTTGATCTTCCTGGAATTTGATGATTTCTCATAAGAATTATTGCACAATATATATTTGACAAAAGAATGCATAGAACTTAATAGCCTTCATATTATGAAAGTACGCTGTTCCTTAAAATCCGCTAAAAACAGAGATAAAGACTGCAAGCTAGTTAGAAGAAAAGGTAGAATTTACGTTATTAATAAGAAAAATCCTCGTATGAAGGCTAGACAAGGTTAATTAGCTTTTATTTTCTGAAATAAATTTTTCAGCTTCTAAGGCAGCCATACAACCCATTCCTGCAGCAGTTACAGCTTGTCTGTATATTTTATCTTGTACATCTCCAGCAGCATAAATTCCTGCAATGTTCGTTTCTGTGCTGTCTGCTTTTGTTATAATATAATTTTCTTTATCCATATTAATTTTATCTGCAAAGAGTGCAGTAGCTGGGTCATGTCCAATTGCGATGAAAGCACCTGTAATTTCTAAAATTGATTCTTTTTGATTTTCTGTATCCTCAAGAATTATTTTTTCGAGTGCTGCTGGGTCGTTTGAGCCTTGAAATTCTTTAATTTTTTTATTCCACAAAATTTCAATTTTAGGATGTTTAAAAACCCTATCTTGTAGTATTTTTTCTGCTCTTAAAGAATCCCTACGATGTATCAAAGTGACCTTTGATGCAAAATTAGTTAAAAATAATGCTTCCTCAACAGCACTATTGCCTCCTCCAATAACAGCAATTTCTTGATCTTTAAAAAAGAAACCATCGCATGTGGCACAAGCTGATATTCCATAACCTTTAAATTTTTCTTCACTTTCTATATTGAGCCAACGAGCTTGAGCCCCAGTTGATATTATGACTGATTCACTTTCAAAAATTAGGCCTGAATCAGTTTCAATAACATAGGGTCTGGACGTAAAATTTACATTTGTTACCAGATCATTATGTATCTTTGTCCCAACTTTAACTGCCTGCTCTTTCATTTGTTCCATCAACCATGGTCCTTGTATTACATCTCCAAAGCCAGGATAGTTTTCTACATCAGTAGTTATTGTTAATTGGCCTCCTGGCTCTAATCCAGAAACAAGGTGAGGCTTCAAGTTAGCCCTTGCAGCATATATAGCTGCTGTATAACCTGCGGGCCCAGATCCAATGATTAAAACTTTTGTTTTAATAATTTTATTCATAAGAAAAATATATAATTTATAATTTCATAGAGCAAGAATATATATTACTCATACTATTTATTAACAGCCCATTCTGTCTCGAAGCTTACATAATTTATTTGAATACAGCGTCTCTCTTTTATAATTTCCTTCAGCTCTAGGCCATGCCAAGTATCTTCCCCTGAGGAAAAAAAATAACCACAATTGTGCTTATATTTAATAGTTTTTATAAGTTTAAAAGCATCATCATAAAGATCAGTTCCTAGTTTTTCAGATTCATTATATGGATTTGTCCATATCATCATTGTCATTAATTTTTCCAGGATATCTTTATGAGGCTTTAACCAAAAACCCTTTTTATCTCCTATTATTTCCAACCTAACAAAAGATGAAGATAAATCTTTTTGTAAGATATGTGATATTTTTTCGACAACACCTTTACCCTGAAGATAATTTATAATTTTTGTTAGATTTGGAAAAAAATGACTATTTTCTTTAGTTATAAATAATCTTAATTTGCCATCGAGACCCTCCCCACTGTGGTCTGCAGCTCTTGTGCCATCGTATGCTCTTTCACCATTGGGTATTGTTGCATATGAAATTTCATTTAATGAATCGGTATCAAGGCAATCGGTTAATTCCCAATGTTTAAAAGGTCTTGAATGTTCCAATATATTGTCCAACTTCATGAGATTACTTTTATAATTCTTTCTTTCAGAATGCCAGCAATTCTTTCTGATTCATTAAGGGCATTATAACTCCATGGAATGAAGTTATTTTTACTATCTAATTTTTTGGTAATATTAAGTTTATTAAATTGTTTATGAAATTTTTCCATTCTTTTACTTTTGCGTTTATAGGTGAGGTGAAAAATATATATAGGATTTCCTGTAATGGCACATTCAGATATCATTGATGTAGAATCAGATGTAATAATAAATAAATCTGAATGTTTTAAAGCGTATGTATAAAGGTTTTTTTCAGTATCTTCTACAATTCTAGAAATATTACTTAATTTTTCTGCAATTAGATTTTTGGCTTCATTAGTTGTGCGTCGAGAGAAAATGATTAAAAAATTATATTTAAGGTTATATTTTTTTAAATTTTTAATTTTACTTATCAATTTTTCTATCTCTTTTATAGAAAAATTATAATGATTGTTGCTGCCGCCAATGATTACGCTAATTAAATTTTTTTTAGGTAGCGAGAAATTATCATCTAACACTTCTTTAAAAATATTTTTATTAAATTTATGCAAAGCTCCAATTGAATTTATAACATTGTTTCCCCTTATACTATCATGCTCTGGAGCAATGATGTAATTGAAATATTTAAAATTAGTTTTTGGATTTTGAATATGAATATTAATAATATTTTTATATTTTTTTTTCAAATAAATTGAAAGATAAACACTTTTTCGACCACAGCTAATTACAATATCAGGAGGAGATGTAAAATTTAAATCATTTAAAAAAATCCAAGGAAAGATTGGCAAAATTCCTGGCTGAAGTTTTGACCATGGGAATAATAAATTTGTTTTTATAGATAAAATATTATTGTTAAATTGTTGAGCCAAACCCATACCTTGGCTAATCATCCCTTGAGACCCGTCAGTTATAACCCAAATAAGTTTTTTTGAAAAATTCAAAGATTTATTTAAATTTTACAGATAACACTGAGTAAGATTTAATTCCCTTTGGACTGTTGATTTCAACAATATCATCTTTTGTTTTTCCTATTAAACCACGAGCTAACGGACTATTGATAGAAAGTTTTTTATTTTTGATATTTGATTCATATTCTCCAACAATTTGATAAATTGATTTATCGCCAGTATCATCATCTTTGATTTCAATCGTTGCGCCAAATTTTATTTCTTTTCCTGTTAGTTGAGAGACATCAATTATTTCAGCCAAGGACGTTATTGATTCTAAGTCTAATATTTTACCCTCTATCAAACTTTGTTGTTCTTTGGCATATTGATATTCAGCATTTTCAGATAGATCGCCATGGCTTCTAGCCTCGGCTATTGCAGCTATAATATTTGGCCTATCTTCATTAATAAGTTTTTTTAATTCTTCCTGCAATTTTTTAAAACCAGAGGATATCATTGGTATTTTATTCATAAATATATGATGGTCTATAAAATTTTAAAGTCAATATTTTTTAATGTATTGATTGAAGGCTTTTAATAGTCAGGGTGTGTGTTTTCAAGTTTTCTATTGCGTCTACTGCAACTTTAGCACCTGCAATAGTTGTATAATAAGGAATATTGTTCATTAAAGAGGTTCTTCTAATGCTGTAGCTGTCTCTAATGGATCCTTGCGTTTTTGTTGTATTAATAACTAGGCCAATCTCTTCAATTTGAAGAGCCTCAACAATATGAGGCGATCCTTCCTTAACTTTATTAATGATTTCAACTTTAATATTTTTCTTTTCTAGATATTTAGCAGTTCCTAAAGTTGCTACTATTCTAAAATTTAACGCTATTAATTTCTTTGCAATGCTTATAATTTTATATTTATTATCATTATCTATTGATAAAAAAACTTTTCCAGTAGTTGGTAAATTTATTCCTGAAGCAATTTGACTTTTTATGAAAGCTGATAAAAAATTATTATCAATTCCCATTACCTCTCCTGTTGACTTCATCTCAGGCCCTAATATCGTATCAACACCATCAAACTTGTTAAAAGGAAATACCGATTCTTTGACATTAAATGTCGAGAGGTCTTTTCTTTTTAGAGAAGGTAAAAGATCTTTTAATAAATCTCCTGACATTACTCTAGATGCTATTTTTGCGATAGGTAATCCAATAGATTTTGCTACGAAGGGTACAGTTCTGCTTGCCCTTGGATTAACTTCTAAAACATACAGTTGATTTTCTTTAAGTGCAATTTGTGTGTTCATCAACCCTACAACATTTATTGCATTAGCTATCTTTGTTACCCATTCAATTAATCTATTTTCTATTTCTTTAGAGATGGAAAAAGGGGGGAGAGAACACGCGCTATCACCAGAATGAATTCCTGCTTCTTCAATGTGCTCCATAATTCCTGCAATAAAAACTGATCCAGATTTATCTCTTATTAAGTCAACATCCAATTCTGTTGCATTTTCTAAATACTCATCAATTAATATTGTGTTGTTTGTAGAAACACTCATCGCAGTGTTTGCAAAAAATTCCAAAGCTTCTTCATCATAAGCAATTTCCATTGCCCTTCCTCCTAAAACATAAGATGGGCGAATCAAAACTGGATAGCCAATTTTATTAGCTATAATTTTGATATCTTGTATGTTGTCACTTATGCCATTTTTTGGTTGCTGAATATTAAGTTTCTTTAAAAGATTGCTAAATAAATCTCTATCTTCTGCAAGATCAATTGATTCTGTTGAAGTGCCTAAAATATTTATGCCTACATCTTCTAATTGTTTTGCAATTTTAAGGGGTGTCTGTCCACCAAATTGCACATATACTCCTAGAACTTTTCCATTGGAATTTTCTTTATTATAAATCTCGATAACACTCTCTGCAGTTAAAGGCTCAAAATATAATCGATCAGCTGTATCATAGTCAGTAGATACTGTTTCAGGATTGCAATTAACCATAATTGTTTCAATGCCTTTCTCTTTCAGTGCATACACTGCATGTACGCAACAATAATCAAATTCTATTCCTTGTCCTATTCTGTTTGGACCTCCTCCCAAAATAATGATTTTATTTTTATTGCTTGGATTAGCTTCACAATATTTTTTATTATAAAAATTCCAATCATAGGTTGAATATAAATATGGAGTTTTAGAATTAAATTCTCCTGCACATGTATCTACGAGCCTATAGACAGGATGAATTTGATAGGTATTGCGAAGGTCTCTAATATTATTTTCATAAGTATTTTTTAATTTAGCAATTTTTTTATCTGAAAATCCTTTTGTTTTTGCCAAGTGCAAAAGCTTTTTATCAAGATTGTTGTTCTTTATAATATTTTCAATTTTAATAATTATTTCAACTTCATTAATAAACCAAGGATCATATTTAGTAATGCTTTGAATAGTTTCCTTATTAATCCCAAGTCTAATAGCTTCACCAATCATTAAAAGTCTTTGTGATGATTGAGGTTTTAATTCTTCAATTATATTATTTTTGTTAAGTTTAATATTTCTAGGAGAGTCAAGACCATCTAAATCATATTCCAAAGATGCGAATCCTTTCTGTAAAGATTCAGCAAAAGACCTTCCAATACTCATTGCTTCTCCCACAGATTTCATTGAAGTTGTTAAATTAGAATCAGCTCCTGTAAATTTTTCAAAAGTGAATCGAGGTATTTTAGTTACTATATAGTCTATGGTTGGCTCAAAACTTGCTGGAGTATTAGATGTGATGTCATTTTTTAACTCATCCAGAGTATACCCAACAGCTAGTTTAGCGGCAATTTTAGCAATAGGAAATCCAGTTGCTTTAGATGCGAGCGCAGAAGATCTACTTACGCGTGGGTTCATTTCAATTACATTGATTTCACCATTTGACGGATTGATAGCAAACTGAACATTTGATCCCCCTGTATCTATACCAATTTTTCTAAGAACTTTAATACTCGCATTTCGTAAGGTTTGATATTCTTTGTCAGTTAAAGTTAGCGAGGGAGCCACAGTTATACTATCCCCTGTATGCACACCCATTGGATCAACATTTTCTATAGAACAAACTATAATACAGTTGTCTTTTGAATCTCTTACAACCTCCATTTCAAATTCTTTCCATCCAGCTAAAGATTTTTCAATTAAAATTTGATTAGTAGGACTTGCTTTTAAACCTCTGGTACATAGATTGGTAAATTCATCTTTTGTATGAGCAACACCACCCCCTGTTCCCCCCAAGGTAAAACTTGGCCTGATAACGAGAGGTAATCCAAATTTATTTTTAACATTTTCTGCATCAGAGATGTTTTCAGCAACTACACTTTCAGGACTAGATAAACCAATTTCCTTCATTGTATCTTTAAATTTTTGTCTATCTTCGGCTAATTCAATTGAATGAGGATTTGCACCAATCATAACTACATTATATTTATCTAGAATTTTATCCTTATATAATTCCATTGAAACATTAAGAGCAGTTTGCCCTCCCATAGTAGGTAGAAGAGCATCTGGCTTTTCTAATTTTATAATTTCTTCAACGAAGTATTTAGTTATTGGTTCAATATATGTTTTATTTGCTAATTCTGGATCCGTCATAATAGTTGCAGGATTAGAATTGATTAATATAACCTCATAACCTTCATCTCTAAGAGATTTGCATGCTTGTGCCCCTGAATAATCAAATTCACATGCCTGGCCTATAACTATTGGACCCGCACCTATAATCAAAATTTTTTTTATATCCGTTCTTTTAGGCATACATTTTTATTAATTTATAAAATTGTTCAAATAAATAATGACTATCTTGAGGTCCTGGACTTGATTCTGGATGGTACTGAACACCAAAAATAGGCAAGTCTTTATGTCTAATCCCTTCATTAGTTCCATCAAATAAAGAGACATGAGTTTCAATTGTATTTTTTGGCAAAGAGGCACGGTCAACTTCAAAGCCATGATTTTGTGAAGTGATTTCCACTTTAGAGGTCTCTAAGTTTTTAACTGGATGATTAGCTCCACGATGACCCTGAAACATTTTTTTGGTATTAGCTCCTAAAGCTAAACTTAAAATTTGATGACCTAAACAAATTCCAAAAATAGGAAATTCTCTTTTAATAAGTTTTTGAATAGTTGGAATAATAATTTGTCCTGTTGCAAATGGATCTCCAGGTCCGTTCGATAAAAAAATACCCTTAGGCTTTGTTTGTAATATTTCTTCCAGAGAAGAGTTTGCAGGTAAAATAGTTGGTAAAAGGGAATGCTCATTTAAATTTCTAAGAATATTTTTTTTAATTCCAAAATCTAAACAAGCTATATTATATTTATGATTAATATTTTTTTCGTATTTATTATTTTGAATATCCCAAAGACCTTCTAGCGTACGATAAGATTCTGAGGTTGAAACGACTGAGGCTAAATCAAAATTTTCTAATCCTGACCAATTATTTAATTCTTTTTTTAAAGAAACTAAAGAGTGATTATTATCTTCAAAGTATATAATAGCAGCTTTCATTGCTCCTTTTGTTGCCAATAATCGTGTAAGTTCGCGTGTATCTATGCCTGTTATGCACGGAATGTTATTTTTTTTCAAAAGAGAATCTAGATTATTATTGCTCCTCCAATTAGACTGATGATTAAAATTTTGATTTAAAATGCACCCACTTGCATGAATTTTGCTGGACTCAATATCTAAATCATTAACTCCTACAATGCCAATATGAGGAAATGTAAATGTTATTATCTGTTTAGCGTAAGAGGGATCAGTAAGAATTTCTTGGTAGCCAGTTTGTGAAGTATTAAAGCAAAGCTCGCCTATATTTGCAGTTTTAGAACCAATGCCTTTCCCCCAAAAGACCCTCCCATTTTCGAGAATAAGAGCAGCCGTAGGTTCTTGGATGGGAAAAAAATTATCTAGTTCTTGCTTCATATTTAGAAATCACAAACGCTGGTTTTAGTATGCATTTAGGTTTGTATAGTCAAGGATTAGTTGTAATTCATGACAAGAGTTATAATAATGATGTTCTTTAAAAAAAATGATTCTGTTTAATAGGTGGTAAAATGAGCTTAAGAATAACAATTGAGGATAATTATAAGACTGCTATCAAATCTAAAAATACTAATGAGGTAAATACATTAAGGCTAATTAAAAGTGCTATCAAGGATAAGGATATTGCCATCCGTTCTGGAAATAGTAGCAATATTACTCCAGACCCAGAAATTCTATCTCTTTTGCAGAATTTAATAAAGCAACGTAAAGATTCGATCGATGCTTTCAAGATTGCTTCTAGAGATGATTTAGTAGCTAATGAGCAAGCGGAAATAGACATTATTTCGAAATTTTTACCCAAACAAATGAGTGAAATTGAAACTGAAAACTTAATTAAACAGATTATAGAAAAAAACAACTTTGATGCTCTAAAAGATATGGGGGAATTAATGAGCGAATTAAAAAATAATCATTCTGGCAGCATTGATATGGCTTTAGCCGGAAAGATAGCCAAATCTAAGCTTATAAATTAATGTCGTTTTCTAAAAATGATTTAGATATTATTAAATCTAAAATTTCTATTCGAAATGAGTTAGAAAAAAAAACTCAATTAGTTAGGAGAGGAAAGGATTATTGGTGTTGCTGCCCTTTTCACGAAGAGAAAACTCCTTCTTGCAAAATTAATGATGAAAGTAATTCATACTATTGTTTTGGCTGTGGTGCTAAGGGGGACATTTTTACTTTATATACAGACTTATATAATTATAATTTTATTGATGCTGTTAAAGAATTGTCTCAAAAAGCAGGAGTACCAATTAATTTTGAATACAATAAAAAAAGCAAACAAGAAAATAGAATAGAGGATATAATGAATATATCATGTTTGTGGTTTCAGCAAAATCTAAATCATTCTGCTGCAGATATTTGTAATGAATATCTTAAAAAAAGAAAGCTTACAAAAGAAACAATAGAGAAATTTAAGTTAGGGTTTTCATATAGTTTAGAATCTAATTTATATGAATATTTAAAAAATAAATCTTTTACAGATGAAGAACTGCTAAGTAGCAATGTTGTTAAATTGGATAAAAATAAAAAAATTCGAGATTATTTTTATAGAAGATTAATTTTCCCAATAATGAATATCCAAGGAAAGGTGGTTGGATTTGGAGGCAGAGCTTTAGATGATTCAATGCCAAAATATATAAATTCACCTGAGAGCGATATTTTTAAGAAAAGATATTTATTATATAATTTGAACTTAGCAAAAAATTCAGCTCGAAAAAAAAATAATTTATTAATTTGTGAAGGATACATGGATGTTATATCTTTAAATCAAAATGGAATATCCAGTGTAGTTGCACCTTTAGGCACTGCTTTGACTGAAGATCAATTAAATCTATCTTGGACATATTCCTCAAAGCCAACAATTATGTTTGATGGAGATAGCGCTGGTATTAGGGCTTCTTATAAATCTGCAATTATGTCTTTACCTTTTTTATCGGCTAAAAAACTTCTTCAATTCATAACTCTTCCTAATAATTTTGATCCCGACACCTATATCAATGCAGTTTCTATAAATCAGTTTGTGAGTAAATTAAGAAAACCTGAGCCAATAACTGAATTTATTATCAATCAATCCTCAAGAACCGTAGCGTTGAATAAGGTGGATGAAAAAATTTCTTATGATAATTATTTAGATGAATTACTTGAGACTATAAAAGACAAAAAAATACAATATTTTTATAAAAATGAATTCAAATCTCTTTTTTTTAAAAAAATTAGAGAAATAAATAATAACAAAACTTCAAAAATAATTTTACCAAATAAATTAGATAGTAATTTAACTAAAAAACAAATCCTATCTTTTTTTGCTGCTGGAATAAATCATATCTCAGTTAGAAAAGATATTTTAGAGAGAATTCTAAATACTGAATTAATTGATAGTCAGCAGCTGGAGCTTGTTATAAAATTGAGTAAAATAGATATAATTAATCTAAAAACAGTGGAAATTTTAACAAAATTTTCTAATAGCGCATTTAATACAATCATTCAAAGTGCTTTAAGCACCGATATTTATGATCTTTTTCCTTATTCTTCGCCAAAATTTGATCCCATTAAAGCTTTAGAAGATGTAATAAAATCTTTAAATAATCTCAATACAAGGCTTTCAAATTTGAAAAAAATAAATAAAAGCCTAGATACCTTTGTGAATGAATCAAATCATTTAAATTGGAGCGAATTACAAAGTATAAATACTGAAATTGTAGATGAAGATTAAATATGGCTTTAAAAAAAACAATTAAAAAAAAACCAAATAAGAAAAAACTAGAGACTAAAACAAAAGATAGAAAAAATATTTCCAAAAATACTATTGGAAAAAAAACAAAAAAAGCAATTGTACCAAAGAAGAAGAAACCTTCTATAAAAAAACCTATAAAAAAACCTATAAAAAAACCTATAAAAAAACCTATAAAAAAACCTAACAAGAAAAGCAATTCCTTAACAAAAAAAATAAGTAAAGTTGCTGCCAGCAAACTATCAAAAAATAAATTATTCTCCTCTATTGAAACTAAACTAAAAAACATATCTAAAAAAAAAGAAAAAAAGATTATAAATTTTGAAAACCATGTAAAAGATATAGTTTCGAAATTAATTGAAAAGTATAAAATTGATGGAATCTATACAAATAAAATTATTGAGAAAGGTATTCCGAAAAAATTAAGGTTACCTGAGAATATTTTAAAAATTGTAAATTTTTTACAGAAAAGTAAGATTACTATTTTAACAGATGATGAAGCTGCCAAAATAATTAAAGCAAAAAAAGACGAATCATCCAATAAAAAAAATGAAGAGGAAGAGGACGAAGGAAAAAAACAAACTGGTAAAACTGATGACCCTGTAAGATTGTATCTTCGTGATATGGGTTCTGTTGAGTTGTTGAGTCGAGAAGGCGAAATAGCAATTGCAAAAAGAATTGAAGCGGGTCGAGAAAGAATGATCGGGGCAATATGTGAAAGTCCTATGACCATTAGATCTATTATTAATTGGAAGGAATCAATTAAAGAAGGAACAATGTTACTTCGAGATATTGTTGACCTAGAACAAACATACGATATGTCTGATATCGGAGAATCCAAAGAAGACGAAACTTTAAAACTTATTGAAGGTTCTTTAGAAGTCAATAATAAACCTAAAGAAGAAAAAAAACAAAAAAACTTAAAAGATAAAAACATTCAAGAAAACAAAGAAAATATTGAAAATTCGTCGGATGATGAAGAAGAAGAAGAGGGACTCAATGTTTCTCTCGCAGCAATGGAAGAAAAGCTTAAGCCTAAAGTTTTAAAGGATTTTGATGAAATAACTAAATTATTTAAAAAAATACAAAAATTTAGCCAAGAATTGATTTCAGCAGATAAAAAAAATGAATCCAATTATAAATCTATAGAAAAAAAATATATTAAAATCCAACGAGAAATGGTTATTTCAATGAAGGAGATTCATTTTAATGCAGCTACAATTGAAGCTCTTATGGAATCCCTATATGAATTAAATAAAAAATTATTAGTTCGAGAGGGTCGTATGCTTCGGATGGCCTTAAGTGCTGGAGTTACAAGAGATAATTTTATTGAGCATTATCTTGATTTTAATTTTGCAAAAAATTGGATTCAATCTTTATTAGGACTTAATGATAAGAGTTGGGAGAAATTTATCAATAAGAATCATATCGAAATTAATAATTTAATTGAAGAAATTAAAGAAATTCAATTAGCTTGTGAATTACCTTTATTTGAATTTAGACGTATTGTTAGCACTGTCCAGTCTGGTGAAAGATCCGCAAATAGAGCTAAAAAAGAAATGATAGAATCGAATCTTCGTTTAGTAATATCTATTGCAAAAAAATATACGAATAGAGGGTTACAATTTTTAGATTTGATTCAAGAAGGGAACATCGGCTTAATGAAAGCTGTTGATAAATTTGAGTATAGAAGAGGATATAAGTTTTCAACCTATGCCACATGGTGGATTCGCCAAGCTATTACTAGGTCAATTGCAGATCAAGCAAGAACTATTCGTATCCCTGTGCATATGATTGAAACAATCAATAAAATTGTAAGAACAACTAGACAGATTATGTCTGAAATTGGAAGAGAACCAACACCCAATGAATTGGCTGAAAGATTACATATGCCGCTTGATAAGGTAAAAAAAGTATTAAAAATTGCTAAGGAACCTATCAGTTTGGAAACTCCTGTTGGAGATGAAGAAGATAGCTCATTAGGTGACTTTATTGAAGATAAGAACGCCCTCATTCCTATTGATGCAGCTGTAAAAAGTTCTTTGAGGGATACAACAACAAGAATATTATCATCATTAACTCCTAGGGAAGAAAGAGTTCTTAGGATGAGGTTTGGAATAGGAATGAATAGCGATCATACCCTTGAAGAAGTAGGGCAGCAATTTAGCGTTACTAGAGAGAGAATTAGACAGATTGAGGCAAAAGCTCTTAGAAAGTTAAAACATCCGACTCGCGCTAGAAAGTTAAAAACTTTCTTAGATGAATAATGCAGTTAACTTTACTTGGCACAGGATGTCCTTCAGTTGATCATGAAAGATTTGGTCCTGCAAATCTTGTTTCTTCAAAGAAATCGCATTTATTGGTAGATTGTGGTTCTGGCGTAACGCAGCGTTTAAAGCAAGCAGAAGTATCAACTGCTAATATTGATGCTCTTATTTTAACCCATCTTCATTCCGATCATATAGTTGATTTTTATCAATTGATTATATCAAGTTGGCATTCTTACAGGACTAAACCTTGGAAAATTTATGGCCCAAAGGGAACAAAAAAATTTTTAACTAAGATAATGACTGCCTGGCGAGAAGAAAGAAATCTTAGAATCAGCTATGAGGCACGATCTTCAATTAAAGCTTTTAAACTAGTTATTGTAGAATTTGCAGATTTTGGAAAAATAAAAATTAAAGACTTTGTGTTTGAGTATTTTAGAGTCGATCATCAGCCAGTAAAACATGCCTATGGTTTTAATTTTTATAATAATAAAAAAAAATTGACTATTAGTGGGGATACAAGGCCTTGCGAGAATTTGTTGAAATATGCTC
>Ga0115002_10005881_pt1 | contig 14314 bp, 11 predicted proteins | sample ArcticOcean_MG_C_8_FD_89576 | JGI IMG/M metagenome (GOLD analysis project Ga0115002, IMG submission 89576) | Marine microbial communities from western Arctic Ocean - ArcticOcean_MG_CB11_86 | ecosystem: Environmental > Aquatic > Marine > Oceanic | place: Arctic Ocean: Canada Basin | collected... | reverse complement strand
CAAGCCCGGAGACTACGTAATTGCCACCGGCGTCAGTCACTCGGTTCAGGAACTGGTGCAGACAGCATTCGAGCATGTCGGACTGGACTGGCGAGAGCATGTCAAGACCGATCCCAGATTCCTTCGTCCCGCCGAAGTCGACCATCTGATTGGTGACTCGTCCAAAGCGCGGGAGCAGCTGGGTTGGCAGCCCCACGTCGACTTCACTGAACTGGTCACCATGATGGTCGACGCCGACCTCGAACGGCACCGATTGCATCCCGCTTCCGTCGCCGTGTACTGACTCGGAGTCGGTCGCCCGATAGTCACTCACCAGTTCACCTCCAGCGTCCCTCATGCCACGCGCGTTGATCTCGGCGGTTCCGTTCGGCGAAGTCGACCCGTCGTCGCTAGGTCTGCTCGATGCCGCCGGCGTGTCATACGATCTGAATCCGTTGGGTCGACGGCTGACCGGCGAGGAACTGGCCTCCCTGATCAACGGCTACGACGTCCTCATTGCCGGCACCGAACCGATCACGGGTCGGGCGATCGAGTCGGCTGACCGGTTGCGGTTGATATCTCGGGTGGGCGTCGGTCTCGACAGCGTGGATCTTTCCGCGGCCCGTCGGCGAGGGATTCCGGTCGCCTACACACCAGAGGCGCCTGCAGACGCCGTGGCAGAGCTCACCATCGGCATGGCCTTGTCCCTCCTGCGCGGCGTGCATCTGGCTAACCAGGCGGTTCACCGCGGCACCTGGCAACGGCTGCAGGGCCGGCGGCTGGCGCGCGTGACGGTCGGAGTGGTCGGAGTGGGGCGCATCGGTCGTCGAGTGATCGCCTTGCTTGCAGCGTTCGGGTGCCGCGTGCTCGCCAACGACGTGGCCCCTGGAGTGCTGGACACTCTGGATGGCATGGTCAGCTGGGTTGATCTCCCCACACTGCTCCGGGAGTCTGACCTGGTGACGCTGCATGTGCCTCTGACACGGCGGACTCGGCACCTGGTCGGCGCCGCTGAATTGGCCCAGATGCAGTCCGACGCATTCCTGATCAACACCTGTCGTGGCGGGGTCGTCGATGAAGCGGCCCTTGCGTCGGCATTGCGGCACGGTAGTCTGGCGGGCGCCGCGGTCGACACGTTCACGCACGAGCCGTACACCGGGGAACTTGTTGACCTCGAGACCTGCTTGATCACGCCTCACATGGGGTCGATGGCTGCAGACTGCCGCCTCCGTATGGAAACGGGCGCGGCGCAGAATGTGGTCGCCTTTTTGCGCGGTGATCCGATTGATGAACTGGTACCAGAGTCAGAGTATCAGCTGCACGAGGAGGACGGGTCGGCGGCACCCTGAGCGGTGGGAAGCGACCGGCCCCTATTCGCTGGGGGGCGTCATTCCAGGCAGGACGATGCGGTGCAGGTCCACCAGCGGCGGGACTGCCTTCCAATCAAAGCCGAGCTTCCAAATTCCGTCACTCAGCCGTTCGACTGGGGCATCCCGAAGACCCCAGTCTTCGCGGTTGTCGTAGATCACGTCGTGGTTGTGCCAGACACGACCCCACCGACGGTGCGCCTGATCTCGGCTGGCGATATGCTTCGAGGTCTGGTAACTCGCCAGATGGGCGACATGGTAGATCGGTGGTCCGATATCGGCGATCGCCACACCACTGGACTGCGCCTTGACGAGAAAATTGTGATCCACCCCGATCCGAACCATCCGATAAATCTCATTGAATCCGCGTAGCTGGTGGAACGTCTCCCTGTCGAGGAGGGTGAAGTCACCGGCGGCTCCCGCATACAGGGGTGGTGCAATGGGTCTTCTTGGCACGTGGTTGTCTGGATTGTCGAGCAACTCGTGGTGCAAAGTACTGTCGTCGATGCCCAGTTTGAGGTCTATGCGGTTTGCTCGGTACACACACCGTGGTTGCAGCGTGCCTGAGGCCAGCGCACGGCCCATGGCCGCGCTCAGGATCAGGTCGGTGTTCGTTGTGAGGAGGTATTGCCCGGTGGCGCGCCGGATACCGACGTTCTTGGCGACAAACTCGAGATACTCGAGTTGCGGATTCAAGCTCATCGCGTCCTGGTAGCGGTTGTCGACCACGTAGGTGGTGACCAGCTCCCGGAAACGCGCGGGCAGCGCGTCACGGAGCCGCTCACCGAGCAAGGGACGCCCAGGAGTGGGGCACCACTCCACGAGCACCACCTCGGTCGACAGCTGCCGTTCGGCGAGAAGTTCGAGGTTGAACGCGAGGACGCGGAAGAAGCGGCTGACGAAGCTACCGCCGTAGTCGTCGTTGCGACCAGTGAGCACGAGGCTCAGGAACGGGGGCGCGCTCACGATGGTTTGGTCGGGGCCGGGGCCTTGCCGGTCGATGTTCCGGCCGGGTAGTCGACACTATTCCGCGTGCGCCGGTCCAGCACGGTGATCGCCCCTTCGAGCACATCGAGTTTTGTTTCCATCGTCAGCAGATGTCCGCGGGTGAGCGCGATGACCTGCTCTGCCTGCTTCAGACGTTCGCGCTTGTCTCGGAAGGCGGCAACCTTCCCCTTCCACCGCTCCACGTCCTGTGCCGCGGCGGCGACGCGGTCGTTTGCCTCGGCCGCCTGCTTTTTCCGGTGAGTCGCGTCCCTCCGAGCCGCCTCGTTGCGTTGTCTGGCGTCGGCTACCTGTGCCTTGAGCGTGTTGACGCGTTCGGTGGCGGCGTGTAGGTGTGCGGCCCGCGCGAGACCAAACAGACCGAGGAGTCCTGAAACCATGAGAGAGGGGCCTGTTGCCTGAGACGACGATAGCCGCTGCGCAACAATTATATCCTAGGGCGCCGGCGGGCGGGGGTATCATGACGTCCCAGGGTCACCGGGGCGGCCGGCCGGCGTCGGTCTGGTCCTGGGAGCAACATGGCCACTTCAACGGATCTTGAGCAACGACTGGTCGATGTCGACTCGCGACTGCGCCAGCTGGCCGGCCTGTTGCGACCAGTAGCCGCCGTTGGCTCGGACTCTGACTCGCAGTCCAGGTCACACGGTGCTCCCGTGCCGCCGATGGATCAACTGTTAGAGCGGATTGAAAGCGCCACCGCTACTCTCCACACCTCGACGGTCCGTGACGCCGCCGACCTGTTTATCATGCGCGCACTGCTGGCCGATGTCTCGTTGGTGATCGCCGCTTTTCGTCATTCCGCGACGGCCGGCGGGCGAGCCCTCGATGAGGCCCGGGCACAGGTCGAGAGCGCCAGACCGGACGTCGTTGCGAGCAAAGAAAGGGACGGGACAGTCACGTCGTGACGACCGAGAATCTTGCCGCCAAGTCGGTGCGTATTGAGAAGAAGCTGCTCGACGAAGTGAAGCAGCAGCGGAAATTGCTGACCGACATCTCCGACCGGCTTACGCGACTTGAGGCGGCGCAGGCGACGATGAGCGGGACGGTCAGTACGATCTTCAAGCGGGTCGTGCATCTGGAGCCGGATCTCCATGCGGTCATACGGACCCTGCGTCTCGACCACGCCGCGTTACCCTACCCCCAACGGCTCATGTCGCAGCGGTACCGGTTGCAGTCCCAGAACGAGGAGGACGGCATCACGCTGGCGCTCCTCGAGGAGGCGGGCGCGACGAACCGGCGCTTCGTGGAGATCGGCTCAGGGTTAAGCGGGGGCAATTCGGCCTGCCTGGCCACCGAGTTGGGGTGGACCGGACTCATGGTCGATGGCGACCCTGTGCGCATGACACAGGTACGGCGTCGGTTCCCCGGTGTCACCGCGACTGCGGCCTGGGTGACCCGGGAAAACATCAATGAACTCATCACGGATGCCGGTCTCTCCGGCGAGGTCGATTTCTTTAGTCTGGACCTCGATGGCAACGACTACTGGGTCTGGGAGGCGATGACCGCCTGTTCCCCGCGTGTTGTGGTGATCGAATACAACTCCGCGTTCGGTGGCGATCGCGCCGTGACCATCCCATACGATCCGAAATTCAACCGGCGGGATTATCGTTTCTGTTACTACGGGGCCTCACTCGCAGCGCTGGCCAAGCTCAGCGAGAAAAAGGGCTACCGGTTGGTGACGTGCGAGCCGAATGGCGTCAATGCCTACTTCCTCCGTGACGATGTCGCGCCGTCGATTCCGGCTTGTACGCCGGAGGCAGCATTCCGGTTGCAGAAGCGCTACGACGTATGGATGAAGACGAAGCAGGAAGACGTCTATTCCTACGTAGCCCACGCCAAGCTTCCGCTTGTCGACATCGCCTGAATCGACCGATGGAATTTCTCGCGATGATATTTACGTCATAAAACAAAACGGCTGTTTCAGGGGCCCTCCATCTGTTGATTGCGATCCCTGCATGTTGTACACTTCGCGCAACTTGGCCGTGGTCGGGCCCGCATTTTTGCTTCACTTTTCGCTTGTCCCACAGGCATTTCAACGAAGACGCGTGACGAGCTCCGGTGAGTAGTTACCGGCTCGGGGCAGGACGCGCCGTGGACTCGAGCGAGCGGCTGATCTAGCGCGGGGGAGCCTCAGTTCGCCATTAGACGGTTGCTGAGCGACCACCGACGGCACGAACGCGTTGTTGGGGCCGGCCCACAGCGTGACCGCAGACACACGAAACGCAGTTCGACGGACGTTCTGCGTTCCATTGTGACTGAGAGGGCGGAGTTGTATCAAAAACCCTCCGCGACCGACGAGGATTCACCGTATGCGACTCACCGCGGAACACCTCGCGCCGGTCACCCTCGTCGTCTTCGACTTCGATGGGGTCTTCACGGACAACCGGGTGCTGGTCGATCAGGACGGCAGAGAGGCGGTGTTCTGCTCCCGCGCTGACGGCTTGGGTCTCCAGGCGTTGCGTCGCCTGGGGGTCGGGTCGCTCATCCTGTCCACGGAGACGAATCCGGTCGTGTCGGCACGGGCCGTGAAGCTCGGCATTGAATGCGTCCAGGGGTTGGGCGACACCAAGTGGGCCGCCCTGCGGCAGATTCTTGCGGACCGGACGCTTCCCGCCGAACAGGTGGCCTACGTCGGCAATGACATCAACGATCTGGACTGTTTGCGCCACGTAGGGGTGTCCATCTGCGTGGCAGACGCCTATCCCGTCGCCCTTGCTGCGGCTCGCTACGTGACCGAGCGGCCCGGCGGACTGGGCGCCGTTCGTGAGGTGTGCGACCTGATAGTGCAGGCGCACGAGGGTGTGTCGACGTGAGCACGGCGTCTGGCCTCGCCGCGGCTGAGGTGGCGTCTGCCCAGAACGCGCGGCCGCCCTTGGCGGGAGTGGAGACGGCGCCATCACGGACGCTGTTTCTCTCAATGCCGGCCGGTCACCACGTTGCCGACCTGGCCCGCGGGCCGTTTCTTCGAACGTTGGTCAACGCCCGCCCGCGACCTCGGATCGTGGTGCTGTCTCCCTTCGCGTCCGACCCGCACCTGGTGTCGGAACTCGAGCGACACGACATACGGTGTGTCGCGGTGTCTGCGTCGCCGCCAGGCCTGGCGGCCCGGGTCATCGACTCGATCCTGAGTGAGCGCTTTCTGCTTGACTCTGGTTTACAGGCGGTTCGAATCCAGCGCGACCGCGCGCGTTTGATGGAGACATGGCGCGGCCGACGGACGCTCATCGGGCTCAAGGCGGCGGTCTGTCGGCTACCCGTGTCTAGACGCGCCTGGTTTCAGGTCGCCCAGTGGGTGACCGACGTGTCTGCCTACCGGACTCTCTTCGAGACGCATCGTCCCGCGTTGCTTGTGACGGCCACCGCTGGCTTTCTTCCGATCGAGATGCCGCTCATTTATGCCGCCAAGCGTTTCGGCGTGCCGCAGATGGGGGTGGATCTCGGGTGGGACAACCTGTCCTCGAAGTATCACACCGTGCTCCCGGTCGACTATCTGGCCGTCTGGAACGACACGATGCGTGACGAGGCAGTCCGCTATCACGGTTTTCGAGCCGACCGCGTCGAAGTGACGGGCGCGGTGCCATTCGATGGGTATTTCGGCGATGAGCCGATACCGACGCGAGACGATCTGTGCCGGTCAGTCGGTGCCGACCCGGCTCGTCCGGTGGTGACCTTGGCGACGGCGCCAGCCCAGGTGTACCCGACGACCGACAAGGTCGTAGAGATCCTCGCGCGAGCGGTCGAGGACGGGGCGCTTGACGCCGGTGTCCAACTGCTCGTGCGCGTGCATCCGCGCGACCACGCGGACCTCTACAGTCGGTTCCACGACGGTCGACGGGTCTTCGTCGAGAAGCCGTTTCAGCAACTCGAGCGGAGTCCCGGGGCGCCGGAATTGGACTCTTTTACACCCGGAAGCGAGGGGCGCCGACATCTGGCCGCCACGCTCGCCCACAGCGACGTGATCGTGAACTTCGCCTCTACGACGACCGTGGAGGCGTCGCTCTTCGATACCCCGGTGGTGAACATCGGCTTCGACGATACAGCTGACCTGCCGCTACCGCTTTCCATTGCGCGGTATTACCAGTTCGAACACTATCGACCGGTGGTAGAGACAGGAGCGGCGCACATTGCGACCAGTCCCGCCGACCTCGTGCGCGCTGTGGCGTTGTATCTGAATGACCCACGCACGCACGCCGTTGGGCGCCGTGCGTTGGCGCGGAAGTGTTGTGCGTTCACGGATGGTCGGGCCGGTGAGCGGCTCGGAGACTGGGTGCTCGACACGCTCCGGTCGGCGCTCCCGGTCGGAGCACCGTCGTGAGGGGAGGTACCTACTCGCACGCAGGTCTCGGGCAAAGTCTGCGTTTGCTCATCCAACAGGGGTACCTGCTGGTGTTGCGGGACTTTCGGTTTCGTTACCGGCAAGCCTACCTGGGATACGTCTGGGCCGTCGCTCGCCCGGTGGCGGGCGTGTTGCCGCTGATTCTGGTGGGTAATGCCTTCGGGTTGGGCGGCGATATGGCCGCGGCCGAGTACGCCCTTTTCGCCATGGGCGGGTTCCTGATGTGGCAGTTGTTCTGGGACTCGGTGATTTCGCCTCAATGGCTCGCTCGCCGGCTCCGGCGAACCTTCAAAGAAGCGCCACTGCGACCGGAATCTGTCGTGGCGGCCGGAGCCGGGCTGGTGCTTTTTAACGCCTCGTTCTACGCCGGAATCTTCGTGCTGGCCTCGGCGCTGGCCCAGACCGCGCCGCCAACGACGGTGTGGCTGGCGCTGCTGGCTTTTCCCGTCATCATCCTCGGCGGGCTGGCTGTCGGTTCCTTCTTCGTGCCGCTGACGTTCGTCTATCTCGATTTTCGGTTCGCGCTGCCGCTGTTGTCTCCGTTCTTGCTTTGGACTGCGCCGATTCTCTACGCCTCTCCGCCCACGGGGATTCTGGCCGTGGTGAACCGCTGGAACCCGCTGACGTATCTGATCGACATCCCGCGTCAGTGGCTCGTTCGGGGCACGACCGGCGACGAACTGGTATTCCTGTTCTGCGCGATGGCGTTCGTTACCCTGTTTTGGTTGGGGCTGTTTTTCCTGCGGCGAGCGATGCCGATTGCGGTGGAGAGCCTGCCGTAGTGTCCACAGTCGACACCGGGACGACGTTGCTCGACTGCGACGACGTATCGAAGATCTACTGCGACGAATTCAAGCAGCGTCGCAAGCATGCCCTGCGTGACATTCTGTTCGGGGCGCCGCGGCATGGCCGGCTCAGGCCCGATGAGCGATTCGCGTTGCGTTCCTTCTCCGTGACCGTCAAGGCGGGCGAGAACGTCGCCGTGCTCGGCCTCCCGGGGGCCGGGAAGACGACCCTCGCCAGGCTGGTGACGCGGATGTCGCGACCCGACGGCGGGATGGTTCGTGTGCGCGGTCGGGTCGGTCTAGTGTTCAGCGGGAGGTTGGGCATGAATCCATTCCTCTCCGTGGATGAGTACGTGCGGCTGGCCGTCGCGATTCACGGAGCGGAGCCGGATATGGCCGACGCCTGTTGCGACGAGGCGTTGCACCTCACGGGACTCTCGGATCGTCGACACGCCACGCTCGTGAACCTACCGAGGGGCGACGTGCGGTACCTGTCGCTGGCGGTGGCCCTCACCGTGCCCCAGAACCTGCGGGTCTTTGACAGTCTGCCCAATCTGGGACGCGACCCGGTGGGGGCCCGGCTGGTGGCTCGGATCCGTGAACATTTCGCGCGCGGCTCGAACCTGATCCTGGCTAGGACAACAACCGGGCTCCCGACCAGCGTCTCTCGCGCGATCATCCTGCACGACGGCGAGACGCTGTATCAGGGTCAGCGCGAGACCGTCGTGACAATATACGACCACTTCGTCGCACGGCTGGCGCGCATCAGGCGGGCCGAACAGGCGGGCCGGGTGGCGGACACTCCGCCCACTGGGCACCACGACGGGACTGACGGCGGCGCGAGCGTTGGTCCGCCCGCAGTCGACGTGCCGTCACCGGCAGCACTCATCGCGCGGGCCGTGCAGCGCTTTGATCACTCCCACATCGCCTCGCTGGCGGAAGAACAGGTGGCGCAGGACTGGGCCAGCGACCGGCCAATTGTTCTCGGCCCTTTCCTGGCCGACGTCGCGTTCGAGATGTTGTACTGGCGGCCGTGGGTAGCCTGGATGCGGGCCTCGTTCGGGCCGCGGCGGGCACCGGTCATTGCAGTCTCGCGTGGCCGAGTCGACGGGTGGTACTCCGGCCTCGCCTCGGAGTACGTCGATGTGTGTGACCTGGTTTCGTTCGAGACCTACCAAGCCCGCAATCGCGAGCGGGTCCGAGATGCCGGCGACAAACAGAACGTGGTGTCAGGCTTCGAGCAGGACCTGCTCGATCATGTCACGCGGCGGCTGGGCACCGCGGACGTCGCTGTGGTGCATCCGTCTGTGCTGTTTCGGCTCTGTTCGAAGGTCTGGCGGGGCGCATTGTCCAGCCAGTGGCTGTCCGAGCACGCGCGATATGAGCACTGCGAGACGAGCTCGGACGCGACGCCCGCCGCCGCCCATGTCGCGGAGCCCTATGTCGCGGCCAGTTTCTGGTTCAATAGTTGCTTTCCGGATAGTCCTTTGCACCGGCGCGTCGTGCGTGACGTGTTGGCCGAGCTTAGCCAGCGTGTCGATGTCATCGTGGTTGACCAGGGCGGGGTTCACGGCTTGTTCGACTCGATCCAAGCCGGCGACCGGGTCCGGGTAATGAAGTCCGCCGAGACGGACGATCGGATCCGTGTACAGGCGAGGGTGGTCGCCGGCGCGCGCGCGTTCGTCGGTACGTTCGGGGGGCTTTCGCTGATGGCGCCGTTTTACAACGTCCCCACCTCTCTCCTGTTTGGGGCTGAGGTGGGGTTGTTCCCGCAACACGCGGCTGTCTCGCGCAGCATGGCTGGGGCCACGCCGGACCTGCCTTACGAATTGACGAAGACGGCCAATTTTGACGCGGGTCATCTGGGTGCCTGGGTCGACCGGACTCTGGGATGAAGATTCTCTTTTCGATGCGGCACCCGGGAGCGCTTCGGAACTTCGCATCCACCGTGCGGGAACTGGCCAAGCGCGGACACCACGTGCACCTCGCGTTTGTCATGCAGGACAAGCTTGGTGATGGGCGCCTGCTTTGGGACCTGACCGACGACTACGCGAACATCACGCATACGGAACTCGCCAAGAAGAAGACGCCGTATCGCTTCTGGCTCGGCTTGGCCCGGGGGGTCCGTCTCTGGAGTGACTACCTGCGGTATCTTGCGCCCGAGTATCGGGATGCGGACAAGCTGCGAGACCGGGCGCAGTTGCGTCTTCCGAGGTCTCTGGTCGGCGTCAGCAAGTTGCCGCTGGTCAATAGTGCGGTAGGCCGGCGGCTGCTCTGGACGCTGCTGCTGTGGATCGAGCGGGCCATCCCGACGGATCGGTGGGTGGACGCGCTCATTGCGTCCCAGCAGCCGGATGTCGTGCTGGTGACGCCGCTTGTCGACCTGGGATCCGACCAGGCCGACTATGTCAAGAGCGCCCGCGCCCTTGGGATTCGGACCGGCTTGTGCGTCCATAGCTGGGACAACCTGACCAACAAGGGGCTCATCCGGATCACTCCTGACCGGGTGTTTGTGTGGAACGAGTCGCAAAAGGAGGAGGCCGTCGACATGCACGGTCTCCGGCCGGAGCAGGTCCTGGTCACCGGATCGCCGGTGTATGACCAGTGGTTCGCTCGTGACGCAAGCACCACGCGTGAAGAGTTTTGCTCCAAGGTCGGTTTGCCGGCCGACCGCCCGTTCTTGGTGTATCTCTGCTCGTCCGGCTTCATTGCGCCGAATGAGGCGGCGTTCGTGGAGCGCTGGGTACGGGAGCTGGCGAAGGCCGACGACGAGCGGGTTCGGAATGTGTCGATCCTGGTGCGACCGCATCCCCAGAACCTGCAGCCGTGGCACAAGTACGACTTTACCGAATTCGATCATGTCTCGGTCTGGCCGGCGGGTGGCGACAACCCCGTGGACGTGGCCTCAAAGAACGATTTCTACGACTCGCTCTTTCACAGCGCCATGGCAGTCGGCGTGAACACCAGCGCCCAGATCGAGGCTGGCATCGTCGGGCGCCCCGTGTTCACGATCCAGACCGAGGAGCATGTCGGGACGCAGGAAGGGACGTTGCACTTCAAGTATCTGCTCGAAGCCGGAGGCGGGCTGCTGCAGAACGCGCACGATTTTGACGAACACGTGGCGCAGATCTCCCACGCGTTCGACCAGCGGGAGGAGGCTGAGGCGAAGCTCCGGGGGTTCATCGAGGCGTTTGTTCGCCCCAAAGGGCTCGACGTGCCCGCGACACCGTTGATCGCGGACGGCATCGAGGAACTGGGAAATCTTCCGAGTCCGTCCGTCGCCGGCACCCCGGCCTGGTTGTTCCCACTGAGGTGGGGGCTGTACCCGGTGGCCATTGGCCTGAAGCTCGCCAGGGAATTTACCCGCACGTCGCGCAAGCGGCAACGCCAGCTACGACCCTTGACACTCGGTGGGATGGTGCTGAAACCCATTTTCTCCGCGCTTGATGTGTGTCTCCGATGGCGGCCCGCAAAGAGTTTCGTCAAGAAGTATGTCGTGCCGCGCGTCGTGCCGCGGATGAGTTCGGATGAGCCGACCGAAGAGATGGTCGCCATTCCGCGCATCATCGACAAGTTGCACCACGGGACACAGCCACTCATCGTCGGGCCTTGGCTGAGCGAAGTTGGGTTCGAGATTCTGTACTGGTTGCCGTTCCTGCGTTGGGTGAAGACCTATCGCCACTTCGACCCAGAGCGGTTGATCATCGTCTCTCGCGGTGGCGTCGCTCCGTGGTACGAGGGTATTGGCGCGCGCTACATCGACGTCTTTGACTTCTTCACGCCTGAGCAGCTCAAACAGCGCAACGACGAACGCATCGCGGAAGGACAGATGAAGCAGCGGGCGTTGACGGAGTTTGACCGAGAAGTGGTCAAACTCGTCAAGCTGGCGGTCGAACGTCGGGACGCGGAGCTGTTCCACCCGATGTTCATGTATCGACTGTTCTATCCGTATTGGAAGAGCCGGGCGTCGATCAACCTCATCGAGTCGTTCTCCAATTTCGAGCGATTGCCGCCGATTGACGCGTCCGATGTGACGTCCCATCTGCCCGACGACTACGTGGCGGTCCGCTTCTACTACAACAGTGCGTTCCCGCAGACCGAGGGGAACTGGGATTTTGTTCGCCGACTGCTGACGCGAGTGACCGCGATCACCGACGTCGTGCTGCTCAACCCCGGGTTCATCGTCGACGACCACTGGGACCTGAAGCCTGACGTGACGCGACGCGTGCACAGCATCGACCACTTGTTGGAGCCTCGGAACAATCTGGCGGTGCAGACCAAGGTCATCAGTGGCGCGCGAGCCTATGTCGGCAACTACGGAGGTCTGTCGTATGTCGCGCCATTTTACGGCGTGCGGTCGCTCGCCTTCTATTCCAGTCCAGAGCATGTCGCACCCCATCATCTCGACCTGATGTATCGCGCGGCCGCCAAGTTGCGGCGAGGATCGTTCGTCGCGCTCGACGTGCATTCGCTTGACCTCCTGAGCCTGGTCGTCGAGGGGCAGGCGATAGACCCGTTGCCAGGACTCCCCGGGGGCCACGGAAGCGAACCTGGGGGCTCGATCGGCGAACCAGCCCAGAGGGAGTCTGTAGGGTGAGGGTGCTCTTTGTCCTCCAATACCCGGGGTATCTCCGGTACTTCGACTCGGTGCTGGAGGGGCTCTGTCAGCGTGGGCACGAAGTCGCCGTGGCCTTTGACTTGCCCCACAAGCAACCCGAGGGGCTTCGGGCCCTCGACGCGATCGACGGCGAGATTGAGGTGCTCGGGATGGTGCCTCGGCGACCGGATATCTGGGCCCGCGTCGCGCGCGGCGTGCGTGGCTCCATCGACTACGCCCGGTACTTGCATCCTCGGTTCGAGCATGCGCCGTATCTGCGTGACCGCATGCGCAAGGCGCTGCCGCCTCTCACGCGGTTCGTGGGACGATGGACCACGACGACCGCCGGGCGGACCCGCCGCCTGATTCGTCTGTTTCAAGCGTGCGACCGGGTGATACCGAGCAGCCCTGTGCTCGAGACCTTCTTGCGCCAGGCCCGCCCGGATGTGCTGGTCGTCTCACCGCTCGTGACAGACCAGTCACCCCAGGTCGACATGATCAAGGCGGCGCGAAAGGTGGGTGTGCGTAGTGCGCTGTGCGTTGCTTCGTGGGATCACCTCACGACCAAAGGGCTGATGCGGATCCAGCCCGATCTGGTGGCACTGTGGAACCATGACCAGCGTCGAGAGGCCCTCGATTTTCACGGGGCTGACGACGATCGGATCGTGGTCACCGGCGCACAGTGTTTTGATCGCTGGTTCGCCCGAACTCCTCGCAGGTCACGCGAGGAGTTCTGCCGTGCGGCCGGCTTGGATCCGCATCGCCCGTTTGTGGTGTTTGCGGGGTCGACTGCTTCCATTTCCGCGCCCGAGGCCGAGGTGCAGTTCGTCAAGCGTTGGATCGAGGCGGTGCGGCAGGGGCCAGGGTCCCTCTCCGGAGTGGGGATTCTGATTCGTCCTCATCCCTACAATGCTGCCCATTGGAGCGAGGTCGACCTGGGGGCATGCTCCGGGGTCGCGGTGTATCCTCGTCACGGGGCCAATCCAGTCGACAATGACGACCGCGCCGACTATTACGACACACTGCATCACGGGGCGGCCCTCGTCGGGATCAACACGTCGGCGATGATCGAGGCCGGTATTCAGAAACGCCCGGTCTTCACTGTCGTCGATTCGTCGTTCGACGACACCCAAACCGGGACACTGCACTTCCGCTATCTCTTACCGGAGAATGGCGGTCATCTCCAGCGAGCCACGTCGCTGGAGGAGCATGCCCGACAGCTGTCGGCATCCATCGATGACGGCGCAGCGCCGTCATCCCACCAGTTCATCGAGACGTTCGTACGTCCGAATGGGCTGAATACGGCGTCCACGCCGCAGTTAGTGACCGCGCTTGAAGGGCTCAGCGACGCGGCGCCGACCCCGCCAGAGAGTGTGCCCCTGTATCTGCGGCCACTTTGGGCCGCGTTGTGGGCGATAGCGGTGGCGGCCGACGCGCCGCACGCCAGACGGCGCTGGCAGAAGGCGCGCCACCGCATGAAAGGACAGCTGTGGCGGGCTTTCAAGACGAAGCGCAAGGATTTTAGGAAATGGCGAGAACGTCGGTGGCGAATAGCCAAGAAGGCCAGGGCCAACGCGCGTCGCGGCACCGTATGACTGATTCCGGTTCGACTGTGGACCTGCTGGCCTCCGCCGACGCGGCGGCCGCGGCGTGGGAGGCGCGCCTCGCGACCATGCGCGACCAACCGGTGTATCGCTCCTACGAGCGAACCCGCCGGCGGGTGCTCGCACTGTTGTCACGGGGGCGCAACCGGCGGCTGACGGGCCACGCGCCAAGTGACTATTGGACTGGTGAACTGGGCAAGTTCGAGTACATGCTGGACGCCTCTCCCCTCATTATCGATAAGCTGAGACTGCACACCCACAACCTCACCGGGCTGCACGCGAACCAGTATCGAGATTCCCTACGAAAATATCGGCGCCGGTACCGGGAGAAGCTCGAGGCCTTACGGGCATTGGATGAAGTCGACCTCTGGGTTCCGGAGCCCCGGCTGCTCGGTGGCTTCGGGTTCGACATCGACGGTCAACTCGTCAACCTCGATACGCTCAAGTTCTACGAGGCCCTGGTCGCGATGCACCTGGGCGCCGTGCTCACTGAGTTGCGCGAGACGACGGAGCGTAAGCTCGTCTGGGAGATCGGCGCGGGGTGGGGCGGGTTCCCCTACCAGTTCAAGAAACAGTGTCCGAACGTCACCTACGTCATTACCGATTTTCCGGAGCTGTTTCTGTTCTCAGCGACGTATTTG
>Ga0115002_10005879_pt1 | contig 14316 bp, 10 predicted proteins | sample ArcticOcean_MG_C_8_FD_89576 | JGI IMG/M metagenome (GOLD analysis project Ga0115002, IMG submission 89576) | Marine microbial communities from western Arctic Ocean - ArcticOcean_MG_CB11_86 | ecosystem: Environmental > Aquatic > Marine > Oceanic | place: Arctic Ocean: Canada Basin | collected... | reverse complement strand
CTGCCAGGCCAATCACGACCAACGACAACGTAGAGGGCTCAGGAACGCCTTGGTAGTATTGCATGGCTAGTGCGAACGCGTCCTTGCCAATTGTGGAACCCATGATGCGTCCCGCGAAGTCATCCGGCGGTACGTGAATGCCACCGTAAAGTCGAGAGATTCCCGCTTCGTCGGCAGCATCGAAGTAAGTTGCCCAATTCAGCTTGAATGGACCAGAGGGCCCTTTTTCGAAATCGAGAAAACCGTTCATCGCAAACTCCATCTCACCCAGGCCGCCGGGGAAGAATTCGTCGCCCGTGAACAATGCCAAGACTTCTGCCGCTGCACGGCTGAAGGTGCTATGACCAGAAACGTAGGCCGCGAAAGCTGGGGTCACAAAATTGTCTTGCTGGTAGGGAACCCAGTTCTCCGCCAGAATCCAGTCAATCCCGCTAACTTCATTCACGGGATCATCGGGTTCATGGTTCCAAGCTTTGATGGCCACTTTGCCGATCAACTGTGCTTCGGTGAAATTCAGAACAAAGGAGCCATCCGCCAGTTGATTGGCGTTGTCGTAGACATTGCGATGATTGCCGCCGACGATGATCGAAGCGGCGGTGACCAACTCGACCAGTTCCGCCTCCAACGGTAATCCGTCGGGATGATACGATGCTGCGCCGGAGTCGGATGATTGGCCCATGCTGCCCATGTATCGGATCATGGTAATCGGCCGCACGTAGTCGTATTGCCGCTTCGTTCCCCAAGCCGCCACCGCTGCATCGTGCGCGGCACCATTAATACTTGCATACAGCTTGACATCCCATTCTAAGTCGGGGACAGGCTGTCCAGCACCACCGATCCGTTTTACTAGCAACGGATCGTCCGAGACTTCGTTGGCAATCACATTCCAGTGTCCTGGCGGCGTTTCCGATTCCGGGCCATCTGCCCAAAATTCTGCCAACACGCGCCCATAGTCGGCCTGCTTTACCATGTTGTCGGCATACGGCAGGTTCGTCGCTGGATTTATCGCAAAACCCTGATCTGTGTGCGTGCCGAGCGGTCGGTTGCCCACCGTATTCGGCGAAATGTTGATCATCTGGGCGCCGTCGCCTTGGTTTGGGTCGAGGAGGTTGCTGTAGCGAATCAAGAGAAGCGTGTTGTCGCGGTACTCAGCGTCCCCGACACCACCCAGCTGAGGCGGGGCCCCCGGCTCGATCGCGGACCAACTATATGGACCTGGATTGTTCTTGCGCCCCAAGGCGAACGTCTCGACATTGCCCCAGTGCGGTCCGACATACGTCTGCAAACTCTGACCTACAAGCCCGTTTTGCAAAAATGATGACTCCAGATACAACGGCTGCCAACGATTGGGGTTTGCCAGTACTTCGGCTTGCGGGCCAGTTAGCGACGGATGATCGACAAGCATCGGCACATTGGTAGGGCTATATCCCGTGTTGTCCACGTAGCCGTTGGCTTCATTCGAGCCGTCGCTGAGCTGCGATGTAAGTATTTGATTGGCAATCCGATTTCCTATGGCGGCGGGTGTATCGCCGACAATCGTTGTGTTATTTGGGTCATAGCTGAGGTTTGACATGACGTTGTCAAAGATCACCTGAGATGCTACTGGATTGTTAGCATGTGTGTATCGCTGGGAAAGTACTCGGTAGGCGGCGTAACTAATCGCTTCATCACGCGCGGCTTGGACGTCAGCCGCCGTGTGCTTTTGTTCGTAAAAAATACCCTTAGACGTGTTGTCGTAGACCGACCACGCGTCGTACATGGCAGCCGACGTATGGTATAGATTTCTCGAGTGGACCGTAGGTGCTGGAAAATCAATGCGAATCGCGTCGAGTAGTGCTTCGTTCCACTGCCGCGCAACCGTGTCCACGGCAAAAGATGGTTGTGTGGTGAACGAGGCGATGCAGCAGGACAGTATCGCTATGGTGCGAACATTCATTGAGTAATCTCCTTGATGACTTTCAATGTGTTTGGTTTGGTGGAGTATGTGAACGATTTCCAGGTGTCCGAAGCACGTGCATCACGTCTTTAGGGGAACTCAGGAGTGGGCGAACTGTGGGGCAGAAAACGATGGCCCATGAGTGCGCACAGAGAGCCAGCCTTTTGACTCACTTGATATCAGGCTGTGCAATCAACCTAAAAAAAGAAAAGACATCCGGATTTCGTCCGCTGCTCACTCAACTGCGAACAGAGCGATATTCCAAATGTCTAAAAAAGCAATTAGCAACACCCGATGTAATTGACTGAAGGCTGGAACCGCTCTCAAAAGGAGGCGATCACAACTTTATTATGGTTAGCATCCTCGGCAGAGTCAATTTTTTCGTAGGAAATTTCGCGAAATGGGCGTTGGGCGTCTCACATATCACTGCGGGAACTATTCGTTAAACCATTACGGTAGCTGGACTTACGAGATGGTCACACCAGTTACCGCGACGACTCAGGTATCTACCCCTCCGGCTCCTGGCTGCATAACTGCAGATTCTTGTGAGTTCTGCCAAAGATGGCTTCTCACCTGGCGTAAGGCCATTGGGGCGAAGCTTCACTCTCTCACTCCCCTCCCGCTAAGCCTACCGAAAAATCTTGTGGTTAGCGCATCGCTTCGACTCTTCGAGCGCCGGAGTAGACGCTATCGAGACCCTCTCTCCTCCAGCTATATTGCGAGGATGACGCAAATACGAGTCGGCGCCGCCAGCGTCAACACCACGCCACTTGACTGGGAAACGAATCGGCAGCATCTGCTCTCCGCGATTACGGCTGCGCGCGAAGCGGAGGTGGGCGTGCTATGCTTGCCGGAGCTTTGCATCAGTGGCTATGGATGCGAAGACGCCTTTTTTGCCGATGGGGTCCAGCAAACGTCTCTTGAACTGCTAGCTGAGATCGTGCCGCATACGCTAGGACTGACTGCCGCGCTCGGTTTGCCCTTGCAGGTTGAGGGCCGGCTCTACAATACGGCGGCGTTTGTTTGCGACGGCACACTCATCGGTTTTGTGGCGAAGCAGCATATGGCGGACGACGGCATTCACTACGAACCGCGTTGGTTTAAGTCTTGGCCGGTTGGCGAAGTGCGCGAAATAACTCTTGCCGGCAAACCTTATCCGGTTGGCGACCTACTCTTCGATTGCGGCGGCATCAAGGTCGGCATGGAAATCTGCCGCGATGCGTGGGTGCCGGGCCGCACCGGCGCGCAGCTGGCTGCGCGCGGGGCCGACATTCTCCTCAACCCAAGTGCCAGTCATTTCGCTTTTGCCAAACAGGAGATTCGCCGCGGCTTGGTGCTCGACGGATCAAAACATTTCCACGTCAGCTACGCGCACGCCAACTTGCTTGGCAATGAATCGGGGCGTGCGATTTTTGATGGAGGGTGCCTCATCGCTAGCCGCGGAAAAATGCTTGCCGAGGGGCCACGGCTGACGTTCGACGATTATGTATTGACGACCGAGGATGTCGATGTCGCGGCGACGCGACGTGATCGCGAAGAGGCGAGCCTGCCGCGCCGACACCATGATGCGCTGCGGGGAGCCACTGTTGATTGCGATTTCACAATTCCAACCCCCAGTTCGACGCGCCCAGTAGCGCAGCCGCAGCCCTGGGATGCTTCGCCGCCTCCCAAAGCCGAAGAATTCGCCCGGGCCGTGCCGCTGGGGCTGTTTGATTATCTGCGTAAAAGCCACGCGGGCGGGTTTGTGGTTTCGCTTAGCGGCGGGGCCGACTCGTCGAGCGTGGCAACCATGGTCTGGTTAATGGTGAAGCTTGGCGTCCGTGACATCGGGCGCGAAGGGTTCGCCCAAAAGCTGAGCCACATCCCTGGACTCCAAATTCCTGAACTTCACGCCGCACAAAACGATGCTGCGCTGGTTCAGCGTTTGCTGACGTGCGTGTATCAAGCGACACGCAACAGTGGCGACGTGACTCGCCACGCTGCCCGCACGGTCGCCGAGGCGGTGGGGGCGGAATTCTTGGAATGGAACGTCGATGCGGCAATCGACGGCTACGTGAACACCGTTTCGCAAGCCGTGGGTCGCGAGCTGACCTGGGACAAGGACGACGTGGCGCTGCAAAACATCCAAGCGCGCGCCCGGGGGCCTGGGGCATGGTTACTAGCGAACTTACGCGGCTCGCTCCTGCTCGCGACCAGCAATCGCAGTGAAGCGGCCGTCGGTTATGCCACGATGGATGGCGATACGTGCGGCGGGCTGGCTCCCATTGCCGGGATCGATAAAGCGTTTCTGCTCGACTGGCTGTGCTGGATGGAAACGACGGGGCCCGGCAACATTGGCCCCCTCCCTGCCCTCTCGGTCGTGAACGCGCAAGTGCCCACGGCCGAGTTGCGACCTCCCGAAGAGGGACAAACGGACGAAGCGGACCTGATGCCGTACGATGTGCTTGATGCGATCGAACGCGCCGCTATCCGCGACAAGTTAATGCCCCTGGAAGTTTTGCGGACGATCCAACTTCACTATTCGCAGCACGCTACCCCGCAACTTGCACAATGGGTCGAACGCTTCTTCAGGCTGTGGTGTCGCAACCAGTGGAAGCGCGAACGTTACGCGCCGTCGTTCCATTTAGACGACGAAAACCTCGACCCCAAAACCTGGTGCCGGTTCCCGATTCTTTCGGGCGGGTTTGAACGCGAGTTGGCTGAGTTGCGGGAGGCAATAGAACGGGGATAAACGCAGATACGGCAGATTGTCACAGATTTCATACTCCGCCATTGAAGTTGACTCGCCAATGGAACTCGCTACGGGTTGATTGTTCAAAACTGGTTGATTGTTCAAAACTGGTTGATTGTTCAAAACTGGACTTTGACAAACGGTCGCACAAGAATGGCAGCGAGCATCGAAACGATCAGAACCGTCGCCCACCAAGGAATATCCCAGCCAAACAGCGGAGTCGTGCGGCGCTCGTAGTGGACTTCAATTCCCCGCAATGGGCAATCCTCCTGCAAGGCCGTTTCGGTTGGATGGAGCAAACGATCCCACCAGCCCGATCCCGGACGTCGGACACTGACCGGGTAGAACGCGTCTTTCTGTTCGGCCACGGCGATGTCTTTATCGAAGACTTCTGCGCCGATTCGCCAACGGATCGTTGCGGGAACCGCTTCCGTCACTCGCACCCGCCACCAAATCGATTTTTCCTGGGAATCGCGTAAGGGCGGTGTCTCCAGGACGAGCTGACCAGGCACCTCGGGAGCGACCAACGGGTAGTTGGCCCAGGCCTTCTCTGCCAGCTGCAACTCGAGGACCGCTGAATCGCCTGTAGAAAGAGGTCGATATTCGTACCAGACTGCCAGGTGCACCAGCAGCAGAACGGACGGGACGATAAGAAGAAACATCGACGGAAGCAGATGCCACATCCGCACCAGTGTAAAGTGTCCTAGTGTTCCCAGGGCAGAGACGATGGTCTTCGGTTCGTCCTTGAACAGCTTGATCGCCAATACTTGGGCGCGGCAGAGGTCGGCAACCCGGCGCAACTTGGTTTGATTGGACGTAAACCGAAAGGCTATCGCCACCACGATGCCAAAGCAGGCCGACAGCACGACGAGAGTCGCCAGAGGCGACCATCCCGAGAACAGCGACAGTACTATCCGCGTGAGATTCGTGAGAAAAGCATTCAGTGTATTCATGCGAACCGACTGGCATCGGCCAGGCTGAAGCTATTCGATGTATCCCAAGCCGCGGAGCTGTTCCTCTGCCAGATTTTGGTCGTGGTCGTCATTATTCCGGGCTACTTCCTGTTGCAGGATGTGTGTAATCATTTCGTCGGTCGACGAATATCCAGATCGCTGCGCCTTTTCCACGAGCTGACCGTAAAGCGCTCTGCTGATACGAATTTTCTTAGTGCTAAACATTTTCTGCTTCCGTGAATAGATTCTGGCCAGTCATTTCTGGAGGGATGGCGATGCCGAATTCTCTCAAAATGGTCGGTGCAATGTCACGGATGGTCGGGCGGTCGGACGTCACTTTCCGATTACTCAAGAAGACACCCGGGACCAGGTCTGCGGCGATCAAGTGGGTACCGCTCCAGCGGTCAAGATTGTCGACGAGCAGATCGTCTGGCATCTGTCCCAAGACGGTTTCCCAACTCGCCCGGTACCCCTCATTGTAACCGACAATCATATCCGGCGCTACGGCGTGGTCTGCTCCCGGATACAGATCATCGACCTGGTGTACGCTCTTGATCACTTGGCTGCCATTTTCGTCACGGACTCCGAGAAGCTTTTCACCAATTTCGTCGAGCAGCCGTCGCCTCTCCTTTTCTGCCACAATTCCTTTCTTCTCCCGGCCGGCGAGATTGACGTACATGCCGTTCATGCCGAGCCCGTAGACTCTCGTTCCCGGCCAGGCGACGTTGAGAAAAAATTCATGCTTTCCCTGGCGATTGGGGTCCAGCAATTGGATGTAGCCGTTTTGCAAGAGCCAGGTATTGAGGTTGAAACCTCGACGAAACGAAGTGAAACCATGGTCCGAGAGAACCATCAGGGTATCCTCGGGGCCAATCGCATCGAGCGCCTCGCCGACAATCCGGTCAGCTCCGATATAGATGTCTTCCACAACCTTGCCATAACGCTGAGAGTCGTTGGCATTGAAAGCCGGATGCTGCGGATCGCGATCACGCCAGAACATGTGTTGCACAAGATCGGATTCGCCAAAGTAAAAGAACAAACAGCCTCCTGCGAACTTGGCCAGCGCGTGGCGAAACTGCTCGCTCCGTTCGTCCATCACCGATTGCGCCTGGCTCAGAAACTGATCCTCGGTCAAAGCACCGTGACTGAGCGCTTTGGTATCTTCGGGGATGCCCAACGTGTGAAATCGACCGTGATGTCGGGCGAGCTCGTGCGAGAACCCGGCGGGCTCGGTGATCGGGCTGGCTGGTCGCGTCGGATCGATGTTCATCGGGCTTACGTAGAGTTCGAACTTGGGATGAATCTGTTTGGCAAACAGTCGTACCATCCCCATTACCGACGTTGGAGCGCCGGTCACTTTCAGTACCGTCGTCCCGGGAACTTCGGTGGGGAATTCCACCGGTATCCAATCACTCCACTCTCCTTCCGCTAGCAACACCACGTTTCCGGAAAGCTCGATTTTGGCAACGCGGTGGACCGGGTCGCGCACGACCTTTAGCGTGGCCTTCATCGGCAACGTTTGACCCGTTTCATCCAGTGTGCGCAGAAAGTTCGGAGGCCCAGTGAGTTCCGCTGTGCCGCGGTGATTGATGAGAGTCAGTCGTGCGAATCGTCCTCCTCCGACAGTGCGTCCCCGCCTCGATACACGGGGCGTAAACAGCGTGAACTCACCATAGCTGCCCAACAAATCGGGCGTTCCCATGCCACTGATCGATCGGAATCGGCCCGGTCCAGGCGGCGTCGACGGAGGATAATTGGATGGCAGATAGTAGACCTCGGCATCGATACCATGGGCGATCAAATGGTCCCAATAGGCTTTTCCCCGGCGCTTCAACTGAGTTCCGCCACCTGCATAGGGCAATCGCCATCCGCCGAGCGACGGCGTGTACTTGGTTTCGGCTGTCTCCGTAGTCGAGAGGTAGGGCCGCACCGCCAAACCTGCCGAAGGATTGGGATCGCGATGAATAAAGTCGAAGATCTGGTGATAACCAGGATCGGTGCCACTGATGATATTGGAAAAGGCGACGGGCGTATGGGGTGGCGTACTCGTGGCCAGTTTCGTCAAGGATCCCTGTCGCGCCAGCCGACCGAAGTTGGGCAGTCGCTTGGCATCGATAAGCTCCTGTACGAGCCGCGGATCCAAGCCATCAAACGCTAGAATCAACACCCGTTTACTCGGGATCCCATTGTGGCGGGCCGAGTGGCCACAAGACGACAACATGGCGGCCCCGGCGGACGAAGCGACGACGCTGACAAACTGACGGCGAGGAATCGGTTGATTCATCTTGTTTTAAGTGAATTTGAACTAATTAATAATTAAGTGGACGTCGGTGGTATCAGGGAAGTCCCGTCCATGTAGGCTGGCTTGGCGACCCCCAGAAGATCTAACACCGTGGGGGCCAGATCGATGATATTCGCCTGTTCGCACCGCAGGTCGAGATTGCTGAACAATACGCCCGGCACGAGCTCCGGATGGATACAGTGGTCGCCACTCCAAGCCTTGGTGTTATCTGAAAAGACGTCGACACCGCATTTCCCTGTGGCGGCATCCCAGCTTACCCGATAACCGACGTGGTAGCCAACAATCAAATCGGGGGCAGCTTCCACATAAGGACCCCGGTAAACATCCTCGCGTCGCACGGCTTCGTGGATGGCCACCTGATCGTTTTGAGGGTCGCGGAGTCCAGTCAGTTGGTTGCACAACTGGCGCACGAGATCTTGAGATTGTTGTCCGGCAGCGACGATTCCCTGTGCTTCTCGCCCGCGCTGGTTCACGAAGATACCCGCCAGGCCAATCGCATAAGCGCGCGTGCCTGACCAGTCGACTTCTGCGAGATAGGGACTTTTCGAAGTGCGGGCGTTCTTGTTGAGCTTCAAATAACCCTGGGCCAACAGCCAGGCGTTCAGATCAACGCCCCGACGAAATGGCTTGAAACCGTGGTCTGACATCACCACCAGCGCGGTTCCCTCGTGCAGCTGCTTGCGCGTCCGGCCGACCAGTCCGTCCATGCGGACGTACATATCGCGAATCGTGTGGCGATGTGTCGCAATCTTTTCTGCATTGTTGCCGCGGGCTGGATGACGGTCGTCTTGAAACCTCCAGAACATATGCTGGATGCGGTCGGGGCCGTCAAAGACGCAGACGACCAGGCCCCGGCGGACTTTCTGCAAGGAATCGAAGAACATCTTTTGACGTTCGAGATGGATATCGTAGGCTTGTTCGAGAAACCCTTCCTCACTCATCTTTTCCTCCGAGAGTGACCACGTGTCTTCCGCAAGACCGAGCGTCGCGTAGGGTCCTTGTTGCTTCGCCAAATACGTGGCGTAGATCGGGGGATGCGAAATTGGCATGACCGGTTTATCGGGATCGATGTGGATCGGTGTGCAATACATCTCGAATGGCTGCTCAAAACGTTTGAGGAAAAAGCGACACAATCCGCGGACCTTCACTCCAGGTGCTAACGGAAAGGCGAGACGTACCCAGTCGGTGTACTCGTTCACGGCCAACGCGATTCTTTGCCCGCCGATTTGAAGGGTGGCTCCCCCGCGGGAATTTCCTTTCACCCGCAGCGGAAGTCCTGACTGCTGGCCGTCTTGCCTGAGCGGATTTTCTGGACCGGGCAGCCATCCGGAAATCGAAGAACCCTTTCGCTGGACAGCGATCTGTTCCCCTCCCACCTCGCCATCCACGCGGACCCCACCCTCGCACGACTCCGCAAAGTACGCAAACATCCCCTGCGTCCCACGCAGATCAGGGACGCACATCGCCGAGAGCTGGACGCCGTAAAAGCGGTCCGGCGGAAACGTGATGGGTACGCGGAGCACGGCGCTGAAAATACCCGCCTCCCCCAATACGTTCCAGAATGGTTTGCTTTTACGCAGGCGATCGATTTGGGGCTTGGAAAGGGGAAAACGAAACCTTCCCAGGGGCAATGTCCGACGAGGCCCGCGGATACGAACTGAAGACATCTGCGGGCGATAATCCGACTTGTTGGGTGTAATAAAGTCAAAAATATTGTGCTTGCCCGGGTTCGATCCCGTACTGAAGGATGACCAGGCGACCGGTGAAAGGGGCGGCCAGGTCGTTCCCAATCTGGCATAAGTTCCTTCCTCCTTGAGTTGAGCCAGATTCGGCAGCAGTCCCTCTTGAAGGAACTTGTCCACGAGGTCGGGATCCAGACCATCGAGCCCCAGGACGTCGACCCGGCGGACCTTGGCACGAGCACGCGCATGGCGGCTGCGAATCAAACGCCAGAGCCACCGCAGAGGCCAGGTGGCCAGGGCGAAGCAGGCCGAAACCATGGCCAGCAAAACCGCCAGAAACGATCCGAATAGTGCGATCCCCGCCCCAGGGCCGATATAAGCCAAGCAAATCGCGTCGTCAGGCGTTTGGGCATGACTTGATTGGGTCAGGAAAACGACCAGCGCCAACACGGCTAAAAAAACCAATCCGGTTCGTAAACTTGGGTGTAATCTCAAATGGTTACTTTTCATAGGCACTAACTCGCTGCGTCGGTTCGTTGCCGATAGAGTAAAGGGTCCACCACGGCGGCCATGGCCGTTGTGTCGAGGGGGATCTGCAAGAAGTCGCTCACCCTCTGCGCTTCAGCTTGCGGGTCCTCGATCACGTTGCCATACATCACATCGAGGGACTGAAAATTCGCTTGCCGATCTAACCACTGCTCCGTTTTCTCGATTTGCCGCTGGAACATTGCGACCATCTGGCCAGATTCCCCACCGGCACCTGCCTCTCCGCGACGCAGGAGCATTTTTTGTTGAGAGCGCACGACCTCCTGGAGATCACGTCTCAGGAACAGCACGCGGTATTCGAACTTGACGGGAAGATCGGAAAGCAGCAAGTAGACGACTTTGACCGCCTTTCCTACGGCACCCTCGACCCACGATGCGTCGCGCTTGGTGGCCTTGACAGGTTCCAACTCAAAATACCCTTTGACATTGTCACTATCCGCCTCACGGATCTGATCGGCCAGCACGGCCAACCCACCCGCCGAGAGCATCTGCATCATCATCGAGGTTCCTGAGCGGGGCAGACCTGAGACAACGGTCACAAATCGGGGCGAATCATCTGTCATGGAGGATCTCCCAGGTCTGCACCTGGTTCCACGCCGGGCTGCTCCGCCGCGTCCGTCTCATTCTCGTTGTCCGTCGCTTCTCCTCGTCGATTTCACCAAATTCCTCAGCCAACTGCTGTGCAAACGCCGCGATTTTCGCTTGAACTCGATCGTTAGTTGCCATCCCGGGCTCCTTGATCTATCCAGCTTCTCGCTGGAACGCCCTCCTGCCGGACAAATACTGCTACCAATTCTACAATAAAACCAAACCACGCGCAAAGGGCAGGCTGCACCCGCGTCCATCCCTGGGAGCACGCTGGTCTTTACGCTTTTCCCGGGATCGGCTACAGAGCCGTGGGCCGACAGTCACCGCGTTTTGGTGAGTTCCGATGTTCAAAGTATGGCAGATTTGCATCTTGATCAGAACGGACAACTACCGAACGGCCAGTTCCCATTTCCCAACGCCGGCCCGAACAACGATTTTGATAGCAAATTCCTTGTTCCGACAAACGTCAATCCAACAGGTGCGCACTTTCATCACTTCCCCGGTGGCCTTGCGCATCAACCCCGACTACGCACTGGTTCACCGCTACGTCGCGTCGATCTATGCCATCCCTGAGTTCTATCGACCCCAGCGGGCCATCTATCACCTACGGAGGACCCTTGCATTGGACCCCGACCAGGCGGGCGCAGAACAACTCCGCGAGCTGCTCAAGCAGGTTGAGGCCAGTACAGATCGCGAACCGGCGACTCAGCAGGAGCCATAGCACGTCAGCGAGAGACGTTCTACCCCAGCAGCGCAAATCCGCTCAATCTGTGTTGATCCGCGGCCTATTCTTTCGTCATCCGCCAACAGCGGTGAATGCGTTGGTTGCGGAAGTCTTCGGGGACAGTCTGTTTCGATATCTCACGAATTGATACTCCGGCCAGCGCAGCTTCGTCCAGTTTGAATCTTCTCGAATTCGTGGAAAAAAAGAGCACGCCCTCGGCTGCCAGGTGCGCGATGACTTGCTGCAGCAGGGCGGCATGATCGCGCTGAATGTCCCAATCCTGCTCTAAACTCTTGCTGTTCGAAAACGTCGGTGGATCGACGACGGCCAGGTCAAAATGTTCGTTCGCGTCGAGCGAAGCCAGAAACGCATGGGCATCGCTACGCACCAAGCGATGCTCCGAGCCGCCGAACCCATTCAGCCGCAGGTTTTCGGCCGTCCAGTCTTGGTAGGTCGCCGACAGGTCGACCGATGTCGTCTTGGCAGCCCCGCCTGCGGCAGCATAAACGGTAAACGCGCCCGTGTAAGCGAACAGATTAAGAAAATTTTTGCCGTCTGCTAAGTCGCGGACCATGCCGCGCGTCTGGCGATGATCGAGGAATAGCCCCGTGTCGAGATAGTCGGACAGGTTCACCTGAAATTTCAGACCGCCTTCGTTCACGACCTGCACTGCTTGACGCTCGTCGACCCGGTCGTATTGCAAACTACCACGTTGGCGAGCTCGATGTTTAAGGAAGGCCATGTTGCGTGGTACTTCGAGTGTTTCGGCTGCCGTGCGGACCATGAAGTCGAGCCAGTCGGCATGCTCTGCCGCCGTGCGTTCATGGGGTCGCTCGAACTCAGCGATGTGCAGCGCGTCTTCGTAACGGTCGACAACGAGCGGAATCTCGGGGATGTCGCGCTCGTAAATCCGGTAACAGGTAATACCCCGTTTACTCGGCCAGCGACGCAGATGCCGGGCCAGTTTACGCAGCCGATTCGCAAATTCGTCGGCTTGCCGCCCGGCTTCGTCACGCAACCCACCAAAAGCGGGTTGCTTCGGCGGGGCCGGTTGTCTCGGCGTTGTCGAAACTGGCGGCGACACCTCAAGTGAGGACGGAGAATCGGCAGCAGGAAGCGGGGCCCCAGATACCGAGGGTGCACCAGCAGAGTCTTCAGTCGCCTGCCGTTTCGGGGGCCGCGGGCCGTAGAACTGAAAATAAGTACACTCAATCTGAGCATTAAACAGCTTGCGGCGGCGATCCGCTTTTTGGCCGACGAGTTGTTCTAGGTCAGCACGCGCCGACATGATGTAGTGCGACCAGGTCGGCAAGCGTCGCAAGACTTCGGGCAAGGTGCGGTAGAGCGCCTCGACCTCGCGATCCTCACCCAGGCGTAGCCCGTAGGGCGGATTCATAATCGTGCAGCCATACTGCCGCTGAGAACTCAGATCGGCGAACGAGCGCTGCTGAAAGTGCAAATCCTCGACCACGCCCGCTTGTTCGGCATGATAACGGGCCAGCTTGAGCGACTCCGCATCGACGTCAGTGCCCATCGGGCGCTCAGGAAGCGCAGGCAGCTCCAAGTCAGCGGCCTCTTCGCGTGCCTGTTGCCAAGGCTCTGCAGCCACACTTGGCCAGCCCTCCGCGGCAAAACGGCGCAGCCGGCCCGGGGCCAGGCGACGGCCAAGTAGGGCTGCCTCGATAACAATCGTGCCCGTGCCGCAAAAAGGATCGATGAGTGGTCGTTCTGGCTTCCAAAAGCTCAATTGCACCAAGGCCGCCGCCAAGGTCTCGCGAATCTGTGCCGGACCGGTGAGCGTGCGATAACCGCGTTTCGCCAGGCCGTCACCCGAAGTATCAAGCGATAGCGTGACTTCATCCTCTAAGAGTGCCACTTCCACCGGCACAGGCGCGCCCGTTTCGGGCAGTGTGCTCACCGCATGTTTGGCAAGCAACCGCTCGACGATCGCCTTCTTAATCGTTCGCTGGCACGCTGGCACGCTCGTCAACTGCGACTTGTGCGAACGCCCACGTACAAGAATCGCCGCATCGGGTGCAATCCACTCTTCCCACGGCAATTCACACGCCGTGAGAAACAACGTATCGAAATCATTCGCCGTAAACTTGCCCAGCTGCAATAAGACCCGATCTGCCGAACGCAGCCACAGGTTCGCTCGACAGATCGCCGCAAGGTCTCCCGCAAACTCAATACGCCCTGGGCGCGCTACGCGCGCATCGTAGCCAAGCGATTTGAGTTCGCGGACGACAATCGCTTCGAGTCCAAAAGCAGCAGTGGCGACGAGGTTGAGCACGGTTACTCTGACTATTGCTGGGGCACCAGCATCCTCATTAGTGTGGCAGCGATATGTTCGCAGCAGACATGGCACTGATCACAGGTGAGATGCAACCCGTTAGGTTGATTGGTCATCTCGTTGATAATGACGGTCGCGCGTGGTTGTTCCCGTAACGCGGTATCGCTTACCGAAACGCGCAGCGTGTCGCCACCGAGAAAGACATCTTCGGCGATATTGATTTCAAACTTCGCGCCTTGTTGCAAGCGAACTGCGCTATCTTCATCGCCCATGAGTCGACAGGCAGCGCGGTAGGTCAGTTGACCCAGTCGATCACGAATTCCGATGCGAGATCGAGTAGAGCGGAGTTTCACGTTTTTTTTGGCGGACTTGGCCTTTTTAAAGGGCTTGGATTTCGTCGTGGACTTCGCTTTCGTGCTCGCGCTCACAGCCACCGGCTTTGCTTTCATCGACTTCGCTGTGTTTGCTTTCATCGACTTCGCTGTGTTTGCTTTCATCGACTTCGCTGTGTTTGCTTTCATCGACTTCGCTGTGTTTGCTTTCATCGACTTCGCTGTGTTT
>Ga0115002_10005878_pt1 | contig 14320 bp, 9 predicted proteins | sample ArcticOcean_MG_C_8_FD_89576 | JGI IMG/M metagenome (GOLD analysis project Ga0115002, IMG submission 89576) | Marine microbial communities from western Arctic Ocean - ArcticOcean_MG_CB11_86 | ecosystem: Environmental > Aquatic > Marine > Oceanic | place: Arctic Ocean: Canada Basin | collected... | reverse complement strand
CCAAAGAACCGTACCACCGGAAAAACGTCTTCGTCCGACGATTGAATCAGCAGCGGAGTGAGATGACCAAGCCAATAGATGCCGAAGGAGAGTACGAAGTTTGCAAGCATCGGGAGTCGAGTGGAAATGCAAACGCTCAACGCCGCCAAGACCAACGTTTCCATTAGTCCCAAAGCGAGCCCCGGTATTGTGCTGGTCATTTCCAAATAACAGATAGCCCAAGTGGGCTGAATTGGCGCACCCTCTCCGTAATCGTAAATCGGTTTATAGGCCACGCAAATCAATAAGACGGATCCCAAAACAAGAAACAGCAGGCCGACGGTCCAACCAATACCGACGAACTTGCCAATGATGAAGTCCCGTCGCCCGATTGGTTTGGAGAGTACCGTTAGTGCCGTCTTGCCGTCGATCTCATCGGCAATCGATGTCCCCGCCGCATAAACGGCTTGAATAATACTGAGGATCATGATCAACGTCAGGCCACTCTCTTTGAGCAACTTGATATCTTCGCCGAGAGTGTAGTAGGGCACAAAGATGAAGATGACGATCGCAACCGAGCCCAAAAACATCACGATCATAAACAGCGGTTGAACGATTTCCGATTTGAAGGTCGCCAAAGCAATTGCAGAGACCTTTGGCAACAAAAACCTCACCAACATGTAAATGAAGAAAGTGCCAAACACGCAGATCGCCGTAACGGGGATTCCAGCGACCTGGAAATGCTGAGGCGAAGTGACGACAGTGAGTTCGAGTGTGGTGGGAGCTTCACCAAAGTTCTTTACGTACAGATTTTCGATTTCGTTTTCTTTAAACGGGTCGTGTGAGCGGCCACCTTTTGTCCAAACGAGGTTGTCCTCAGAAGCAGGGACATCGAAATTACTGCTAACTCTCTCGGAGTTTGGTTTAACGTAGATACCGAGCTGTTGAGTCGCATAGAACTTGATCTTCCGAATTTCTTTTCCCGAAAACCGAATATCGATTACAGTGTCTGCGGGCATTCCTGTGCCGCCACTGGCCGGGATCTCAAACTCGTATTCCGTCGTTCCAACGTAAGGCAAACGTTGTAAAGAGTGGAGCATCGACGACGGATCATTGACGATGAAATAACCCATTACCGCGAAGCAGGCGAAGCCCACAAAGACCAAACTCGTCGGCCACAGGAAACCTTCTTGTACTGCGATTTTGAATTCGTCAACCGAGCGTATTGCGATCATGGCCATGATTCCATAACCTGCGGCCCACAACAACGGAGCACTGGCCAACAGCCACATCACCGCAGTTTGGGAAACATTATCTTCCTCATCCTGGGAAACATTGCTTTCCTTATTTTGGGAAGCATTAATTTCCTTCTCAGTTGGAAGCTGCGTTGCAAGAATACAGAGAAATACAATCGCAATAACACCGCCAGCAATTCTTGCGGCGAGCTTGTTCTCATAGAAGAGCGTGTTGACCACAGGAATTCGCGACAAGAGCCAACACACGCCACCAAAGGCCGCGACGGCGACTAGTCCCAGCAAGACACCAAGGCTCAAGATCCACAGTGGGGTCAGCCAGTTGTACCAAAACTCAGGCATTTTTATTCCGTTGTCACGTGACTATTCAATTGGAGGGACGCGTGTTGAACTGGAGCTGATCAAAAGCGGGAGATGATCAAAAAGCACATCTAATATGATTTGCCGAATGACTCAAACACGTGCCAATATATAGGATCTAGATTAGATCAATTTCGATTTGTGATGTAATTACATTAAGTGTTGTTAATTATCTACTTACGCACGAAAAGTGCTAGCGGTTCGGAGGTTTATTCGGAGCGGATTTCAAATTTTTCGAACTCGCCGGATGCTGCCAGCTCATCTGCAGTTAAGTCATGGATGTTCCGACCCATAATCCGCTGTATTTCGGCCTTGAATCGGCGTATTTCTCCTTCAAATCCCTCTGCGACCAGATGAACTCGACCATCTGACAAGTTGCGGACGTATCCGACAACCTCAAAATCGCGTGCGATTTGGCGAACAGTCACTCGAAATCCCACCCCCTGAACTCGCCCTGAGAAATAGACTTGAGCACGAATTGGCTCCATGACAACGTCCCTTTTCTTCTTGGGTTTCCAGGAATTCCGTTACTTCGATTTCACCGAATTGGCCATTTGACTCTGTGGTCCCTCAAATCGCTGGACGCGATATGATTGGGACCACCTGCCAAATACCCGTGACGACTGTTTTGAGTTAAGCGAATTCCCGGAAGCCCTTTCTCAGGTACCTCCAGAGCAGTATTCAAGTGAAGTCTTCACATGAAGATGAATCAACCAGTATAGGATGCGGAGAAAAAACTAACCAGTATTTGGGGCGATGGAATCCAGCAGGCTTTTGAGAACGGGTAGATCTACTATGAATATTCACAAAAGTTGACCTTGACCGTCCGCGCCATTGCTCGTACTTTCCCCCCGCTATGAAAAACGTCTCCCTACAATCCGTATTATTCGCAGTTGTTGTCGTCACAGCGAGCGGGCTCTATTCGCGCGTTGTTCAAGCTCAGATTCCATTATATTCCCACACGAACTCTCGAGCGGCGGAAAACAACACACCGCAATTGGCTCCCCGACAAGGAGTTGTTGTGTTGCGAAACGGACGCGTGATAGCTGGAGCGATAACTCGACTAGGTGATCGGTATCTCGTGACGCTCGGCGATACGGGTGAAATTCGGTTACCCGCGGAACAAGTCGAAATGATCTGCGACTCGCTAACTCAGGCCTACCTGACGAAACGAGCTAGTATACGAGTTCTCGATGCAGACGCTCATTTGGATTTGGCCCAATGGTGTTTCAATCATGCCAAGACAGACAAAACAATGGTTGCGGCGGCAGCGGACGAGATTCTTTCAGCCATGTCGAAAGACAAGCTGAATCCTCGAATCGCACAACTTGAGCGCCGTCTTTCCCTGATGACACAATCCCGAGTTCGCAAACCAGTGGTCGTTTCGGCTCCCACTTCCTACATCGATACCAACGCCATCGATCGCGCTCTACGAGGAATTTCGGAGGAAACGACCAAGTCGTTTGTGTCGAAAATTCAGCCCATTCTGTTTAATCGCTGTGCAAATCCAGCGTGCCATGGGGTTCAGGCGAAGAACGATTTCCGTTTGGTTCGTTTGTCGGTCGGCAAAAACCCAACCATGAGAATCACTCGACGCAATCTCTATATCACACTGAAGCAAATCGATCGGAAAAATCCCGACGCGAGCCCTTTGGTAGAATTTGCAGCGCGAGCTCACGGGACCATGGCAACATCTGTCATTGGTCCACGCGACCAGGACAAAATTGAAATTCTGGCCGCATGGGCGAAGCAAACTAAACCGGTAGAAATTCCAGTCGAAGCGCCCGAAGAGGTAAAACAAGGCAACCAAAATCTTGCCAATACCTTCCTCAAGACGTTCGACACACCAACGAATGTGGCAAACAAACCACCGACAGCGGAAAAGCCAAAGGACGATAGCGACTCTACGGGATTCGCGCCCAAAGATCCTTTCGACGCCGAAGTCTTTAACCGTCGCTACTTCAAACGCTAGTTGCCTCAGCCTAGCAACTTCTGCAAAACCCCACTGTGAATAAACTCGCGGTTGCTCTCCAGAAGTTCCGGTAACTCAAGCATCTCCTCGGGAGTCAACCAATGAACCGATTCAACTTCCGCCGGGTTTAATCGCAGGTCATTGAGGTCTTCAACTTCAGAGTGCCACCAGGCGAGCCAAACTCCCCATGGAGTTGTACTGGTCCAAAGCTGTTGCAGTGGATTGACACAGAGGTTGAGTTCCTCCATCAGTTCGCGGCGGACGGTATCCTCCTCGGACTCGCCCTCTTCGATTCCGCCCCCGGGAAAGCAGAATTTGCCTGGAGCTGCGACAGTTTGAGAGCGTCGAATCACGAGTAGTTTGCCGTCGTTGTTAATGACTGCGACTGCGCCGCGGCGTTGAGCGGGTTGGCTGGCAGGCGACATCGGGGGCTCGTTTCGGTTTTTTCGCGGAGTTCGGGGCCAATTCTTTCATCCAGTGACTGGTCTGCAGGGCGAAGCAGTCCTATAATGCCGTTTTAGTATACAAATGTACGGTCGTTCCGCTAGCGGTTGAATGGAAACGGATGTCATCGGTCACTTCAACGCAATTTGACGAGCACCTCAAGAAGTTCGGACTCGATTCGTTTCGACGAGGACAGTTGGAAGTCATCGAAACTGTCATGCAAGGCGACGATTGTCTTTGCATCATGCCAACTGGTGGCGGTAAGAGCCTGTGTTATCAGCTGCCATCGGTGGCCCGCGAAGGCGTTACCCTGGTCGTCTCTCCTCTCATTGCTTTGATGAAGGACCAAGTCGATTCGCTCCAAGAACTGGGTATACGAGCGACGTGTATTAACAGTTCTATTGGCGGTGCGGAACAACGAGCTCGGATTCAAGAGATGGCGGCGGGCCAATACGATCTCGTCTATATCGCGCCTGAACGTTTGCGCAATCAGACATTTACCGACGCCGTACGCAACACGAAAGTCCAGTTGCTAGCGATCGACGAAGCGCATTGTGTCAGCGAGTGGGGGCACGACTTCCGTCCCGACTACGCGCGGCTAGGTGCCTTCCGAGAACGGCTTGGATTTCCCACGACGATTGCCTTGACGGCGACGGCCACTCCGCTGGTTCGCGACGACATCGTCGATCTGCTCAAGCTGCAGGAACCACAGACTTTTATATCGGGTTTTGCCCGTACGAATTTGCATTTCGAAGTCGTTCAACCGACTTCCGTCGTCGACAAAAATGAATCGCTGTTGGCATTCATAAAATCGGCCAAAGGCGGGGGCATCATCTACGCCTCAACTCGCAAGGGCTGCGAGGAAATCGCGGAAATGTTGCACAACGAATTGCAAGAACCGATCGGTCTGTATCACGGCGGGATGCTGCCCGACGACCGTCGGCAAATGCAAGAATCGTTCATGCACGACGACTTGCGAATCATGGTCGCCACAAACGCATTTGGGATGGGAATCGACAAGTCCGATCTGCGATTTGTACTGCACTACAACCTGCCCGGAAGTTTAGAAGCTTATTACCAAGAGGCGGGCCGAGCGGGAAGAGACGGTCTGCCGTCACACTGTATGCTGCTGTTCAGCTACGGCGATAAATACATCCAAGAGTTCTTTATCGAGAGTGCCTACCCGAGCCGCGAGGCCGTCAGCACCGTCTATGAATATCTGCGGCGGCTGCCACAAGACCCAGTGGAAATAACGCTCGCCGAGTTAAAAGAGGTGCTGGAACTTTCGATCAGCAACGAAGGAATTAGCGCCTGTGAAAAACTGCTGGAAAAATCCGGTGCCATCGTTCGACTCGACTCTCAGAACAACTCCGCTTCGGTGCGAATCGACAGCGACTTACCCACACTCGTCGATCTACTGCCCAAAGAAGCCAAAGCTCAGCGGCGAGTGATCCGAGCGTTTGAATCGCTAGTCGGAAACCGACGCGGCGAATGGGTGTACATCCAACCTGCGAAACTGCAAGCTTTGTTGGAGATGGAAAAGGAAGCGGTCAACAGGGCTGTGCGCGAGCTGAAAAAGCTGAAAGCTTTCGACTTTATCCCTCCTTTCCGCGGCCGCGCCGTCCATGTCGTCGATCGCGAAATCCCGTTCCGCAAACTCGAGATCGATTTTTCTGACCTCGAAAAACGCAAACAAGCGGAACTTGATAAGCTGGACCAAGTGATCGACTTCGCGCGAACAGGCCGTTGTCGACAAATGAAAATTCTCCACTACTTCGGCGATCCCGAACGAAAGCCGTGTGGCTCGTGCGATAACTGCGGTGGACTACCCGATTCCAAGCGACAGAAGAAGGGCAGCGTCGATGTCGACGCCGCGATCAATCAGTCGATCCGGATGGCGCTCAGCGGCGTCGCTCGAGCTCAAGGTCGGTTTGGAAAAACCATTATCGCTCAGATGCTCAGCGGTTCGAAATCCGCCAAGATGAAAAAGTTCCGACTCGATAAACTCAGCACGTTTGGACTATTCAAACAACTGACTCAAGTCGAAGTCGCCGAACTACTCGACCTGCTAATTAACTGTGGCTATGCACAACAAGATGAAGTCGATCGCTTTCGACCTCTACTGACGATCAGCGAAGAAGGCAAAGAAATTATGCGTGGCGAAGCGACCTCGCGAATTTCACTCGATAGTGGCTTGGCAATCCGGCTCAGAATGGTCGGCGCAAAACACCTCGATGCCAAGGGCAAGTCGGAAGCCGAAATCGAATCCAGCGCCAATCAGCCCCAAGTCGACAACAGATTGCTCCGTCGCCTACGAGCTTGGCGGACCGAAATGGCCGTCGACCTCGGCTGGGCACCGTTTCGAATCGTCCACGACGCCACCATGCAAAGGATCGCTGCTGTCCAACCCACCACTCTCGATTCACTGCTCGAAATCCGTGGAGTTGGCCAACAGACTGTCGACCAGTTCGGCGAGCAAATCCTCGAAATCACCTGCCCCGCTCCTCCGAGCCACACCCAGTCCGACGAGAATTCCTCGGCAAAAGCAGAATCGGGCGAATCAGAATCGGGCGAACCCGAAGCTGACAATCCTGAATTGGAAACGAGCAATTCGTCTGAAATAGATACCGCTGCGACCGAAACAGCTGAAAAAAGCGTCGTAAAAGACGGGGTCGCAAAAGACGGTGCCCACAAAGACGCTATCGCCGGAGAAGAGGCGACAGAGCTCGACGAGTGGAATGCCGACGGCAAGCCGCCAAACACAGCTCCGACGTTTTACTGGACCTGGCGGTTGCTAGGACAAGGCTTCACACTTTCTCAATGTGTGCAAATCCGCAATCTCGGTCGTTCAGATTTGGTCGGTCATCTTAGCGAAGCGCTTTTGGCCGGCTACCCAATCCAAAGAGACTGGTTGCTCGAACCACCCCACCGCCGCTGGTTAGCTCAGCAAGAGATAACAAGCGAAGAGGGCACTTTGCAGACAATCGTTGGACAGATGGAGCAATTGGGCTGGGAAGTGTCTACGAACGAATTAGAACTTTTTCTCGACGGCCAATAGCACTCGTGACACGGGCCGCTCACTTGGGCGAATCGACGCTTCCAGCGCGAGTGGACGTGCAACCGCGTTGGTATTCACTGGTTGCTAGACGGTCATAAGGTTTTTACACGTTCGAAGAACGAATTTCGCCCAGGTGTACGTGGCAAGTCGGTCGTTGCATTAATCGTTACGTGTAATTGCGAATAACACGTCATTTCCGGTACAATTCCCCTTTGCCATTTATCTAATTGTGCCGATACAGTGCATTTGACATATTCGTTGCCCAAACGCAATTGAGGGGCAGATTGAGAAAGGCGTTTCATGGACCGCGAAAACAGGGACGAATATCCAGACGATCAACGCGCGATGCAAGACGGGGGCAACCGCCGCTTTGCAATGCTCGGCATAATATTGGTTGTCATTCTGATATTCCTCTTATTCCAACAACTCAACGGCGCAACGAAGATTGAGTACTCGGACTTTCTCAAGCACGTCGAGAGTGACCACGTCCAAAAAGTATTGATCGGCGAACGAAAGTTGACCGGTGAATTCAAGACGGGGAGCGACGGCAAAAAAACGGGCATAAAAGGGGCCAATGGCAAGGAATTGCAAAAGGCGTTTTACGTCAACATCGGTCAGAAAACTCCCGAAACACTCAAGGACGAACTCGAAGCGAAAGGGATCTCGTACGACTTTGAAGAAGCGAACAGCCCTATCTTCTTCTATATACTGTTCTTCGCATTCCCGCTCGCGATCATGATTTTCATTTGGATCACAATTCGCCGATCGCGCGATCAAATGATGGGTGGCGGATTTTTGTCTGGGTTCTCCAAGAGCCCTGCCAAGCGATATGATGGCAAAAAACAAGGGACAACTTTTGACGATGTCGCCGGTTTGGATGGCGTGAAAGCTGACCTTACCGAGATCGTCGAATACCTAAAAGATCCCGAGCGATTTCAGCGATTGGGAGGTCGAGTGCCCAAGGGAGTTCTGCTCAACGGAGCGCCGGGTACTGGCAAAACGCTGTTGGCTCGAGCTGTCGCCGGAGAAGCTGGAGTTCCATTCTACTCTGTCAACGGTTCGGAATTCATTCAAATGTTCGTCGGCGTAGGAGCCAGTCGCGTAAGGGACTTGTTCAAGAACGCCAAGGAAAATGCGCCCGCGATAATTTTCGTAGACGAAATCGATGCCGTCGGTCGACAGCGTGGCGCTGGACTCGGTGGTGGACACGACGAACGCGAGCAAACGCTCAACCAAATTCTTAGCGAGATGGACGGCTTTAATCCCACCGATTCCGTGATCGTGATGGCCGCGACGAATCGACCCGACGTGCTCGACCCCGCTTTGCTTCGACCTGGCCGCTTTGATCGACTCATCTCCGTGAATCGACCGACTCGCAAAGGTCGCTTGGAAATCCTCAAGGTACATGTTCGCGACGTGCCTCTCGATTCCGATGTTAAACTCGGTGCCATTGCTGGTAGCACCGCCGGAATGACCGGAGCGGGTATCGAAAACCTCGTCAACGAAGCTGCTCTCTGGGCCGCTCGAAATAACAAGAGTCGAGTCGACATGGCCGACTTCGATTACGCTCGCGACAAGGTCCTCATGGGCGCCAAACGCGAAGAAGTTCTCAGCGAAGAAGAGAAAGAAAGAACGGCCTACCACGAAGCGGGACACACCATCGCCGCTTGGACCCTTCCAGGTGCTGACCAGGTTTACAAAGTCACGATCATCCCTCGCGGCCAAGCGCTCGGCACAACTCAAATCATGCCGTCGGAAGATCGCATCAACATGGCCGAGAAGCAATTGAACGCTCAACTCGTCGTCCTGTTGGCCGGACGATCTGCCGAAAAGAAAATCTACAACGAGCTGTCCGTCGGTGCTGAAAACGACTTGGAAAGAGCAACCGGACTGGCTCGACGCATGGTCACTCATTGGGGAATGAGCGAGAAGCTTGGTCCAGTTAGTTACAAAATGGCTAACGACGACCCGTTCCTCGGTCGCGAAATTCACCAACAACGGCAATTCAGCGAACGCACTATGGAATTGATCGACGCCGAAGTTTCTACCATTCTCGCCAAGGCGGAAACCCAAGCCGATGAACTCCTGGAAACTCAAAGCGTCCTACTTCATGAACTAACAAAAAATCTAGTCGAAAAAGAAGAACTCGACCGCGACGAGATCCGCGCGGTACTCGGCCAGTCCATGCAAGAAAAACTCGGACATGGCGACGAGAACAATGACGATGACCAAGGTGAATCCCCATCTTCCTCACCAAGCAACGATTCCGACGACAGCGATTCCGGCGATAGCGATTCCGGCGATAGCGATTCCGACGACAACGCTGGAGATGACTCGGCTAACAAAAACGAGGAGGCCGATTCTAATCAGGCGTGATTCCTGACCACGAGCTAATGGGGAAAAAGAAAAAGAAAAAAGTTCGAGCTGATTTTCGCAAAAAGTACGGCTCTCGTACTCGGAAGAATGACTTCACCCGCGCGTTCGACCAAAGCGACGACAGTTCCGACGAAACGGTCTATCGCGAACGAGTCAGCGGCAAAGGCGAGTTGACTCGCAAACGCACCATCACTGGTGCCGAAGTCGAAGAAACAGAAAGCGGTGGATTCCATGTACATCTGGATATCGACGAAACCAACTGTTCAACAGGTCGAGTCTTAAGTGTTCACGGTTTAGCCAGCTTCGTCGAATTTGAAGATGGCCGAGTCATCCCTTGTGCGACTCGTGGAATCTTAAAATCTCTCAGCACCGACCAGCGACACGTAGTTGCCGCAGGTGATCTCGTGCTAGTCAGCATCAAAGATGGCGAAGGCGTTATCGAACGCATTGAACCTCGCACCGGCATACTCAGTCGATCCAGTCGCAATCGTCAACACGTAATTGTTGCCAACGTCGATCAGATCATTATTGTCACCAGCGCTGCAGAGCCTCGAATCAAACCGAATTTGATCGATCGTTTTTTGGTGACCGCCGAAAAGTCGCAAATCCAAGCAGTCGTCTGCATCAACAAGGTCGACTTGGTTGACGCCGCCGATTTGCAACCGTTAGTCGGTGTCTTCGCCCAACTCGGTTACGACACTTTGCTCGTTTCTGCCGAATCGGGAGTAGGTATCGAAGCAATGCGAGCGTTAGTCAAAGGCAAACAAAGTGTCGTGGCAGGTCAAAGTGGCGTCGGTAAGTCGTCACTGTTGAATTGTATCGATCGCAATTTACAGCTGCGAGTTTCAACGGTCAGTGCCGAGAATCAGAAGGGCCGACACACGACGACAGCAGCTCGACTCATCGCACTGGAAAACGGCGGCTATATCGTCGATACGCCCGGTATTCGACAATTTCAATTGTGGGATGTGATCCCCGAGGAAGTCGGCGGTTTCTATCGAGAGATTCGACCCTACGTAAACCATTGCCGCTTTCCCGATTGCACGCACCAACACGAAACTGATTGCGCCGTAAAAGATGCCGTGGCTGACGGCCACATCGATACCCGTCGCTACGAAAGCTATTGCCATTTGTTCAGCGGCGAAGATTACGATTGAGGAGAGAGTCATGTCCGATGGCGAAGTTACGGTGGCGGAGTTACGCGATCTCGTTCGGCACTTTGTCGATCAACGCGATTGGCAGAAGTTTCACGCTCCCAAAAACCTCACGATGGCGTTGGCGATCGAAGCCGCTGAATTGATGGAGCACTTCCAGTGGATAGAAGTTCCAGAGTCTCGCGAGATCCCCAACGATCCCGAGAAGCTCGCGGCCGTAGGAGAAGAACTCGCCGACGTCCTCTGTTATGCGTTGGCGATCGCAAATGAACTGGGCATCGACGTCAGCGAAACCATGGCCGCGAAGATGAAGAAAAACGAGCTGAAGTATCCAGTCGAGGAATTCAAAGGGCGCTATGGCCCCGAGGATAAAGGCTAACCAGCTCTTCTTTTTTCTGGCTATGGATTTCCTGCCTCTGTTTTCTCTGCCTACTTCCGACCGAAATAGTCCTGGCCTTTGCCGAAGTAGAAAGCTGCGAAGACTCCAAATAGCATCATCACAAGCTCCATCGTTGGCAACTTGTAGAAGTTCAAAAACAGGTATTGCAAGCTGTCGTCTTGAATAAACCGGAAGAGGTGGCCGTGGGCAAGTAGGGAGACGGGAAGCGCGGCAACGGCACAGATAATTCCCAGTGGCAGGGAATACATTCGAGAACCGTAGCTGGCAGCGATTCCGATCAGCGCTCCAGGAAGTATGATTGCATAAATGCCGAACCTGGATAGCATCACAAAGACCCCATAGCCGATAGCTCCGCCAACAATTGCACCCGCAATGCCTTTGACAAGTTGCAGACTTGAGTTTTCGCTTCCCATTGGATGAGCCTTTTTGAGATTCAGGTAATGATGCCGAATACAGGATATTCGATGCGCAATCGCTCATCTTTGCTTAGACGAGAAAATTCTTTGGGTTACCTGAGTTAGATTAGCGACGATTCAAGCAATCCGCAAGAAGGAAGCAGAATCAATGTAGTCTTCCTCTCCGAGGAAGAGGTCTTTGTGAGTAAGGTGTTATGGTAACCCGACGCGTGAGCGAGGGACGTACCTTGAGCGGCGGGGTCCCTCGCCCACGCTTCGGGTTACCATTTTTCCCCAAACACCAATCGAGTTTTATAAAATCACAGCCTCTCCGAGGAAGTACTTCTTCGTTTCCAAACACCACATAAGCCAACCAAAACTTACGCTCCAAAAAACCTCTTCCTCGGAGAGGAAGGCCACTATCACGACAACACCGTTCGATCCAGCATCCGATAGTTCACCGCCTCTTGAAGATGCTGCTCCTTAATTACTTCACCCCCTTCGAGATCGGCGATCGTACGAGCGACTCGAATAACTTTATCGTGTGCTCGCGCGGAGAGCCCCATTTCTTCGACGCTTCTCTGCAGAAGAAGTTGGCTTGGTTTGTCGAGTTCGCAGACTTCGCGCACTTGGCGGGAACTCATCTTGGCGTTGTAACGAGTTTTCGATTCGCGAAAGCGCTCGTCTTGAGCAGTTCGAGCGAGCGTGACTTGTTCCCGCATGGATTCGCTACTCGTACCAGAACGGCGATCGGCGAGTTCTTTGAATTCGACGGCAGGTACGTCGATATGGATATCGATTCGGTCGAGCAACGGGCCACTTATCTTTGCCATATAGCGTTCGATTTGCGGCGAAGTGCACTTGCAGTCGCGACGCGGATCCGTTCGATAACCGCAAGGGCAAGGGTTCAGTGCCGCGATCAACATGAAGCTGGCGGGAAAAGTCGAACTGTTGAGTGCTCGGGAGATTGTCACGACGGAATCTTCCAGCGGTTGCCGCATGACTTCCAACGTGCGGCGGTTGAATTCAGGAAGTTCGTCGAGGAAAAGAACTCCGTTATGGGAAAGACTGATCTCGCCCGGCGTTGGGATGCTGCCACCTCCCACCAAACCCGCTTCGCTGATCGTATGATGTGGCGAGCGGAAGGGCCGTTTGGCCATCAGTGGCTGTCCGGCGGGGAGCCGACCTAACGCGCTGTAGATCCGAGTTGTCTCGATCGACTCCCCACTTGTAAGTTCAGGCAAAATCGTTGGCACTCGCTTGGCCAACATGGTCTTGCCGCTACCAGGAGGTCCTAGCATTAAGAGGTTATGGCCGCCACCGGCGGCGATCGTGAGTGCTCGCTTGGCCATCTCTTGTCCGCGGACGTCGGCATAGTCTTCGTCGTAGACGGCAAGTTTTTCGAAGAGCCGATCGATGCGCGAGGGCGTTGGGGTAATATCGAGTTGTCCGGAGAAGAAGCCGACAGCTTGTGCCAGCGAGTGGACGGCAATGACATCGATACCTTCGACGACCGCGGCTTCGCCGGCACTGGAAGCTGGCACGACCAACCCCCGCAGCCCTGGGTCTTTGGCTGCGGATATCGCCATCGACAAAGCTCCCTTGGTCGGTCGAGTGTTTCCTTCCAGGGACAGTTCGCCAACAACGGCATATGTGTCAAATAGATCGGAAACAAACTGCCCGCTACTAGCCAATGTACCCAACGTGATCGGCAGGTCAAACGAAGCCGCTTGTTTGGGTAATTCCGCTGGTGCCATATTTATCACGACGCGATCTTGTGGTCGCATATACCCCGAGTTGACAATCGCTCGAGCGACTCGATGCGTACTCTCTTTCGCCGCTTTTTCCGGCAGTCCGACAAGAATGGTCTTGGGCACAGCGGCCGGCGATACATCCACTTCAATGTCAACCGGAATCGCTTCAATACCCAGCAGCGAAAACGTTTTCAAACGAGCCAACATCCTGCATCCCCCAGCAAGCGCGCACCGCGATCACAAGCCGATTCATGGTTAAGACAACATTCCTTTACCTACTAAGAACCCATCCGCGCCAGAATGTTACATCAAAATCAAAATTGTTTTTCGAGGTCAGCGCAGAGATCGCTTGGAGTGCGTTAACCTGTTACCACTTTCGCTTCTTTTTTTCCGTCCCGATGTACCACCGACGGAACTCGTAGTTCTTCCCCGTCAGGGGATCTTCCTCACAGCGCCAGGCACGTCTGTCACAACGCCTGTAGTAAAGATGGTAGACCCCAACGGGAAAAGGGTTGATCGTTTCTCAACGCAGAGACATAGCATTTGCCATCCACAAGAGGGTAAATACAACAGCGGGAGTCGTAGCGAATTAGATATTTTCAAACAACGCAACGCTGCAAGTCGTCAAGAAGTAACCCACAAAAGAAGATTCACTAGCCAAGAAACAGCGACAAACTTGGCATTCACCAGTTTGTCTATCTTGCGTTAACAAGTTGGTTGGCTAATTGTTCTTGTATTAGCTGCGAACGTGTCACCTTTCTCAATGAGAAATTCTCGGCCAGTCAGCATCACGATCCGCATAAGGCCGATCACGTTGAGTACCGCGTGTCGAACAGTCTGCGACCAGTTCCTTGGCAACTTTATGGGACTCAGGTCGTCGGTCACCTGTTCACACTCGTAGTTCATTGTCCGCCCAAATCAGACCATTGTAGCTGGCAGAGTGTGGGCATGATTTGCGGCAATTCGCTATGACGGCGACCGATCTCCTGTGGGACGACTACGCTAGTCGTATCAAAGAGCACCGTCAACGAGCCGGGAATCATAGCCACCCAAAAGAGCGAGCGAAAGTCGCTGGGCCACTACACCAGCTGGTTCGGTGCCGTGACGCAGTTCAGAAGGACTTCTTGCCGTCTTTGAGTTTCGCTTTGACCTTGCCGAGTTCCTGAAGTCGCTCT
>Ga0115002_10005874_pt1 | contig 14323 bp, 11 predicted proteins | sample ArcticOcean_MG_C_8_FD_89576 | JGI IMG/M metagenome (GOLD analysis project Ga0115002, IMG submission 89576) | Marine microbial communities from western Arctic Ocean - ArcticOcean_MG_CB11_86 | ecosystem: Environmental > Aquatic > Marine > Oceanic | place: Arctic Ocean: Canada Basin | collected... | reverse complement strand
TAACGAACACCGGTCATTTTGCCACAATGACAGTGCGTTGGTTCATGTCCGACAACCCACAAATTCGATGTAGGACTCTGTCGGACCACTTTTTCCGATTGTGCGACCTGCGTTTCGTCACGGTTGACAAAACCCGCACCGCCGGCTGGCACGAACAAGGCCACGGAGAGACCAAATCGATGGCATTTTCCTCCTCAAAATATTCCATGCGGTTCGCCGTCTTGGTTACGGTTTGTCTAACGGCTTTCGTCACAGATGACGTCGCCGCGCAATCACGCAACATCAAGCGGCTTCCCGCTAGCCAGAAGGTCCGCACTAAAGTGGGCGACATCATCGACGAAATTCTGGAAACAGACGTCGAACTGTCCGTTCCGCTGCGGCGTTCAAAAATTATTCGTTTCAAACAGAATGTGTTCCGCATTGCCATCGCTGACCCCAGTCTCATCGAAGCCGTCGCGTTCGGCTCTAGAGAGATCGAGGTCATCGGCAAACAGACCGGCAGTACAAACGTCACAATGTGGGTCGGCACGCCCGATCAGGCAGAAACACTCAGCCTGCTGATCACCGTCACAAAAGATTCGGAAGTCGACGAACAACGTCGCATGCAGTACGGCGAATTGCAGATGATGATTAACGAGTTGTTTCCCAACAGTAAGGTGCAATTGATCCCTGCTGCTGACAAACTCTTCGTTCGGGGACAGGCCCGTGACGAGCAGGAAGCCTCGCGCATTATGAATATGGTGCAGAAGAACGCCCGCGCTCGGTCGGGTGGTGTCAGCGATGTTGCCGGCACCGCCGCCGAGCCTTTCCCCGACGCGGGCACTTTGCCTGCCAGCACAGTCATCGGCATGTTGCGAGTTCCCGGCGTGAAGCAGGTCATGCTCAAGGTTCGCATCGCCGAGGTCTCGCGATCGTCCCTACGCTCGTTAGGTGCACAATTCAACTTTGACGTCGGCGACTTCACATTCGCCTCGGGCTTGGCCGGATCGGCATCAGCCATTCTGACGGGAACGTTTGACGACGACAGCTTCAACTTGATGCTCAATGCCATCTCGTCGAACGGCTCTGCCAAAATCCTCGCGGAACCGAACTTAGTCGTACTCAGCGGTCAAACCGCCAACTTCCTGTCCGGTGGTCAGTTCGCTGTGCCAACTGTCGTTGGTGTCGGTGGGGCCCAGGCAGCCACAACATCCTTCCAAAACTTCGGTACGAGTGTCACCTTCACACCCACGGTTCTCGATCACGACCGCATTCGCCTCAATGTGACCCCCACATTCAGCACGTTGAATGCGTCCAACTCGGTCAACGGAATCTTCGGCATCGACGTCCGAACCGTCAACACGACCGTCGAGATGAGGGAAGGCCAAGTCTTCGCGATCGCCGGCTTGTTGCAAGAGCAACAGGCATCCGACGAGTCGCGCATTCCACTGTTCGGCGACATCAAACTGCTCAAGCCGTTGTTCGCCAACAAGAACGTCTCTCGCAACGAAACAGAACTACTGATTCTCATCACCCCGGAACTGGTGCATCCTCTCGAACCAGAGCATGCTCCGACCATCCTTCCGGGTATGGAAATCACCGAACCAGACGACTTCGACTTCTTCATCTTCTCGAACATCGAAGGTCGTCCGAACGTTCATCACCGCAGTACCGTCTGGCCGATCTATCAGAACCGCCTGCGAAACTGCAAAAAGCGAAGCTACGAGACCTACCGCACCTCGGAAGAATACTACATCAACGGCCCCCACGGCTTCTCGAACTAGTTCAGCAAATTCCCACGACGAAGAGTTCGTCTTACGAACACGCAGATAGATGATTGAGGAAACAAAGACCATGGCACATCTCAAGCCATTCCCCTACCTGGCAGCCTCGGCACTCGTCGCGGCACTCATGTCGACCGGTTGCCGAGTCGACGACTACATGCAGGCAAACGAGCCAGCACCCCAGGGCACCATCAGCGACTCCATCTGGCGTGCTCAGGAGAGCAACGCCGAGGCGTCGGACTTCGTGGTCCACGAACACGAATTCATCGGCAATTCAGCCCGCATGAATACCGCCGGGGAAACACACGTTAAACAAATCGCAGCCCGACTCCCCACGACCCCGTTCGTCGTGCTCGTCGAACCAAGCTCCATGAGCCCTCGCAAAGGGGATACCTTTGGGTTCGCCGTGCATAACGATGCAAAACTCGATCGCCAGCGACGCGACATCATCGTGGCCTCCTTGGAAAAAATGGGCGTCGAAGATGCCGATCGCCGCGTTGTCACTTCACCGGCCCTCACACCTGGATTTGAACAAGGTGAAGCACAGCGAAGCTACGGCCAATTCCTGAACGGTGGCGGTGGTCGCGGCGGTGGTCGCGGTGGAATTGGCGGCGGCGGTGGCGGTGGAATCGGTGGAATCGGCGGCGGGTTCTGAAACTCGCCATCGCTCCTCGCAAATCATGGAAGATATTCGATTGTCGAAGGGACTCGACCGATGCCTCGTATTGCTTTGACCGCTGTTCTACTCACGATCCTCGCAGTGTCCGGGCTGACCGGTTGCTCGCATCTACCGCGCGAGTTGCCGTCGCTCTCGGGAAACTCGAAGAAGGTCGAAACTCAGCTAACAATTGCAAGGCTGCACGAGAGATCCGGCAAGCTCAACAAGGCTCTTGAACTGTACCAAGACCTGGAGAACCGCCGTCCCAACGACCCAGCCGTCAATCATCGCTTGGGCATCGTCTATTCCCGTTTAGGCGACCATGTTGAATCAGAAAAACATTTTCTTGCCGCGATTGAAAAGTCGCCTCGTGACAAGAACATCCTGACTAATTTCGGCTACTCCCTGTATGTCCGCAACGAGCTAAGCCGCGCCGAAGAAATTCTGCGACAAGCAATCGCCCTCGACGCCGACAACCCCCGTGCCATCAATAACCTCGCCATCGTCTGCGGACACCAAGGGGATACCAAGGAAAGCTTCCGGCTGTTCCGGAAAGTCGGTTCCGAAGCGGATGCGAATGCAAATCTGGCCTTCATTCTCGTCCAGCGCGGCGAGGGAGAGAAGGCAATGGAACACTACAGTCGCGCTTTGACGCTCGATGACTCGCTCGAATCGGCTTCCACCGCATTGATCGAACTGGCCGAGGCACAACGTCGCAATTCTGCAAGCGACGCGAGCGAATCCGCACCTGTCGAAACCAATATTGCCGCTTCTCCGACGCCCGTGAACACCCCGCCATCCACTCGCGTTGCCCTGGATGATTCTCCAATTCAGATCGAAGCGGTCAGCAAACGACCGACACCTCGGCCAGAACTCCCCGTCGTTGCCGCAACAGCGACACGCACAACCAAGCGGCGAATTGTTCCCGTCGTGCAAGAACAACTTGTCGAGAAAAGCCCCCAGCCCATCCAGTTCGGCGAAAGACGGATCGCCGACGTTCGGCCCGAACCGTTCAAAGCCGCCGTTCAGGCTCCGCCCAAGCAGCCTGTCGCGAACCATCGCCCACTTCCAGCGAGCACGCGTCCTTCGCGCACACTGCTTCCGACCACCAGAACCCCCGTCGCCGTGCAGCCAACACTGGTAGCGGTGAAAGAACCGGCGGCAACACGCGTTGCCGACATTGCTCAGCCGTTCAGCTACGACTTCCCCGTAGCCGGGTCACTCGATTGAATCGGGCAGTCTAGAGTGGTTAACGAATCAGCGGGGCGATCTCGTCGTACCTGGATTCGCAAGAATTCAGTCACGAGAGGTTCGTAATTCTTGCGAATCCCGCTACAGCTGACAGAGAATCGCTCTCGCCCTGTTTCGCCATTCCCTGCAAATTTAGCGAGACCAGAACATTCGGCTCAATCGGCACAGGCGGAATCACCGATAAAGAGAACTGATAGCAGCCGTTAGGTAGCGGACCCTGTGTTCGATTCGGCGTGCTGTCGCGACTCGAACACGATTGGCTTACCACTCGCGCTCGCACCAAAGTCGGCTCAAAACTCAACGGACGCAGCCCAGGGATCGAAAAGCATGTCTAGGGAACGCAATACACGACGCTGGCACGGCTTCGCATCTTGCCTGACTGCAAGGCGAGTTCTCGCCGTCACCACGCTCGCGTTTGGCGGAGCATTCCTGCTTGCATCCTTTCACGCCAAGGCCCAGGAGCTGAATTCCAAAGGCGTGGAAATCTGGCATGGGAACCAGAAGATCGGCGGCAAGTCGAGAGTCATCGACGTCATGCAAGACCCGCGGTCGATCGACCCCGACAAGCAACTCGCACTCGAACTCCTCGCCGAAGCCCGCCTTCTGTCTGACGAGGGTGAATTCGACAAAGCGGCGGAATTCGCACGGCATGCCAACACCTTGGGTGCACAATGGCACGACGACGAACAATCCCCCAGCCAGTTACTGGTCGAGTTGCTCCGAAAACAGAATCGCCTGACAGATCCCAATACCACCGACAACACCGATCTGGCCCCCCGGCTCATCGATAATTCACGTCCACTCCCCAGCGGAGTACGGCCGATCGACCCGTACGACTCGCAGGGAAGCTGGCAGACCGACAACTCTACAGACAGCACTCCCCTGCTCGCACCCCCCGCTCCAATCGATAACGCCACCACACCAGAAACTGGTACACCAGGGACTCACACGAACCCAGCAACCACACACAACCCCGCCGCGCCGATTCGACTAGGAGAAGCCCCGTCCCTTGATGAATCTCGCGACCCATCAGCAGCAAACAACGACGACTCTCTATGGACGGCCGCTGTCGTGCAACTGGTCAGCACGCTGGCAGGTGTTTTCGTGGGAATCGCTCTCCTTGCTGGTGTGGCCATCCTCGCCTTTCGCCGCTACGGCACCCAACTCGGCCCGGTCTTCCGCGTCGAACTGGTCAACGCCGAAGGCAGCGGCCTGGCAATTCAACCGGTCGGGGCAGGATCCAACTTAGGAGCCACCGGCGACGGGGAATCGTATGCACCAATCGAAGTGAGAGACTTTTCCGCAGAAGACATGCCGCTCGCCCTACCGGGCCAAAGCTACTTCGATAAGAAAGAACAGGACGACGAGGAATTCCACCGCAAGGAAGAGGCCATTCTCAAGGTCGTCTTCGAGGAAAACCTCGAACTACGCGAACAACTACAAGACAACCAGCGCGCGGCCGCCTAAGCAGACGACCGCTAGACAAACAACCCAAACCGCGAATCACGGAACCGAGTCCGTCAACAATCAGGAGCGAATCATGGGCGGCGAAGCCACTTTCATCGGAATGGACCTCGGCACATTCAAGACTTCGGTCGCTTCTTCAAACGGCCGACGCGAAGTCGTCCACAGTTCGGTCGGTCGGCCGAAAGACCACGTCGCCCGCGCCCTGCTCGGCCGCGATGTCGTCATCGGCGAAGAAATTCTCGACCAACGACTGGCCCTCGATATCATCCGCCCCTTTGAAAAAGGCGCGTTGAAATACATCGACGGCTCGCAAGCCGGCCTCGATGAGGAAACCATCGCCCAACACAAGGAAGCGGCCAAGCTGCTCGTCAGTCATGCCGTCGCCCTCACGCAACCAGCCAGTGATTCGCCCGTCTACGGCGTGATCGGTGCGCCCTCGCGTGCCTCCATCGAGAACAAACAAGTTCTCATGGAAGCCGCCCAAGACGCCTTCGATGCCGTCGTGATCGTCGCCGAACCGTTCACCATCGGCTACGGCATGAACCGCCTGACCGACACGCTCGTCATCGACATCGGGGCCGGCACCATCGACATCTGCCCGCTCTACGGCACCTACCCCAAGGAAGAAGACCAAATCACGTTGCCCATCGGCGGCGACGCGGTCAACGAAGACTTCCTCGCCCGGCTGAAGGAACTCTATCCCGAAGCACAGCTCTCCTTGAACATGGCGCGCGAGATCAAGGAAAAGCACGGCTTCGTGCATGACGTCAACGAAACCGCCATCGTCACACTGCCCGTTGGAGGCAAGCCGACGAAATTCGACGTCACCAATCCACTCAAGGAATCCTGCAAGTCGATCGTCGGCCCCATCGTCGAGGGGCTGCAACAGGTCATCGCCAAATTCGACCCCGAATTCCAGCAACCGATGCTCAATAACATCATCCTGGGCGGCGGAGGCAGCCAAATGAAGGGCCTCGACAAACTCATCGAGGAAGCACTCGAACCGTTCGGCGGCGGGAACGTCACCAAGGTTTACGATTCCGTCTTCGCCGGAGCCGTCGGAGCACTCAAACTCGCAATGGGCATGCCGACCGAATACTGGAACACCATCAAAATCGCCGACGAAGAACGCTTCGCCGCGTAACTCCAACGCCAGCGATTGCGTGCATTGCACGATATTCCCAAACGGGCACCTCCAGCAGGTGCCCGTTTTTTCGTATCAATCGATCGTTCACACCCCGATATACCAGCGCCAGGGTATACCCCGTCTACCGATTAGGCAGCGGCTGCTGTATGATGAGGGACGGCCCCAACGGCTCGTCTTCGGACGAATCGACCGCCGCGTTTGTCGTATTCTGCTTTGGAGATCACCGATGCGTTTTGCCTGGTTGGCATGCTGTTTCGTTCTGCTAACAAACACCCTCACCGCCCGCGCGGCGGACAACCCGCGCGATGCGCGGGCCGTTGCCTTCTTCGAGAAGGAAATCCGCCCGGTTCTCGTGCAGCAATGTTACTCGTGTCATTCCGCCAAGGCGAAAATCGTCAGAGGCGGGTTGCTGCTCGATACCCGCGTCGGCATCCGCAAGGGTGGCGAAAGCGGCCCGTCAGTCGTCCCCGGCAAACCAGCCGACAGCCTGTTGCTCGACGCCCTCCGCTACGACGGGCTCGAAATGCCGCCCAAAGGCAAACTGCCAAAGAAGATCGTCACGGCCTTCGAGACCTGGATTCGCAACGGTGCTGTTGACCCGCGCGAAGGCAAAGTCGAGCCGGCTCGCAGAACGATCGATCTGGTGGCCGGCCGAAAGTTCTGGTCGTTCCAACCGATCCGCCAGCCGTCGCTTCCCGACATCCAAAACAAAACATGGCCTCGCAACGAGATCGATCACTTCCTGCTCGCCAAACTCGAAGCAGCCGCCATCACTCCCAGCCCCGACACTGATAAAAGTACGCTCTTGCGACGCGTCTATTTCGACCTCATCGGCCTGCCTTCCAAACCGGCAGAGATCGACGCCTTCCTGACTGACAGTTCTTCCAACGCCCTCGAGAAAGTCGTCGATCGCTTGCTCTCCAGTCGGCACTTCGGCGAGCGTTGGGGACGCCACTGGCTCGACGTCGCTCGGTTCGCCGAGTCCAGCGGAGGCGGACGAACACGCATTTTCCACGCCGCTTGGCGATACCGCGACTACGTGATCGATTCGTTCAACAACGACAAACCGTACGACGCCTTCGTCCGCGAACAAATCGCCGGCGACCTGCTTCCTTACGACACGCCCGAACAACGCCGCCAACAACTTACCGCCACCAGCTTCCTGGCCATCGGAGCCATCAACTACGAATTGCAAGACAAAGAACTGCTCGATTACGAAGTCATCGACGAACAACTCATCACGCTAAGCAAATCGTTCCTCGGCATGACGCTCGGTTGTGCCCGCTGTCACGACCACAAGTTCGATCCCATCCCTACCCGCGATTACTATGCGATGGCGGGCATCTTCAAAAGCACCAAATCGCTCGACCACGCCAACGTTTCCAACCCCGTCATGCGCGCCTTGCCGGTGGCCAAGGTACACCAACGCAAGATCGATCAGCACGCCGCCGTCCTCAAGCCCATCCAAGACCAACTGCAAGCCGCCCGCGCGAAACTGACGAAGCTCACCGGCAAGTCCCCCACCAACGGAGCGAAATCGATCGCCATTGCCAGCCTGGCAGGTGTTGTTGTCGATAACGCTGCGGCCAAATTGACCGGTATCTGGAACCCGTCCGTCTCGACAGCTGGCTACGTCGGCGCCAACTATTTGCACGACTCGGGCAGCGGCAAAGGCGACAAAACAGCCACCTTCACCGCCGCCCTGCCCACCAGCGGCCGATATGAAGTCCGCATCTCCCACACCCCCGGCACCAACCGCTGCCCCAGCGCGCCGGTCACCATTCACCACGCCGACGGCAAGAAGACCGTGAAGGTCGATCAACGCAAGCGAGCGAAGCTCGACGGAGCGTTCGTCTCACTCGGAACATATCACTTCGAGAAGACCCAACCCGCGCAAGTCGTCATCTCGAACACCGGCACCACAGCACACGTCATCGCCGATGCCGTCCAGTTCCTCGCATCCAACGCAACCAAGCCCGCCGTCGCGAAGAAGACACCGGCCGACAAGAAACGCCTCGCCGAAAAACAAAAGGAAATTGCTGCCGCTCAAGCCGAATTCAAACGGCTCGAAGCCGAGCTGAAGAAGCTGCAAAGCCAAGCCCCCAACGCACCGCCGGCTGTCATGTCGGTCAGCGAAGGCGAGAAACCAGCCGACGTACCAATCCTCATTCGCGGCAAGATTCGCAACAACGGTGAACTGGCCCCGCGTGGATTCCTCAGCGTGGCGACTCGCGGCTCAGCGCCTCAACTTGGCTCGACTGAAAGCGGTCGCAAGCAACTGGCCAACTGGATGGCCAGCGCAGAAAACCCCCTGACCGCCCGTGTCATGGCCAACCGCATCTGGCAACATCTGTTCGGAACCGGACTCGTGCGCACGCCCGACAACTTCGGTGCCACCGGCGAACTGCCCTCGCACCCCGAACTGCTCGACTGGCTCGCCGCCCAGTTCATCGCCGATGGCTGGTCGACAAAACAACTCATTCGTCGCATCGTGCTTTCACGGGCTTACCACATGAGTAGTCGCAATGACGCCGTCAAGAATAAAGCCGACGCCGAAAACCGCCTGCTCTGGCGGGCCAACCGACGCCGACTCGAAGCCGAGCCCATCCGCGATGCCATCCTCGCCTTCAGTGGAAAACTCGACCTCACCTACGGCGGAGCCGTCATCCCGGCGCAAACAAACACCGAATTCGGCTTCCGTTTCACCTCCACCCGGCGAGGCGTGTATGTCCCCGTGTTGCGAAACACGATGAATGAACTCTTCGAGGTCTTCGACTTCGCCGACCCCAACCTCGTCGCGGGCCGCCGAAATGCCAGCACCCTGCCAACACAAGCCCTCTACCTGATGAACAGCCCCTTCGCCAACGAGCATGCCAAACATGCCGCGAAGTCACTGCTGTCGGTCGACAATCTCGACAACTCGACCCGCATCACCCTCGCCTACCGCCGCGCACTCGGTCGCCAACCCAGCACCCTCGAACGTAAACTCGCACTCGACTACATCAGCGGGGCAGCCTTGTCCGATAAAGACAACCAGGAAACAACCCAACTGGCCCGCTGGACCATTTTCTGCCAAACTCTATTCGCCTCCGTCGATTTTCGTTACGTGAACTAGTTCTGATTTTAACCCGAAGCGTAAGCGAGGGACGCAGGCAAAACGCACATTATTTTTCACCACAGAGGACACAGAGAAACACAGAGGAGTGTTACTGGGCAACACAACAAGTAATAGGAATGCGTTGGACATGTGTGGCACGCCCTGACAACGGAAGGGCATGGTCCCCGCGCTCGCCACGCCCATCGCTTCACTCTGGGACGTGCCACCCAAACACAACAATCGAATCTTGTTTTCCTCTGTGCCTCTCTGTGTCCTCTGTGGTAAAAACTTTTTGGACCACGAACTACTCCGGTCAAACTCATGAACTCATCCACCTATACCCCATCACGTCGTCAACTCCTCAAGCAAACCGCCTGTGGTTTTGGATCACTCGCGTTAGCCGGGATGTGTGCCGAGCAAGACGCCCTCGCCGCGCGGACAAATCCGCTGGCCCCCAAGCCCACGCATCACAAGCCGCGCGCGAAACGGGTGATTTTCATCTTCATGCAAGGCGGGCCGAGTCAGGTCGACACATTCGACTACAAACCGACGCTCGAAAAGAACGACGGCAAGAAGGTCGAATTCCACGTCGCACGCACGCGGAAAATCACGCCCGAACCGTTGTTCAAATCGCCCTGGAAATTCGCCCGGCATGGTGAATGCGGTCAATGGGTTTCCGAGCTGTTCCCGCACATGGCCCAGCATGTCGACGACTACTGCGTCATCCGCAGCATGCACACCGAAGGCGTCGCCCACGGCCCGGCCACCCTGTTCTTGCACACCGGAGCCACCAACCTCATCCGCCCCTCGATGGGTTCCTGGATCACCTACGGGCTGGGCACCGAAAACCAAAACGTCCCCGGCTTCATCACGCTCAACCCCACTCCCGCCAAAGGCGGCCCACGCAACTACGCCAACGCCTTTTTGCCCGCCGTCTATCAAGGCACCGCCATCGGTCGAGCCGGCATTCCCACCTCACAAGCGAAAATTCGCCACCTCGCCAACGCCGAACGCTCACTCTCTCAGCAACAAGAACAACTGAAACTGTTGCAAGCGATCAATCGCGATCAAATCGAACGCCAAGGCGGCGGGGACGACCTGGAAACCGTTGTCGATTCCTTTGAACTCGCCTTCCGCATGCAGGCCAACGCGCCCGAATTGCTCGATATCTCGAAAGAAACCAAGTCCACCCTCACGCAATACGGCATCGGTGAAGGCGAAACCGACGACTTCGGCCGACAATGCCTGCTCGCTCGTCGCATGACAGAAGCGGGTGTGCGATTCGTGCAGATCAACTACGCCGACAACGGCAACACGCCCCGTTGGGATCAACACTCCAACATCAAAGCCCACGCCACGCACGCCAAAGCGACCGACAAACCGGTCGCCGGGCTGCTCAAAGATCTCAAAGCCCGCGGGCTGCTGGAAGACACCATCGTCTGGTGGGGCGGCGAATTCGGCCGGACCCCCTTCGCCCAAGGACGCGACGGACGCGACCATAACCCCAAAGGCTTCACCGTCTGGCTGGCCGGCGGCGGCGTGAAATCGGGCATCGCTTACGGCGAAACCGACGAGTTCGGCTACCAGGCCGTGCAAAACAAAGTCCACATGCACGACCTGCACGCCACCATCATGCACCTGCTGGGCTTAGACCACGAACGCGTCACCTACCGCTACGCAGGCCGCGATTTCCGCCTCACCGACGTCGCCGGAAACGTCGTGCACGACATCTTCGCCTGAGCGTTTTCGCGGTGACTGGTTTTGTTTCACCGCAGAGGTCACAGAGAGCGCAGAGACTTTTCCAGAGTGGCCACTCCCCCAGAAACACAGGCGAGCCGGGCATGTCAATGCCCAGGCACTCCCAAGCAAGAGCCCGCGCTCGACGTCTCGCCCGCGAAAAGGCACAAGAGAAATCAGCTCGACGCTCTTGTGATTCTCCCCACAGGGGCCCGCTCCGCAAATTCTGTCAGCGGGAGAAACTTGGCAGTGAACTGGTTCCGCAGCCAAAAAATCGACCCCATCGCCAAGGCTTTACGCAAAAACGCCTGGAATCCCCAACCCCTCTTCACCCAACTCGGCAAACCAAACTATTGAGCCGGCCTGCTCAGTTCTCGTCATTCAGCTTGCTTTGTCCACGTTCCCGGTTAGACTGAATCTCAGCGGTTAAGTAGCTTGAACCAGTTGTGTCAGGCAAGGCCGCAAAGACACTCTTGAGAAACGGACCAGAAAAATGGCAGAAGGCACGATCAAACGGCTGACGGACAAAGGTTTCGGTTTCATTGAAGATGGTAGCGACAAGGACATGTTCTTCCACAACTCGAACCTTGAAGGAGTAAGCTACGACGAACTCCAAGAAGGACAGCGAGTGTCGTACACCGAAGGGCAAGGACCAAAAGGCCCACGGGCCGAGAACGTCAAGCTCATCTGAATGCGATGACAATTCGCAAGCCGACGAAGCCAACGAGCTTCGTCGGCTTTTTTTGTTGATGACGAGGAAGTGAGTCCGCTGATTCTCCCCACCATCGCCTGTGTCTTGCCACCCCGCGCAACGATTCCGCCAAGGGGTAGAAGGCAGTCGACTCCCGAAAGCCCCGTTCGTCCGGCCGCGGACGCCCGGATGGGGTGGAACCGGCCCCCTTTATCGCGTCGGTCGATATCGACCGACGGGCGCTCCACAGCGCTTTTTTTGCGCCGCTGCTCCCTGACGCCGGCGAACATCGCTGAAAACGATCTTGGTGCCGTAGAAACAAGCGGCATCAGCGAACGCCATCCGGAATTCTCCCCGAGAAGGCACGGCTCCCGCCAAGCCGCCGCGTCTCCGTGCGCGCATTGCCCATCTGACGCGGCACACAAAACAGCCCGTCAACACGACCCACCCGGCGCTAATCCAAGCCGGGTGACTGGTTTTGTTTCACCGCAGAGGTCACAGAGAGCGCAGAGACTTTTCCAGGGTGGCGGCGGGCGCATCGCGCGAGCAGAAGCCCCGGAGTGACCGCCTTCCCAGAAACACAGGCGAGCCGGGCATGTCAATGCTTGCCATTACCCTCAATTCGCCAGTTTGTGTCGAGGTGGTTGGAATCGTAACCGATGAAGACTTCGGTGGTTGCAAGTGCGTCACGCTTGATCGCGGTAGCCGGTCGAGTGGCGAGCGCTGCACGGTCCGTTTTCCTCAGCCTCACCATCGCAGCGAGTTCGTGAAGAACTGCGGCATCGATTCGATCGAAGTAAACGTGGTGATCGTGCAAGAAGTTGATGCGGCGAAGGGTGTCACGCCGATTCGCTGGGTGCTGTTGACCAACCTGCCGGTGGACTCGTTCGATATCGCCTAGGAGGTCATCGAATTCTACGAGTGCCGCTGGTTGATCGAAGAGTATCACAAAGTGTTGAAAACGGGTTGCCAAATCGAACGCCACGCCCTGCGCGAAGCAAGCCGTCTGGAGTCGTTGATGGCGTTGACCAGCGTGATCGGCGTGCGGCTGTTGCAGTTGAAGACAGTCGGCCGCAACGATCCCCAGCAATCGGCGCACCGGCCCGTCCCCCGCCGTTGGCTGGGCGGATTAAAGGCGCTTCGTCCGCGTCTGAGCAAGATACAACTGACGGTTTACGAGTTCTTTCGCGAACTCACCAAACTGGGCGGCTTCCTCGGTCGCCAGCACAACGGCGAACCAGGCTGGCAAACCACTTGGCGCGGCTACCAGAAACTATACAACATCCTTCTCGGCATGGAACTCGCGAACAACAGATGTGGGTAATGGCAAGCCCAGAATGCCTGGGTCTGATCACCGACGTCTTTGAGATCAGCTCCGTAGGCAAGCTCGAAGGCAGAGAACGGATTCAGATCGAATTCGCTTTTGATGTTCCAGTAGTGGCAATCCACGTCGGCCATCCGCCAGTTCAGGATGGTTGCAGCGTGGTTGTTCAGGCAGTCGATGTTGGTTTCATCATCGTTCAGCAAATCTTCGGAGATTCGCTGATCGGCCAGGAACGGCCGCCAGTGCATCTTCTCCAGAATGTTCCTGCTGAAGGTGCGGCCTGCAGCAATACTTTCCCCCTGCCGGCTGCGTGTGCCATCGCGGTGGTATCCAATGCTGTTCTTGGAGTACCCCGGCCAGTAACTCATCCGGCGAGTCGGCAAATCAACCAGGTAGCAATCGAGCAGTCCCGTCGAATCGACCCCCTGCTCTGCGAAAGCCGTCATGGCGTTTGCAAAATACTCCCCGCTGATGATGTCGTTGCTGCCGACCAAGGCCACTGCGTCGGGATGATATTCTTGTGCGCACAGAAACCCACATTCGTACTTGGCATCGAGTGGTCGGTTGGCGCACTCGATGTAATCCAACCCTTCCGACTCGGCGAGGTGTCTGGAAACGTCCCCCTCCGACCCGACCGCCAGCAGTTCGATCTGCCCGTGTTGCCAATCTCTCTGCAGCAGCCGGTAGTGCCGGAACACGACCTTCGTCAACGAATGCCGCTTGAAAAAGGGAATGATGATGACAAGTCGACTCATGAGCGGACCTCAAATTGGTAACCGAAGAATTCCAGGTCTTCTCGAAACATCTCGCTCACCATCCGGCGAGTTTCGTCGTCGTAACAATCTCGATACGGTGGGTGACGGCTGGCATTGTTACGCGGCAGGGGTGCGTCAACGCCGATTCGTTTACTGATCTCCTGCCAGTCCCGCTCCAGGTTTTCGAACCGGGCCAGAAAATCGACCAGAAGGACGCCTTCGCTGTCGGTGACGAACGTCTTGAGCGGGCGCGTGAATGCGGCGACGCTGCCGTGTTGAAAGCTGACCTGTCTGCCGCCTGGATCGTAGAGATAGCAAATCAGGTTCATCCGGAATTCGCGTACTGAGGTTTGCGAAGAGAAGGACATGCTTGTCTCATCTGAAGTTGTGTCGAAATCGACTTCAGAAACGGTAGAGCAAGCATGTCCAAGAG
>Ga0115002_10005869_pt1 | contig 14331 bp, 16 predicted proteins | sample ArcticOcean_MG_C_8_FD_89576 | JGI IMG/M metagenome (GOLD analysis project Ga0115002, IMG submission 89576) | Marine microbial communities from western Arctic Ocean - ArcticOcean_MG_CB11_86 | ecosystem: Environmental > Aquatic > Marine > Oceanic | place: Arctic Ocean: Canada Basin | collected... | reverse complement strand
TCCAGGTGCCCCGTCATTGCCGTCTGTGCCATCCACACCGTCTGTGCCGTTGGTACCGTTGGTACCGTTGGTGCCGTTTGTGCCGTCTTCGCCGTCTGTACCAGGTGTTCCGTCATTGCCGTTGGTACCGTTTGTGCCGTCCTTGCCGTCTGGTCCAGCTTCGCCGTCTTTGCCGTCTTTGCCGTCTTTACCGTCTTCGCCGTTTGTGCCGTCGGTGCCATCCACACCGTCTGTGCCGTTGGTACCGTTGGTACCGTTGGTGCCGTTGGTGCCGTTTGTGCCGTCTTCGCCGTCTGTGCCGTCCTTGCCGTCTGGTCCAGCTTCGCCGTCTTTGCCGTCTTTACCGTCTTCGCCGTTTGTGCCGTCGGTGCCGTTTGTGCCGTTTGTGCCGTCCTTGCCGTCTGGTCCAGCTTCGCCGTCTTTGCCGTCTTTACCGTCTTCGCCGTCTTTACCGTCTTCGCCGTCTTTGCAGTCTTTGCAGTCTTTGCAGTCTTTGCAGTCTTTGCAGTCTTTGCAGTCTTTGCCGTCTTTGCCGTCTTGTCCGTCGACGCCGTCTTGTCCGTCGACGCCGTCTTGTCCGTCGACGCCGTCTGCACCATTCGCTCCTGTAGTACCGTCTGCACAGCATACTTCGTTTTGTTCGCAATGACTCATTATTGACCTCGGTACATTTCTGGAAAGGACCATTATAATATTATCATTGATAATAATTTAATCCAAGATTAATTATTGTCTTCTTCCCAAAGGCGTAGGCGGCGCCGTTTGCGAAATCTTTTTATCATAGAATGCACGCGAACTTTTGTTATAGATGTAAAATAAAACCATTGCATATTTTTCTTGGTTCTGTTTTTATGAATTTTAAGAGCATCTTCACATACTTCATTCACAAGAATACGATGACGATTCGCATAATAATCACGATAACTGCCGATAGATACCCCCTTCATGGTTTCTTCAATAATCTTATGTAAATTTAATGATTTTAGTTCTTGATGTTGTTTTAGTATATCTTTGTGAATCCTATTTATAATTTCTTCTTTTGGGGGAGCAATTTCTTCATACCAAGGTGCGCCTGCGGCTATAACAGAAGGAGGATGAGGCAAGACCTGTTCTTGTGAGTTTGTAAAAATACCTGATGTTAATTTGTTCAACCAACTCATATAAAATAATAGATGAATTTGTTAAATAAATTATAACGCATTAAAATTGAATTAAAAAAATATCCTTTAAATAAATAGTAAAATGTCTGATTATTCCTTCATGAAAACAGGATTTGATTTGGTAGGAAATAATGAATATGAGCTAAAGAAAAACATAGTTGCCCTTGTCACCTTATTTGCCGAGAATGCAATCAAAACATCTTTTACCTATGTAAAGCATTCTAAACGTAAAGGAGTTACCACTGAAGATTTGAAACGATGTGTAATGATGGAGTGTTTCTTTTTCACCAAGCGCCCCGATATTTTGAAAAAGGCGGAGGATATAAAGAGGGAATTATTTGATACGATAGAAGATTCTGATTCTGACACTGAGGAAGAGACAGAACAAGATGAGGAATTTAAAGAGAGTGAATGTAAGTGTGCGCTCTGTAAGTGTATTAATAATATTTATGGTCGGTGGTCTAATTGGACCCCCGATGGAAAAATGCAGGAGATATTAAAGGATGTCATAGATAAATTTGATCAATTAACCTAATAAACATGCACCACATCCGCCCCGGGCGCGCCTACGCCGGTTCCTTTTTTTACGTCGTCGCCGCGTTCTCCTCACTTTGCGGCGGCGGCGGCGTCTTGTCTGTCTTCGCCCCTTCCTTTTTTTGCGCGTTCTTCGGCGCCGGCGTCCCCCTTTTGTTTTGCCCAGCTTGGTGGCGCTCTTGGGTCGCTTTTTACGCGCTGCTGGACCAGCCACCGGGTTTCCTCGCTCATCCAGATGATACTCTTGGAACGGTCCGAGTCGCGACGGGTTTTGAGATGTAGCAGCCCACTGGTTATGTCTCGGGTCGCCTACCTTCCTCGGCAGCCCAGATGGACCAACACCGCCGCGCCGGCGGCGACGGCGGCTCTTTTTACGCTGCCGACGCGTTCTTCTTTTTTTTTTCCTCGCTTTGTGGCGACTATGTATTTTTCTCCTCGCTTTGTGGCGGCGCCGTCTTGTCGGTCTTCGCTTTTTTCTACGCGTTCTTCTGCGCCGTCTTCCCCCAATGGATGGTGACGGAGACGAGGACGCCGATCCTGTACCCGAGCCGCCCGGCAATGGTTGTCCCATAGATGGTGTAAACTGAACTAAACTATCATATTGAGATGCTGCTCTTCCGCCAATAAGTGACGTGTTTGCCTTTAATGAAGCCGTATTGGCTGTATCTGGTCCAGCTTGATGGATGCCAGTATCTGACTGTGGGATAGGGATCCAACTTGGTGGGGGATCATCTGGGTCATGCCAAGCAGGGTTATCTGGGTCAATCCATCCTGGGGCATCATCGCCTGTCGCGGTGGCTCCGCCGTGAGATTTGCGGCGGCGATTACGCCGCCCACCTGAGTGTTTATTATTCAAAATAGATTGCTGTTTAGCATTGTATTGTTGTCTCTGATATGCCTGTTCCTCGGGAGAACCTGGGAATTGTGACGCATATGTTCGTATGGGTGGCGGGTTAAGATCCACAGGGGGTGGATTACTGTTTGAGAATGGTTGAGACATCTTAATATATAAATAGAAAATAAAAAGTTAAAAGGAAAGAAAAAATTATATTATAATGAATGATAATGAACGTTTGCAATTACAAAGAATGATCAAGGCGAATGATGTTGAAGAAACAACCGATAAAATACGACGATTAAAACATAGCCAACAAATAAAAACCGACGTTGAACAATATTTGCAATTAAAAAGAAGATATTCGCGACTTCTAAAAACGAATCGCGCCCAATTCAAAGAAATGGCGCGGAAAAAATGTGCCTTTATTTTTCAACATTATCTTAATCTATTTAATAAATTATTAGTAGATGAATTGGATTTATCGATATTGGCGACTTTCTTGACTATTTTAGGTAGGATTGAAGATGGAGATATTGATCAACACCAGGGATCTTTCGAAGTTGGTAAAATTTTAAAAGAATTATATGTGGATAGTGTTCTGCGGCGTGAAACAAAGAGAGATAAGAAGAAAAAGAAGAAATCCAAAAAGCGAGCGATAAAAATAACGTGGGAAGAATATAAAAAATTGAAATAAACATATTTTGTATATTAATTTCAAAGATGGTAAAACTTGTTATTGTCGAGTCTCCCGCCAAATGTGGAAAGATAGAGAAATTCTTAGGGGCAGGCTATAAATGTTGTGCAAGTTTTGGACACATTCGAGAGATAGCTAATGGCTTAAAGGGTATTAACATGGACAATAATTTCTCTCCAACATTCAGATTACTCCCGGGTAAAATGAAATATGTGAACAAGTTACGCCGAGAGATACAAAAAGCCGAAGAGGTAATTCTTGCAACAGATGATGATCGCGAGGGAGAGGCGATTGCTTGGCATATTTGTCAAGTGTTTAATTTACCTATCTCCACAACGAGGCGTATTATTTTTCATGAAATAACCCAATCAGGTATTACGCGCGCCATTACTAATCCCACAACCTTGGATATGGATAAGGTTAATGCACAGCAAGCAAGACAAATTTTGGATTTGATTGTAGGGTTTAGATTATCGCCACTGCTGTGGAAGCATGTGAGTCATACAGCCAAATCCTCTCTCTCGGCAGGGCGATGTCAGACCCCAGCTCTCCGCTTGATTTATGATAATCAGAGAGATATCAACGAATCTCCGGGGACGAAGAAATATAACACTATCGGCGTGTTCACAGATAAAAAATTGGAATTTCAACTGAATCATTATTATGATGATCGAGAGAAGATGGAGGGATTTTTAGAGGATAGTGTTGGATTTAATCATATATATATTTCTCCTATTCCTAAAACAGTAGTGAAAAACTCACCGCGCCCTTTTACTACAAGCGGGCTTCAACAGAAAGCCAGCAATGAGCTTCATTTCTCTCCAAAAAGAACTATGTCTGTTGCACAAAAATTATATGAAGCCGGACATATTACATATATGCGAACAGATAGTAGAACATATAGTGCGGATTTTATTAAAAAGACAATTGGGTATATTAATAAAAATTATGGCAAAGAATATGTCTCGAAGAATATACATTCGCTTTCTCTCCGCAAAGGCAAAGATAATGCACAGGAAGCCCACGAAGCTATCCGTCCTACAGTGGTAACGCGCAAAACATTGCCTTCATCCACTGTAGCCGGGGGGCGGCAATTATACAGGTTGATTTGGGAGAATACAATGGAAAGCTGCATGGAGCCGGCAGTATATTTCTCTCTGCGCGCTAAAATTACAGCGGCGGACGAGAGAAAATATGGGCGTACAAGTGAATTGGTAAAGTTTCCAGGATGGAAGGTTGTAAAGGGGTATATGAAGAAAAACCCTGAATATAATTATTTATTAGAGATAGAGGATGGGACTGTTCTCTCGTATGATAGAATTTCATCTCAGCTAAAACTGAAAGATTTAAAAACTCACTACACAGAAGCGCGTCTTGTTAAGATGCTTGAGGATAAAGGTATTGGTCGCCCGTCTACCTTTTCCAGTTTGATATCAAAGATACAGGATCGTAAATATGTGCATAAAGAAGATGTCCCAGGTCGGTCCATAAAGTGTGTGGATTTTGAGTTGAAGGGTGATGAATTGGAAGAAATAGAGACGGATAGAATATTTGGTGCCGAGAGAAATAAGTTGGTCATTCAACCGACAGGTGTATTAGTATTGGAATTTCTTTTAAAGAATTTTAACCCTTTATTTAAATATGAATATACGAAAAGGATGGAAACGTGTCTTGATAGTATTGCTAAGGGGAAAAAGATATGGCATACGTTATGTCTTGAGTGCAATGGGGGGATTAATATTCTCTCGGGGAAAATTGCAAAAGATCATCGAGAGAGTATTCGTGTTGATCAATATCATACCTATATAATAGGTAAATATGGACCTGTAATAAGATGTGATAAGGATGGCGAGACCACCTTTCTCTCGGTGAAGAAGGGTTTGGATATGACAAAATTGTGTGCAGGCAAATATACTTTACAGGAGATTTCTGACACCACCACTTCTGGAAAGGAATTGGGTAAATACAAGGATAATAAGGTTATATTAAGGAAGGGTAAATATGGGTTATATGTTACTTGTGGATCTAAGAACTATTCAGTTAAACATTTGAAAAAGAAGATGGGGCGAATAGAACTATCGGATGTTGTGGGTGTTCTCTCGGGTGAGCAATCTGGGAACCCAAATGTAATCCGTATATTGAGAGATGATTTATCTCTGCGGAAGGGAAAGTGGGGTCCCTATCTGTTTTATAAAAACAGTGCTATGAAGAAACCTAAATTTTTGAAGTTGAAGGGTTTTGAATTGAATCCTGTGCATTGTGAAAAGGGTGATTTGTTGGCTTGGGTACAAGAAATATATCAGATATAGGTTAACTTATGAAGGAAACGGGTATTCGGACGTTCATCGCGCGAAGTTGTTCATCGCGCAACATATTAATTTCGAGAGAAAAGTTGAAAGGCGCACACTTAAACTCAACACGACGCCCATCGTGAAAACGAAAAGTAAACCGAAGTCGTTTAATTCTTTCAATAGGGGGCGAAAACACTGTGGAGTTCATTAGATAAAATTGCTTGCTATCGCCCAAAAGAGAGAAAGCATTTGCTAATCCTATAGGTATTTTAGCGAATGCACAATCTACTTTTCCTGCATAATCATTATTGAACATCCCCGAAGTATGTTCTGACCAAGGTTCGAGCTCATCTATCGAATTATATTTTTCTATTTCCATATATATAGCTTTCTCTCCATAAATATCTAATTGACAACAATTTCCCCCTGATGCATCGGTGCCACCAGATATGTCAACAACATGAACTGGTGTCCCAGTCGTGGGTATTAACCATTTTGTGCATGCATAATCAAATCCAAATCCACCGGATAGATCATGATATTCTGCTGAAGCATCTCTTACAGAGCTTGTGTATGATTTTTTACAATAACCTAAATAAGCAGGGAGACCCCATTGGGAATAATGATCCCAAACATCTGGTTGCCCACAAGGAATATCATAGGGAATATGTTCACCAAACAGCAAAGTAAAGTTAGGTTTGAGCGCGTCCGAGGCATTATTACCAAACCAAAAAGTATTTGTAACAGAATTATATGCGCATACAAAAGAATTGTAGGGGTTATTCGTCGCCACGGCGATGGCTTGGTTCATCTTTGTCGCGATTTCAATAGCAAGCTCTTCTGCGGTATAACTTCCTTCGGAAATGATAATTGTATGGGTTTTTTTTATAATACCGTGTAATTTAAATTGAAGTTTAGTATTTTGGTATGCGTTGGTAAATACATAGTGACTATTTGGGAGTTGTATTTCTACCAGACGCATAGATTGGACATTTGTAATATCTGCAGGAAGATCTATTGAAAAATGATTGGCTTTTGGCCATTTAGAAATATCACGATCTGTGGAGTGAATGCTGATAATTTTTCTATCAAGGACATAATTTTGTTCTCTTGGTATAATTGGATGTGCTTGATTGAGGATAAATTGACTCATAATATAAAAAAAGGATATTTTATTTTACTACAATGATCCCTAAATAATAATATTAAGTTATTTAGAAATAATATCTGCCGTCATGGGGCGAAATATAAAATAAGTAAATAATATATATGACAAAAGCAAATAATTTTTCAGTAAAAATAGGAGGTATTCTCTCTATAATTGGGGCTTTTATATTTTTTGTACCATTTAAAGGTGCTCAAAAAACAACCTATGCTTTATTTTTTCTTACTGGTCTTTTATATTCATTTTTGATACAGGAGGCTCTCTCGTGGGAATATAGGGGTAAGTTTACTGGAAATCGTGCTAAGGATATGTTAAAGTTAAGTTTATTGATTGGGGGTCATATAGTCCCTACGCTGTTTGTTATGGCGCAAGGTGTGACTCTATTTTTAATATTTCGTAAGCATGAAAGTGCAATGGAAGATAAAGATGCTTCAGGTAATTTGCCACCGATTTTAAAAACATATAATAATGCAACCTTCACGATATTTGTAACAGAAATGATTTTATTGTATCTTTACACATCTAAAGTGTTGAGAGGTGCCGAACATCCTTCAGATCTTATGAAAATGATAGAGAAAGCATTAATGCCCGGATTTGTTGCTTTGGGTACCTTAGGGTGTTTATTTATAGGATTGTTATATACAGTTATTACACGATATTTAACAGATGGTTGACGATATAAAATCTAAAGGTAAGTCCACAAGAGTTGTAATTATTCCAAATCCCAGAAATTTTTAATACTATATTTATATTTTTATTTTTCCCATATTCAATGTTATTCTCTGTGAATATCTTGATAAAATTATGGTTTAACTGTTCCTCAATGCGAAATATGGGGTCTTTTTGTTTAATTTGTGAATAATTAATAATTTGTTTTTCGATCTGTTTCAATTGTTGGATGACCTCTTTATTTATATTTTCTTCAAAAATACATTTTATTTTATTGAAATATTTATCAATAATAACATTTTTGAAATTAAAATATATGAAGAGTCCGTTTGAATTACAGATGGTATCTGAATAATATAATCTGAAAAAATCTCCTCCTTCCATGACATTATTTTTTGTTTTTTCAGAAAGCATAATATGATGTATATTAAATTGTGGCGGCTTAATAGCTAAAAACATAGATAATTTATTAATATAATAAAGTTTTAAGTATTTACTGGTAATAAATTTATGAAGACTCACACCGACTCAATATGTAGAGGGCGAGTATTGACTCTGGGCATATATCATCGCCTTGGTGGTCAATTTTATGTAGCATCTGTTCACATTTTTGTAAATCATCTATAAATCGCTGCTTTTTTATTTGCAAGTATACTTGCCACATTTTAATAATATTCGGGTATTTTTGATAGTTTTCATCTAATTTTATAATAATTTGTTGATATTTATCATCCATAATTATAATTATAATTATAGATTTATTTAAATAAAGATTAGATCCATATAGATAATAATGAAATTTTTGGATACACATTGTGAGGATTACATTAAAAGTGTAGATAAATATAATTTGCATCCTCATTTGAAAAAATCATTTCCAGACGATATAGCCGACTTACAAAATATGATTTTGTATGGTCCGGCAGGAGTTGGAAAGTATAGTCAAGCTCTTTTTGGCATTCGCAAATATAGTGCGACAGATTTAAAGTATGAAAGAAAATTAAATATTAGGTATGGGAAAAATACATATAATATTAAAATAAGTGATATTCATTTTGAAGTGGATTTATCTCTATTGGGTTGTAATGCAAAGGTTCTATGGTATAATATATATACGCATATTTTGGATATTGTTTCCACGCGACCCAATTCAACCGGGATAATTATTTGTAAAAATTTTCATAATATACATAGCGAGTTATTGGATGTTTTTTATAGTTATATGCAATCATTATCGCATCTTAATGTAAAACTTATATATATATTAATCACCGAACATTCTGGTTTAATCCCATTTAATATTATTAATAGGTCCGTCGTGTTATCTTTACGGCGTCCCTCAAAACGTGCCTATGAAAAATGTATTGGTAAATCAATACAAAATACAAAGTTATCGAGTATTATAAATATTAAAAATCTATCCTTAAAATTGGATGATTTAAATACTATGCATAAATTTATTTGCGATAAAATTATTAATATAATAAATAATTACAAGGATCTTAATTTCCTCGTATTACGTGAGACACTCTATGAATTATTTATTTATGATATAGATATGCCAGAAAGTATATGGTATATTTTAACCCACTTTATAAAATCAAATCAGTTATCAAAAGACAAATTATTTAAGATACTTATAAAGCTCTATCCATTTTTGAAATATTTTAATAATAATTATCGCCCTATTTACCATTTAGAGAATTTTATCATTTATTTATGTAAGACCATTCATGAATTTTGATGAGGCAATAAAGATATTGGAACTCCCTGCTAATTTTGATGAACGTGCATTAAAAAAGGCATATTATAAGAAAGCACTTTTATATCATCCGGATAAAAACAATGATGATAAATCAACAGATATTTTTAAACAGGTGGGTGCAGCATACCAATTTTTGAGAGATAAAAAGAATCTATCAAAGGAAGTATTTCCAAGCAATTTTAAGGACTTGATTAAAAAATGTGTGAAGTTTATGCATTCAGAAAATAAATGGGAAAATATATTTATTAATACAACATTACACTCCTTACTTAATTACAAAGAGATATCATTAAAAGTATTTGAGAAATTACATAAGGTGCGTGGAGTGGAGGTCTATGATTTTTTAAGTGAACATAAAGATATATTTTCTGTTTCCGATGAAATACTTGCTAAGATGAAAGCAACCATCGAGAGAAAAATGTCAATGGATAATATTGTTATTTTAAATCCGCATTTGGAAGATATGATGTCTGACACTATTTATAAATTAGAAATGGGGGATAAAATCTTTTATATTCCTTTATGGCATAATGAATTATGGTATGATGCCTCAGGGAGAGATATGGTTGTAAAATGTATTCCTGAATTAAAAAAAGGGATTACTATGGATAATGAAAATAATTTATATTATATTCATCACGAAGAAATTGGAAAGGTACTCCAGGCGCAAAAGCTAACATTTACACTGGGCGGGAAAGTTTTTGAAATCCCTGCAAAAGAGTTAAAAATTCTTCCAAGGCAGGTGTATATATTCTATGGACGGGGGATAGCGTGTGTGGATGATGATAATATGTATAATATTAAAAAACGTGGAAATATATATGTTGAAATTAATTTAAGTTTAATAAATATGGTTAAGTTTTCTTCCGGACAACCTTCTTCTTAGCCTTCTTCTTTGGCTTGGGGGCCGGTTCCTCATCCGAGGAGAATGCTGGTGCAGTCGCAAATGCGGGATCCTGCTGCTCTTCTGCAACAACTGCATTCTCGACATCTTCATCATCAGAATCATCCATAATACAGAATCCCTGAATGCGAACCGGTGGGCGCACCTGCGCTTGCAGAAGCTTGAAGGTAACACCAAACTTTCCACCTGCGTGCCAAACACCAGTGCATTCAAGAAGACCCTTGAGATGCGCACGCCCTTGGACAACCTCCATCGGTGTACCCACGGGAGTATCCATACGAGGAGTAAACAATGGCTTCTTATTCATATCATACAATTCCACCTTAAACACGTCGTCCCAACAAGGAATCTTCAGCTTAATAGTGGGAAAGCGCGAAAGATCAGGTTCCCCCGTCGCCTTATTCTTAGGATGCTTAAGAATAGGATACATAAGGGCTTCAGCAACCTCCTTACTCATCTTAGACTTACCAAACCACTCCCTCGAGTTAGTAACAGAATCAGAGAGCACCTTTTCCTGGAACTCCTTAAGAGACTTATAGAAATATCCCTCTGAGGTAGCGGGATCCTTAGAACGCTCGCCAAATTGCAAATTCAAATCATATTTCTTACGGTCTGAATCATCGGAATCCCATTCATTAACACCCCAAGTCATAATAAGAGGAAATTGAAGAACAAGCTTATTACCATTCATAAGAACGGGGATCGTCTTGCCCCCCTTAGAACCAAGCCGCGGCTTGCCATAAGTAAGGTTGGATGGGTTGAAGTTCTTGGTTTTAGTGATGAGTTCTTGAGAAGTAGACATGATATAGTTTACAATTCTATGTTATCTTTAGATCAATTTTTTTTGAAAACCTAAGACGCTAATTGCAGATAAATGTTAATAAAATAATTAAAAAGAATTTAACAATTTATCTGTGCATATATATATGAATACGAAGATTACCCCTTCGCGGTTTCTTAAAAAAAATGTATATAATCCTCTCCCCGCATATAAAAAAACGCGCTTAAAAGTTTCAAATGAGAATTTTATCATCTTAGAATACGGAGAACACGATAAATTACTTCAACTTAACTTTAACTGTCGACAATTACGAGTAATGGCGCGCTTTTATAATCAAAAGCGATCTGGCAATAAACCCTATCTTTTATTTATACTGTATAATTTTTTGAAATATTCAAAATATGCTTGTACTATTCAGAAAATTGTCAGGGGTTATCTTTATCGGAAGTATTATCAACTTCGGGGACCAGCATTCATAAAACGAGATAAATGTGTCAATGAAACAGACTTTATAACATTAGAAAAATTAGAAACAATTCCACAGGTACAATTTATAACCTACGCAGATAAAGAAGGATATATTTTTGGTTTTGATATTTGCTCCCTCCATAATTTATTTAAACATAAAAGAGCACTCTGTGTAAATCCTTATACACAAAAATCTTTTCCAACAGATTTTAAGAATAAAATTAAGCGTTTGCTTAAGCTATCGAAACTTTTTGGAGACAATATTAATATTGAAATCGAAGATACATATAAAGGTCTTTCAAAAGAAAAACAGGTTGAGCTTTTCGCCATATCGGTTTTTCAAAAAATAGATAATTTAGGAAATCATAGTAATGCTGAATGGTTGTTATCATTAAATAGCTTACATTTATTAAAGTTTATGCGCGAATTAATAGATATATGGGTTTATAGAGCTAATTTATCATCTTTGGTCAAAAGAAATATTTGCCCACCGAATGGAAATCCTTTTATAGGATTTAATATATTGCAAACAGAACCATCTATTACCAAATTAAAACATAATATACTAAAAATAATGGACAATTTGGTAACAAAGGGCGTAAATCGTGATTCAAAAATATTAGGCGCATTATTTATATTAACCGCTCTCACATTAGTAAGTAAAGACGCGGCTGAAGCACGCCCAGAACTTTATAACTCCGCTGTCCACTTTTAAATATATTTGCATTAAAAATACTTAAAAGAATATTAATACTGAATGGTATAATGGTCTCAAAAGCTAAGAAATCTACCCGCAAACCGCGCGCCTCTAAGGCGAAGAAAACCACCACCGCCCCCACCCCCTCTCTTACTCCTACTACTGCTCCGCCAGCTCCCACTAAGGCGCCCGTTAAGACAGTGTCCAAGGCGACGCCGGCTAAGGCGTCAGCTAAGGCGACACCGGCGAAGGATGAGTCAACTCTGGCGGATGCCTTTGTGCATGTTCTTGGACAGTTGACGAGTCTTCGTAGTCAGTTGACCCATATTACTGGGCAGGTCCGTGTTTTGGCTAAGCGTGCCGATCGTGAGCTTCGCGCTGCTCAGAAGGCGAGCCGTAAGCGTTCGTCTAAGTCGGGAACTCGTGCGCCCAGTGGCTTTGTGAAGCCAACTCGTATTAGCAAGGAGCTTGCTGCTTTCCTTGGGAAGGATTGGGGTACTGAGATGGCGCGTACTCAAGTGACTCGCGAGATTAATGCCTATATCCGCGCCCATAATCTCCAGGACCCGAAGAATGGTCGCCGTATTCTCGCGGATACCAAGCTTCGCAAGCTCCTTAAGCTCCAGAAGAGTGACGAGCTTACTTATTTCAATCTTCAGCGTTATATGAGCCCGCATTTTGCGAAGGCTTCTGCCACGAAGGCATTGGCTGCCGCCGCAGCAGTGGCGGCGGCGGTGGCAGAAGCGGTGGCAAAGAGTTCTTAAATTGAATCTAAAAATATCTATTCATATAAAGTAATTAAATGTTGCAGTTATATGAATATAATGATCTCACAGTACTAATTACAGAATATATTTTGCCTTGTTTGGCGCGGAAAACATGCGATCTGGGGTATTATAAAAGAGATGAAATACACGTTTTGCTATGTGTGAGCAAGGGGTTACGCAAATGCATTAACGCGCCCTTACCAGAACCGTGTGATATAATACAGATAGGATGTAAACATATATGTAAAAAACATTGCCAAACCACACCTTTTTATCAGTATGTTGAAAATCGTTATCTACATTATAGAAGGAGGCGGCAAGACGGTAATATACATTTCTCTCATATTATATTTGGAAATATATTTAAAAAAATTTATAGTGATCAAATTTCTCGACATTGGGGTAGTGACAGGATGACTATATGTTGTGGGGGGAAAGGATTTAAATTAAAACGCCCATCCGCGATTATTAGACTTCCACCCCAACTCACATTGGGGCAAATATGAATTGATCACACTCCAGTATATTCTGTAAAGCGGTGCTATCAATATTAGTATTTATAACACCCTCTGGAATTTGAATACTATTTATATCGAATAGTAATTCAACGGATTTTAGTTTTTTAACCTCTGTATCTATGAGTATATTATTGTTACTGAGCCACATAGTAAAATCTATTTTTTTGGTTGCTTTGAATCTTTTATATAATTTATAATAATATCAAAATGTTTTTCTATTATTTTTAATTGAATAATCTGTGCCTGTTAAAATACATAACCGTCTAAAATCTACTATTGAAATATCCATCTTTTCAAGAATAGTTTTCAAATGATAAGACGACACGGTTTTTTTTGTTAAATTCAGATATCTCAATACATAGGGACATCCGTGCACAAAAAGATCCATATCGTCACTTAAACAAGCATCAGCTTTTCCGTCTATGACCATTTTTGCACATAAAATATCTGCTTCTCCCTCTGCAAGTATATAATCAATCCCATAAGCTTTCAAAAATAGTTTCACATTACGAATATCTTTATTTTTCACTCTTATAAACTTTTTTTCTAACAATTTCATTTTAATCATAATAGCGCTTCTTTTTTGTTTAGATATAATATTCTGTAATTGTTCCTTCATTACGAGATATTCCTCCTCTGCTTGATATTTTTTAAGACTGCGTTGTTTAATGGTCTCATATTTTTCGCGAGGTGGCGCTCCATCAAAAATGAAAATGGGAATAATACCATATTTTTTAAATAGACTACACATAATATACATATTTTCAGTAATTGTACCATTACCTTTGAATTTATAAAGATAGATGGATGTATCGATTACTAATCTTTTACCTTTAAAATGCGATAGATGAGTTGTTTTTATAGCTTCCGGACATGTGATGCGTAAATAATAATTAAGACTGGGGATACCCATTTTTTTGATTTGAAATAAGAAATATTAATTATTTTAAATCAATTTTATTACAGAAGACTGCAAGGCTTCGCTGAATCTATCCCTGCGGACCAAAGACCGTTTAGTGGCGGACATCCACTGGGTTTTCCACCAACATACTTCAGCATCGACGTCGGACTAGGTAGCCC
>Ga0115002_10005864_pt1 | contig 14334 bp, 13 predicted proteins | sample ArcticOcean_MG_C_8_FD_89576 | JGI IMG/M metagenome (GOLD analysis project Ga0115002, IMG submission 89576) | Marine microbial communities from western Arctic Ocean - ArcticOcean_MG_CB11_86 | ecosystem: Environmental > Aquatic > Marine > Oceanic | place: Arctic Ocean: Canada Basin | collected... | reverse complement strand
GCTTAACTCAAAACAGACATCACGGGTATTTGGCAGGCGGTCCCAATCAAATCGCATCCAGCGATTTGAGGGACCGCAGAGTCAAATGGCCAATTCGGTTAAATCGAAGTCATGGAATTCCTGGAAGCCCCCAGAAAAACACGTGAAGGCCGCGCGAAGCGCAAAAAAAGAGCTGCAAGTTATTCAACTGCAGCTCCTAATGTGGATCTGATTTTTGGATCAACTAGCTCTTTGCAGCAAGCATCTTTCGCAACTCTCCAAGCTCGACGCTTAGTCGATGTCGAAGAGGACTCTCGGGACGCAACTCATCCAATAAAGTCTCCGCTTTTTCGAATGAGTCTTCCGAAGGTGCTTTGCCATTGAACAATTTGTTGAAACTACGTTGAACTTCCGCTTCGGTTAGCAACTTAACCACTCCCAAGAAAATAGGGGTCCATGAATTCAAACGGGATTACACACACCGTTCGTTCAGTGTACACAAAACTCCGCCCACTCTTCAATTCTAAAAATTGATTACCTATGCAATACCAACTTTTGGGTGGTTGGGGGGCGTACTTGAGTGGGAGCAAGTAACACCACCCAGAGATTAGCGTTCTACCTATTGCCCGACAAGGCAGATTCGAACCATCAAGAGCCGGTTATGGGTTCCAATGCATGGGAAAGTGATTGAAAATCCGACCTCTCGCACTAGAAAAGCAACCTAGATACTTGGCGCACCCACAAAGACAAAGCCTGGCAGCATCGTTCGAGAGCACGCCAATTCAAGAAAACTCAGTGCGATAAAAACTCAATCAAATCAAGAAACGCAAATGCACCCAATTGTTGATTGCATGGCGGCCTGCCGCCAAAATAGCGACCTGAATTCTACGGAGTTTTGGCGTTGATTGACGCGCCACCGTCAATTGTACTTTCTGTGTATCGCGGATCGATCTTGGCCAGTTCTTCGGCTGTAGCATTCACCGCCGTTTCGATTTGTTCTTTGGAGTGCAGGGCTGTGATAAAATATCGCAGTCGAGCTGCTTCTTCTTCGACCGCTGGGTACAGAATAGGCTGCACGTTGATGCCGCGCTCAAACAAGGCTCGCGAAAGTTGCAGAGCGTGCAACGAATTGCCAGTAATCACCGGGACGACAGGAGTATTGTTGCCCAAGCCAGTATTCAGGCCCTTCTTGCGAGCTAACGCCAGGAATTGTCTCGAGCGAGCTTGAACTTGAGCGACTCGTTCTGGCTCTTCTTCGAGGACTCGGATTGCGGCCAAGGCTGCGGCGGCGTTGGACGGAGGCAATCCGACACTGTAAACGAAACCAGGCGCCGTGTATTTTAAGTATTCAATCAACTCCTTGCAGCCCGCAATGTATCCACCGCAACTGCCAAAGGACTTGCTGAGTGTTCCCATCCACAGGTCAACCGATCTGGCGTCGACATCAAAGTGTTCCCCGATCCCGCGACCATGAGGTCCCATGGTTCCGATGGAGTGTGCTTCGTCGACCATCAGCAGGGCTTTGTGTTTATCTTTAACTTCGACGAACTTCGGAAGTTCGGGGAAGTCGCCGTCCATACTGTAAACGCCTTCGATAACCACCAGTACGCGGCGGTACTCGTGTCGAATTTCGTCGAGGATCTCGTCGAGTTGTTTCCAGTCGTTATGAGCGAACGGACGTCTGCGAGCGCCGGAGAGCATGGCACCTTGGATGATGCTGTTGTGAGCCAAAGCGTCGTGGACGATAAGGTCGCCTGGACCTAGTAAGTGTCCAATGACAGATTCGTTGGTGGAGTGACCACCGACAAAGACAATCGAAGACTCGGCACCAATCAAGTCGGCGATCGCTTGCTCGAGATCTCCGTGAACCGTTTTTTCTCCCGACACAAGCCGACTGGCCGAAACGCTGGTACCGTATTGGTCGACTGCGTCCTTCGATGCCTGCATAACTGCAGGATCTCCCGACATGCCGAGATAATTGTAGCTCGCAAAGCTAATCATCGTGCGACCGTTGATGACCGTCGTATCGCCGGTAACACTTTCGTGAACGGTAAAGTAAGGATTTGGGCAGCCGGTATCGGTAAGGATCGATTTAGCCTGTTGTAGACGGAGGTACTCCGGCATCTCGGCGAAATCGTAGAACTCTTTGGGTACGGCTTGAGTCTTATCGTAGGCGGAACGAGGCGCTGCCGAATCTTGTTCGAGTTCGCGGAGCGGTTCGGTGCCCATGTATTTTTCGATGGCAGCTGCCACTTCGCGACAAGATTCTAAATCTTGTAGCACTTCTTCTGGGAAGCGCCCGCCAAAAGTTTCTTCGAGCGCTACTGCGATCTCTTGAATTTCCAGGGAATCCAGTCCGAGGTCGATCAAGATGTTGCTGTCCAAGTGCAAGCCCTTCGCTCGCTCTTTCGCGATCACTCGAACATGTTCGAGGACGACTTCGGCAACTTTGGCGTCGACAATCTGTGCACCAGCGGTTGCCTCAGGAGTCGTTGCGTCCGTAGCGGGTTTTGTCGATTCGTTATCCCAGGCAAACCATTGTGAAATGACTCGCAATTCACCCTGCAAGAATGCCTTGCGACAGGCGTGCCTTTGAATCTTGCCACTGGAAGTCTTCGGAATCGAGCCGTAACGGACCAAGACGATACCATCGGGGGGCAATTGGTGTTCGCCGACGACGGCCTTCCGTACGTCTTCAAAGACGTCGGCCCACTCCGTACTGCGTTTTCGCTCGGCTTCGGCAACGATAATCAGCTGCTCGCGACCGTGCATATCGACTGATATCGCTCCGACTGCACCAGGCGTAACTCGCGAACTCGCGGTTTCGACGGTCTGCTCAATGTCTTGTGGGTAGCGATTGACACCGCGAACGATGATGAGGTCTTTCAAGCGACCAGCGATATAGAGCTGCTCTTTGTGGAAGAATCCCAAGTCGCCTGTACGGAGGAATGGTTTGTCGTAGCCTGCTAAGTAGTTCTTAAACGTCGCTTCGGTGACATCTTCATTCCGCCAATATCCAAGTCCGACGCTGGGGCTGTTGACCCAGATTTCACCGATTCGACCCGGAGGCAACTCTTCGCCTTTCGCAGGGTCGACGATCAACACGTCTTCGTCGGGCAGGACGCGTCCGCAACCGATGACTTCGCGAGCGTGTTTGTGATCGGATGTGACTTCGGTGACTTGGTGTTTATCGATTGCCTTGCCATCAAAGGTGCAGTGAACCGGTTCTTCTCCACGAATGTTGCCCGTCACAAGCAAGGTGGTTTCAGCCATTCCGTAGCACGGGTAATGCGATTTGCCCTTGAAGCCAACGGGGCCAAATTTCTCAGTGAAAGCGGCCAGTGTGTGAGGGCGGACAGGTTCCGCTCCGTTAAATGCAAGATCCCAACTACTGAGGTCGAGTCCTGCCATTTCCTCTTCGGTCACTTTGTTGACACATAACTCGTACGCGAAGTTTGGACCACCACTAATTGTGACGCCAAATTTGGTAATCGCGCTTAGCCAACGTATTGGACGTTGTAAGAACGACATCGGTGACATCAATACCCCTGGACGGCCCACAAACAACGGCATCAACATACCGCCGACCAAACCCATGTCGTGATACGTTGGCAACCAAGACATGACGACACAGGTGCCAGAAGGTCGGAAGCCGTGGGTAATGACAGAAGCATTGTGGATCAAGTTGCGATGAGCAAGCATGACCCCTTTGGGAGTTCCCGTGGAACCCGAAGTGTATTGTAGGATGGCGAGGTCGTTCTCAGTGACCTTGACCTTCTTTAAGTTGTCGGCGCCTGCTGGATCGATCTTATCGGTAGCAACCCAGTTGAGGTTTTTGAGATGCGGTGTATCGTCGAGCACATCCCAAATGCGCGATACGACATCGTCGACGGTGAGTGCAGCTTTGGCCGAGGCATTCTTCGAAATGTCTTGGATTCGCACCATGTTGCGATTTCGGCGCGGTGGGTAGGCCGGAACGGCAGTTACACCAGCGATCAAACAACCGAAAAATCCCGTCACGAAATCGAGACCAGGCGGATAGAGCAACAGCGCGCGCTCGCCCGTCATCCCTCGACTTTGCAAGTCTGCAGCTATCGCTTTCGCTTTGCGAGTGAGTTCGGCATATGTCAATATTTCGACGTCCGCTTCCCCGTCCGTAAAACAGTACGCAGGCGCATCGGGACGAGTGTCCGTCCAAAAGTTTAGCCGTTCGAGTACGGTTTTGGCGTTAGGAGGGGTTTGGGAGACAGAGAACTTTTGTAGATTCACTGGTAATCTTGCTCCACGTTTGGTCTAAATCGCTGGGGTCATCACGAAGATGATGCAGACCAATTGACTTGGGATAGGTGTGACTATCGGGGTAGGTAGGTTGAGCCCCCAATAGTGGAATTGGACTGTGTTCGACGTGTAGCCATTCATCGTCCCAGTCACACCGTAAAATTGTCGCAAAAACAGCGACTAATCAGCATACCTTGCAAAGTCGCCGGCAGCAAATGAACTACCCGATTTTCTTACCAAATTGATGTGTTAGCACCGCTGTTATCGTTATAACCGACACAGTCAAATTGCCTTTGCCAAACTCTAAACTCTCACTATGTTTAACGTCGTTCTTTGGCTGCTCAAGAATCGCCACTTTCGCGCGTCTCGCCACGCTCGTTGGCCTGCCAATACGCTAGCGAATGGACATCTATTCCGGTCAGCCATTGTTTGGCGAAACAACCCGTGTCCACGCAGACAATGTGGTCGTGTATTGCAACACGACCATCTTTTTGAGGGGTGTGGCCCACAAATGCCCGCTTTCCCGACGAATGGGGAGCAGGAAAATCCCTCGAAACATGCTTCCAAAAGAGGTTTTCCTCGGTTTGCTCGTCTAGCAGCAAGTCTGGATTGTAATTCGCATGCAGAAAAAGAAACTCGTCCGTTTCGTGATATGGAACCAGACGGTGGAAGAATTCGAGGTGATCGGGCGGTATTTTTTCGAGCGAACCGCCATAGCTGGCAAGCGTTTGCACACCACCAACTTGCATCCAGAATTTGTGGGCAATCTCGTGTTCTATCGAACGCAACAACATCAAGTCATGATTACCCAAAAGCGCGATCAATTCGCAGCGCTGCTCAAGGTCTAGAAGCAAGTCGATCACTCGGCGGCTCTCCGGACCCCGGTCGACATAATCTCCTAGCGTGATGATCAGATCGTCGGAAGTTGGCGCCAATGTTTCGAGCAACGTTTCCAGAGCGGTTGCGCAACCATGGATATCACCAATCGCAATCGTTCGCCCCGCCACTTCACTCTCCTCAAATCCAAATGGCGGAACTTGTCCCGCACGCAGTTTCCCGTACTTCTCAAATAAGAAGAACTCGAAACAATAGACCGCAACATCGTAAGGCATAGTCGCTCGCCGAACAAGAATGCCCAGTAATAGACGCTTTTCGTCGGGGCCTTGAACACCTTTGGGGGCATGAACTACGAGGGGACATGAACTAGGATACGTAGACTTTGAATTGAACGAGTGAAATTGAACGAGTGAAATTGACCAGTGTATCGTTTGGATCGCGCTGGGCTCTTAGTTAAGTAACGAGGAAATAAATGAGCGATCTTTTTAGTGTCGATGTCGAAGCTTGCCGCAGCCGACAAAAGCGGATGCTGGAATTGATGCAGCAAAACGATTTGGATGTGGTTGTGGTAACCCAGAACGAACATATCCAATGGTTGACCGGCGCTCGATTTCCTTGGCTGTTCCAAGGTGCAGCGACCCTTTCCGTCGACGGTCGCCTCGACTTGATCGCCCCACATCGAGCGCCTGCCGTCGCGGCGGCAGATAATGTTGTGACCTATGAAGCGAAGTGGCATTCGACGATGCGCAACGACCAGAGACAGGCCTGTTGCCAAGCTCTTCAGGAAGCTTGGGGTAAACGCCCCCTGCCCCGCCGACTCGGTGTCGAATACTCAACTTTCGGTCGGCACTTTGGCTTTTGGGAAGAAGCAGAGTTAACGGACGTCGAACCCAATCTCTATCAATTCCGCCGTCGAAAAGATGCCGACGAGTTGGCGTTAATTGGCAAAGCAATTATCGCCACGGAAAAAATGTACGAAGTCGCGCGAGAAATGATCGAGCCCGGCATTTCCGAACTGCAAGTGTTCAATCGATTGCAAGCGACAGCTGTCGATGAATTCGGTGAGATGTTAACCGGGACAGGCAACGACTACCAATGTGGTTCCCGCGGTGGCTCGCCACGAAACCAGCGCGTCGCCGCCGCAGGTGAATTGTACATCCTGGATTTGGGCCCGGCATTTCGAGGCTACTTCGCCGATAACGCTCGTACCATCGCCGTGACGCAACCCACCGACGCTCAACAAGAGGCATGGTCATTTGTAATGCAAGCTCTTCAGCACGTCGAAGCAAACGTGCGACCAGGGAAAAGTTGCCGAGAACTATTCCACGAAGTTCAAGCAATTCTCGACCTCGCACCACTCGGCATTTTTAATCATCATCTCGGCCATGGAATTGGACTCTTCCCCCACGAAGGTCCCCACCTCAATCCAAACTGGGACGATACGTTCGAAGTCGGTGACGTCTTTACCGCCGAACCTGGTCTCTACGCTCCCGAACTCGAATTTGGAATGCGGATCGAAAACGACTACCGGGTCAGCGACGATGGCGTCGAATTGTTGACCAACTTTGGTCTCGAACTTTAACGGTGGACCAACGGCAACTCGGTTGCTTGTTAAGAAACGCACTAGTTGAGGCAGAGCACTAATTGAGGCAGAGCACTAATTGAGGCAGTGCACTAGTTGAGGCTGGGATCGACGAGATTGTTGCGAGATCGCAGGCGGGGACCCATTACACCTAAACCAATTTCTTCAACGATCTGCTTCCAAAGATCTTCGTCGCGACAGAAAACGTGCTTACTAGTCGCCGGCAATGTCAACCAACCACCAACTTCCATTTCCTGTTCCAACTGACCTGGGCTCCAGCCAGCGTAGCCGCTGAACAAGATAAATGGCGAAGTGGAATAACGGACGATCTCTTCGAGCTGATCTTTGCACGTCGTGAGGAAGACGCCGTCGAGCACTTCCGTTTCTGCCTGACGCTCTTCACAATGAAGTGCCATCATCGGTCCTTCCACCGGACCGCCAAGGTGAATCACCTCGCTGCATTCGGGAATGTCCTCGCTGAACATCTCCCACAACTCTTTAATCGTGTTGGAAGAGGGACGATTAAGAATGACGCCAAACGCGCCCTCTTCATCGTGATGAATCATCAGCACCACACTCCGATAGAAATTGGAGTCTGGAAGATGTGGCGATGCCACTAAGAATTGTCCTTGTAAGAATCCCATCGCATCTCACCCGATTGTTTGGATAGGCCATCTTCGTTATGGGAGTTCAATTGTAATGGAAGAACTCTCAATTAACCAACATTCTTGTTCCAAGTATCTTTCCAAACACAGCCAGCCCAGGACCAGCCTACTCCAAATCCGATCAACAAGTTTCGATGTTCCGCTTTTAGCGTTCCTCGGCGACGCAATCGATCGATCAAGATGGGTAAAGTAGAGGAAACTGTGTTGCCACAGTCTTTTAGCTCGATTGGCATCTTCTCCTTCGGAATCCCCAGTCGTTTGCGGAGTTGGGTGAGCATCTTGTCGGTAGCTTGATGCAAGAGGTAGAAATCGATATCGTCTCGCGACGTAAGTTCCTCGTCTGCCAACACCTTATCGACTAACTGCGGTACCGCAGCAACCGTGAAGCTTATGAGGCTCGGGCCATCCATGTATAAATCGCTGGGCCAGCGGTGACGGTGTCGTGGTTTGATCGCATCTTCTGCCGGACGAGCTCCACCACGCGCCACTAATAATGTGTCCGCACCCGATCCGTCGGTACCAAACTGAAACGACGTAAGGGATTGCGTATCCGAGGCATCGACTAATGTCGCGGCGGCACCATCGCCAAAAATCGTTCGCAAGCTGCGGTCCGTCGGATCGATAAACTTCGAATACGTTTCGGCAGTGATCAAGAGAACTCGTCGTGCTACCCCACTGCGAATGAGCCCATCTGCCATCGCCAAACCATAAACGTATCCCGAACATCCGAGGTTAAAGTCCAAGGCGCCGCAAGATGTTGGCAAGTCCAGACGCTGCTGAAGCAAACAGGCCGTTGTAGGCAGCGGATAATCCGGTGTTTGTGTGCAAAGCAAAAGAAAATCAATGCTGTCACGGTCAATTTCGTGATCGTTGAATAACTTCTCAGCTGCAGCAACCGCCAGATCCGACGAACATTCACCCGGTTCGGCAATGTGCCGAGCCGAAATCCCAGTCTTTGAGGAAATTAGGTCCATGTCCCAACTCGGGAACTCCGCTTGCAACTGCTCGTTGGTTTCGACTCGAGCAGGCAAGTGAACTGCAATGGGACCGATCGACGCGTACTTCACCTCAGAGATACCTCAGCTGTTTTAGGGAATCGCCTGCGGTCCGCCAATATTCTCGCAAGCTAAGCATCCAACGATAACTCCCAGCTATCAACGGGTCAATCGGTTCGGTAGACGCTCCAGAATGGCCCGTGGAGATAATACGGGGGGTTTTGGGGGCCAAGGGGGTCTTGTGAGGTCAGCTAGCGCGACAAGATGCACTTGCCGTGTCACCTCTGTTTTTCCTATAAACGCTCGCCCATTCCAATTCGGATTGAAACACTTTTTCAGTGCAGCAAACCAGTGCAGCAAACTAGCAGCAAAAGGTACATCGCATGGCGATATCGGTTGATCGCGACAACGTAACTGTTTTGTATGTCATGGGAAGCGGTCGAAGTGGATCCACGGTATTTAACATCGCGATGGATAACCATCCCCAGATAGGTGCGTACGGAGAGCTGAGTCAGCTAGCGAGCTGCGGTTGGATGGAAGGCTGGCTCGACTCGACGGGCGAATCGATCGAAAGTGTGCCGATTTGGAAAGAAGTCCGTAAACTTTGGGAGAGTCGATCGCCGGTTGGAGTGGAAGAATACGTTGCCCTGCAAGGCAACTACGAAAGGTTCCGGCGGCTGCGACGCTTAGCTCGTCGTCACAAGGATCCATCTTTTTCCGTTTACTCTGAAAGCAGTTACCAGTTATTTCGTTCGATCCGGGATGTATCGGGTAAGGAGATCGTCTTGGACGCCTCCAAAAATCCGATTCGCGGACATGCGCTTTCACTGGTCAATGGTCTCGACGTGCGCATGATCCATCTCGTTCGCGATCCGCGCGGAGTATGTTGGTCGCAACGAAAGCAGTTTGCCAAAGATGTCGCCAAAGGGCTGACGAAAGAATTTCACGGAATCCCGGTCCGCAAAACGGCTCTGTCGTGGGTGATCACAAACCTACAAGCGAGTTGGGTTCGACGTCAAAAGGCCTCGTCGCTGGGGGTCCGCTACGAACTGTTCGCGACTCGCCCAATCGAAACACTCGCTGAGATTGGCCAGCAATTGAAGCTCGATTTATCGCCGTTGCAAACGAAGATTCAAATGGGACAAGACCTGGAAGTCGGGCACGTGGTCGCCGGAAATCGAGTTCGGATGAGTAAGTCTGTTTCACTGCGTTTGGACGAGGAATGGAAGTCGAAGTTGACGACATCCGAGAAGCGACTCGTTTGGCTCATGAGCGGCTGGCTCTCGAAGCAATACGGCTATCGTCGCGAAAACGAATACAGGACAGAGGCCCTCCAAGCTCGCGCGGCTTAACGAATGGGCTTTTAGGAACTTAACGAATGGGCTTTTAGGAATTCGCTTAACTCAAAACAGACGTCACGGGTATTTGGCAGACGGTCCCAATCATATCGCGTCCAGCGATGTGAGGGACCGCAGAGTCAAGTGCCCAATTCAGTTGATTCATCCGCACCATATCGATGAATTGTGCTGCTGTCATGTTTTCGCCTGGCAAGCAAGATTCTGGTCGGCATCATAGCGAGCTTCTCGCAGCCAATAGTATTGCCGCGCCGCTGGCTTAGGGCCCGATTTTGCGACTTGATCTGGCCACTTCTGCGTTCTCGGGCGTTTACCTCGTTCTCGGGCGATTCACGGAATCGTGCCCGCTTGAGGACTAGCCTCCCCAGGCCTTGAAGTGATTTGAGAATTGTTTTTCGAGGTCTGGGATACGCCGTCGCAATCGTTGACTGAGCACTCCGGGCGGCACTGACGCTTCGATGTCCTGTAGGTAACGCTCGAATTCATCTCGAGCTGCTTCGGGCCCGTGGAGCATAAAGTGAGTCCAAGCCCAGGCACCTCGATATTCGCTCTTGCCCATATCGCGAAGGTCGCCGATTTTTTCCAACTTGGTGAGACTTGGCACGTGCCCAAATCGAGCCCCCCATTTTATGAAGGAGTGGTGTGGATTCTCGGCGGCTCGTTTTTCCTTCGGGACTTCAAAATACTCGGCTAAGCCTTCATCGAGCCATAGCGGAACCACGGGTAACGCGGCATGAAGTAGAGCATGAGTGCTTTCGTGGCGAACGTCGACATCTAACTCAGAACTGTGATAGGCGAAGACCATTCCCGGTCCACGAGCTTTGATAAATAGAGCTCGCCGTTGAGGCACTTTTGGAAAATAGTGGCTCATGTACCGCTTGTATGTTTCTTTTTTGCTAAACAGAAAAACGTGAATTTCCTCTTGAGGCTGCTGTATCGAAAGCGCCTCGACGATGTCTTTCTGCAAACGTCCCATCTGGTCGATGAGCGGAGCGTAAGATTGCAGCGAAAAATCGGAGTGAATCACGAAAGGAGTGGCAATGCGTTCGTCGGCCCATTCCGCACGGCACGCTTGCGCGGCAACGAGGGTGACCAAGATTGCGGTCGAGAGAAAAACGAATTGAAGAGATAGTCTTTGCGGTTGCGGTCGCTTCACGTTGCCAATTCCCGGGGGCTTTATTGCTCAGTGGATTGATTAATCTCAGCGGCTTGATTACTCAGTGATCAGATACAATTACGCGCCCAATAAAATACAGTTTGGGACGTTTAGAGTTTCATCTACTCAGGCGGACTTCGACCAAGAGAACAGTTTTGAGAACGCGCTCCTCTTGGGAACTGTTTTCACGGGCATGATTTTTACGGTCTTGCCAGCGGCAACACGAGCTGGATTGGTACAACATATTTCTGTCGCGATATCACCGCCGACCATGTCCGCAATTCGTTGAAACGCTCGCAGGATCAAAGGTCGCCGAGATTTTGGACCGTGGGCGTCAGTCGCGATGAAGTGAACTAAATGTCGTTTTAGCATCCATTCGGCAAGTTCCTGACAGTTGCCACCAAATGTTCCCATCACACTTCCCGCTGTCACCTGCATTAGGCATCCTGACTTAACTAAGGGCTCCAGGACGCTGCGGTCTTTGAGGATGCCTTGATTCCGCTCGGGGTGCGAAAGAATGCCGTCCATGCCGATCCGCTCGAGAGAACTCAATACGTCGCCGAGGGGGAAGTACAGTTCGTGGGGCAATTCCAAGAGGACATGTTTTCGTTTGTCGCCCAGCGACATTACTTCACCTGTCTGCAACTTGTGAACCATTTCCGGCTCGATTCGCACATCTCCACCTGGAAGAATTGTCAAAGGTATGCCGTTTTCCGTCAGCACCCTTTGAACTTTGGCCGCCCGTTCGCGAATGATATCGCCAGTGTTGTGAGCGAATGCACCAAGTTGATGCGGAGTAACAATAATCGTCCGAATGCCGTCATCAGCCGCCATTCGTGCCATTGTTAGAGTCTCGTCCCAAGATTTGGAACCGTCGTCAATTCCTGGTAACAAATGACAGTGAATGTCAACAAACGGCTGTTCGGGCATTGCGGCATCCTTCCACAGGTTACTTCCCATTTGATTACAGCGACTTCTGTCGCGTAAGCATGGCGGGCGGAGTATACCGAGAAGCTGCTGTCGGTCAAGACAAAACAACCAACGCCGATGTTAGGCTGCGGGACGACGACTTGACGAAGACGCTGCGGGTACCAATACGGGCTTTGGCTCTTGCGAAACCGTTTCAGGGGCAATCCGCAATTGCGGCGCCGGGGGAGCTTCGATTTTTTCGCCCCAAGTCAGGGGCACCCACGTATGAAATTTGTGATAGCAATGATGGCAACGCATTGGAATGAAACCGACAAGCTTCAAAGCCTGCGTCTTTGGATTGGATTTTGATGAACGATATGCTTTGGGAGCCCAACAGGCAGGACATTTCATCTTTTACGTGCCCAATTTTTTATGCAATCACTGGAAGAGTGAATTCACTAGAAACGCGAGAGAAGAGTTTCAATGATTTGAATGATTTGAAAGTCGGCGCCTAGCGCGCGAAAACTTTGATTGAAATGCAAGAATCTTTGAATTTGAACGCTAGCTCTTTTGAAACCGTCATGCGAGGTTTGCAAAAGTCAGACACACAGGGGTGGGCACTTCAAAATCGAAGTCCAGCATCGCCAGTTCGCCAGAATCGGAATCGACTTGATAGCTATAGATAGTGTCTGAGTCTTGATTGGCAGCCAGTAGGAAACGACCATTAGGTGATAAGGCGATATCGCGAGGTGTCTTTCCGGCAGTTGAAATCAATTGTCGCAACTTTAGCAGCTCATTACCTTCATCGAAGCTGATAACTGCGATGCTATCGTGTCCTCGATTCGAAACGTACGCGAATTTCCCGTCGTTCGACATTCGAATCGCAGCGATCGAGTTCTCGCCCGTATCGCTCGCCAGACTGCTAATTGTCTCGATTAGCGATAAGTTGTTGTCGTGAAAGCGAAATAAACTGACTGTCGATGCAAGTTCATTTGCCACGAGCAGGTGGTTTCCATTTGGGCTCCAGCTGGCATGCCTGGGGCCGGATCCGTGTCGGCTGGTTGCATTGGACGATAACTGTGGCACTAACAGAGGTGTTTCGGTCTGCAGCCGGTAGGCAACGGCGGCATCGATTCCAAGATCCGCCACAACCAGCAATGACGAATGTGGGTGAAAAAACGCGCCGTGGGCGTGTGGACCGTCCTGTCTCTCCTTGTTGGGGCCATTTCCCATATGTTGGTACGACTCGTAATTTGAACTTAATGAGCCGTCATTCCCGATTGAGAATATCACAACATTACCAGTGCCGTAATTCGAAACGATGGCCACATTTTGGTCACGGTCCATAGTTACGTGGCAAGGAAATGCACCACTAGCGGACTGCCGGTTGATTTCCGTTAGCTGGAAGTCGCTATTGATCGCGTAAGCGGTGACGTAATCGAGCTCTTCAGCTCGCTCGTCGTCGACTCCCTCATTTACGCAATAAAGAGCATTGTGACGGCTCGAGACCCAAAGATACGAAGGATTCACTGCCTCGGCAGCGAGCTGCAATTGGCTTAGTTGCCCGATATTGTCGTCCAGAAACGCTGAGTAGACACCATTCCCCTTTCCATCCACATGGGGGAGAGGTCGAGTATACGTTCCAATGAATAACGGGCTTTTGGTCACGTTGTTGGCTCATTTCAGTTTGAGTGCTTGATTTTCAAAACGCTATTATTCTCGCATTTGCGTAGAATTGTCGACTTTCACGAGCGGAGGGGCCAGTGAAAATCCCTCGCGTTAGTTTAGAAACCACCTGGTGTTAAAATGAAAGGTTTACGAAGTTTGTGATCGCAGGCACGTTTTCCTTGATCGCAACGACAGTGTTAGTCGATTTTCAAAAGGGATCCGAGTTATCGGACTTTCTCCACATTGATGATCCAGGTGGACTTAAAAATGAAAATCGCAGAGGCACTGAAAAAAGTAACGGTGGCAGTAGCATTGATTGGCCTTTTGGCTGGCCAAGCCCTTGCCGCTCAACCTACAAAGCCCATCGACATCGCCATGTATCGAGGCAAAGTCCTTGTTGGTCAGGTTGTCAACGAAAAGGGTGCTCCCAAAGCAAACGTAAAAGTAGTTGTTCAATCTACGAACGGCGAAAAAGCAAATATCGTAACCAATAAAGATGGTTACTTTGCTGCGAACCTACCCAATGGTGGTACTTACGCAGTAACCCAAAGCGGCACGACTATGATCGTTCGCGCTTGGACACCCAAAACTGCACCTCCCAAAGCTGGCAAGGCTTTGTTGGTAGTGAGCGGTCAGCAAACTGTACTCGGTCAGTGCTGTGACGCTGGTTGCACGGCAGCTGGTTGCGATGGCGGATGCAACAGCGGCGGATGTGGCCTTATGGGCTCCTCCAGCGGATTAATCTTTGCTGCAGTAGCCGTGGGTGCTATCACTCTTGGTGCCATCGAACTTGGAAATGGCAGCTAAAGCAAAAACTGGATCATCCCCGCCTCACTTTCCGCAATGACGGAAAGTGGGCGGGATCTTCAGTATTTTAAAAAAAGGGCAAATTTTGTTTCCATTGCGCTAT
>Ga0115002_10005861_pt1 | contig 14340 bp, 9 predicted proteins | sample ArcticOcean_MG_C_8_FD_89576 | JGI IMG/M metagenome (GOLD analysis project Ga0115002, IMG submission 89576) | Marine microbial communities from western Arctic Ocean - ArcticOcean_MG_CB11_86 | ecosystem: Environmental > Aquatic > Marine > Oceanic | place: Arctic Ocean: Canada Basin | collected... | reverse complement strand
TTCGTCGATCTGCTGATTCACCACCAGTCGAGCCTCCGCGAGCCCAGGACCGCGCTCGAGTGGCAGGCAACCGTGAGCGAGATGCTCGATTGTTTCTACGCACCAGAACCGCTGGAGGAACTCGAACTCGATATCGTTCGAACTGCGCTCGCGGATATCCTGGCCGAAACCAGGGCGACGGCGTTCGATGAGCCGCTGACGCTGACGCTCTTCCAGTATTGGCTTGGCGAACGTCTGCAGATGCCGGCGAGCCAGCATGGCATTGGCAGCAACGGTGTCACATTTTGCACCCTAATCCCCATGCGCAGCATCCCCTTTCGGAGCGTCGCGCTGATCGGTATGAACGATCTCGACTTCCCGCGCCGCGATCAGCCACTTCAGTTTGATCTCATCGCAAGGGGCGGACCGCGACGCGGCGACCGCTCCCGACGTCTCGACGACCGCTATCTCTTTCTGGAAGCCCTGATATCGGCCGAAGATTATCTGTATCTCAGTTTTCAGGGGCGAACGCCCAAAGACAATAAACCCCGGCCCCCGTCCGTTCTGGTCGACGAACTGACCACGTATATGCAAACCACCTTTGGAGAGGCGCCGGTCACCCATCATCCACTGCAGCCCTTTGATGAGGCGTATTACGACCCGGACTTCCCTGACCTCATCACGTTCAATCGCAACTGGTACAACGCCAGAAAAAACCCGGCCGAAGCAGAACCGTTCATCGACGGAGAACTGGAACTGCCCGACGGATTCAGTTTTGAGGAGATCGAACTGGAGGATCTGGTTGCGTTCTTCCGCCACCCCGCGCAGTACTTCCTGCAGAACAGATTGTCGGTGCGCCTGCCGCGCGGCGAGGAGGAAATGCTGGATACGGAGAGCTTTACGCTCTCGCCGCTTGACCGCTACGCGATCACGACCAGTGCGCTCGATGCCCAACTCGCGGGCGTGCGACGCGACCCGTGGCAGGAGCGCGTCGTTGCCTCTGGCATCATCGGGGACAACCAGGCAAGTACGGAGATGACTGACGGTGCCTGGGTTGCGGCTCAACGCATCGCTTCGATGCTCGCTGACGCCCGCGACGCCACACCCGAACAACACCTGATTCGCATTTCGGTCTCGAGCGGTCTCGTCATTGGCAGTGTCACGCTCATCGACGGCGATCAACTGTTTTACCGTACCGGCGCGCTGCGGCAACGCCAGTTGATCGAGCACTGGGTGCGGCACCTCGCCATCAACGTCGGGGTCGAGACAAGCACCCGGCTCATCGACTCGGTCGGTATCAAGACCCTGAACCCGGTGCCGCGCGATATCGCCGCCGCGCAGATGGAAACGCTCGCAACGATGTACAGAAACGCGTTCCGCAAACCCCTGCCGTTCATGCCAGAGACGAGCCGAGCGTGGTACGACGGCTTTCAGCGCCATCAGAGTGAGGCAGATGGAAACGTGCGTGCCATGCGCGAATGGACCGCCGACCGCCCGGGCGGCGAGGGCCAGGACCCGGCCTACCAGCGTCTGCATGTCATGCCTGGTGCGCTTGACGAGGACTTTGCAGCCACCGCCCAGCAGATATTTGAGCCGTTGCTGCGGTATCTGTCGACATGATGACAAAGAGGAATCGGGCCCCTTGAATCACGTCGACCATATCCGCATCGATGGTTCACCACGCATCTCAATGATCGAGGCGAGTGCCGGTACCGGCAAGACCTATACGATTACAAACCTGTACCTCCGGCTCATTCTTGGGCTCTATGATCGTCCCTACCCGGTCGACGAGATTCTGGTGCTCACGTTCACCATCGCGGCGACCGAGGAGCTTCGCGAGCGCATTCGTCGGCGGCTCGGGGAAGCCCGCGCGTGGCTGCTGGGGCATGCGAGCGACGACGCAACGTTGAACGCCATCGGCAATGATCTCAGTCGTGCGGGACGCACTGATGACGGCTTGCGCCTGACGAATGCCGCAATTCAACTGATGGACGAAGCAGCCATATTCACCATCCACGGTTTTTGCGGACGCGTTCTGCGGGACAAGGCATTTGAAACACGCATGCTATTTGATGTTGAACTGAATGCAGAGCGCGACACACTCGTCATCGAGGCCACTCGTGACTTCTTTCGGGCCGAGATCCTCACCCTCGACAAGGACGTCTTTCAAACGGTTTACAGTCGCTGGTCAGACCCTGAGGCGCTCGCGCGCGAGGTGTCCCCCTTCCTCTTCCGGTCGGGCGTCAGCCTGGTGCCCCCGGCGATGCCGCCGCGGGTCAATCTTGATGAGCTGAAGGCGGCGATCACCGCGGTCAAAGAGCTGTGGAGTGCCGACGACATCCCCCGGCTGCTCGCGCAATCAGATCTCTATCTCAACCATCGAGCACTGAAGGAAAGTCGGCTGATCGAGATGGGTGAGTTTTGCCTGGGGCCGAGTCTCGATCTGAATGGCGCCGACTGGCCGACGTTCGGCACGACGAGCGTCAACACGCGGGTCCGCAAGAAGGGCTCGCCGCCGGAGCATCGGGTCTTTGAGCTGTGCGAGTTTCTTGCCCGCGGCGTCGCGGACTGGAATGAGCAGATCCGATGCAATCTCCTGCACAAGGCAACCAGCGATATCCGCGCTCGCATCAACGCGATGAAGATCGACCAGAATCAACTGACACCCGACGATCTTCTGATAGAGCTGAACAAGGCACTGTCGTCCGAACGCGGCGCAGGTCTTGCGAGCGTCCTTGCGGCCCAGTTTCCGATCGCGATGGTCGATGAGTTCCAGGACACCGACGACGTGCAGTACGGCATCTTTCGACAGATCCAGGCCGGCGGGCAGTCGCTCTTTTGCATCGGTGATCCCAAGCAGGCGATCTATCAGTTCCGGGGCGCTGATATCTTCACCTACGTGAATGCCAAGCGTCGCGCGGACGATCTCTTTGCACTCGAGGTGAACTACCGCTCCACCGACGGCCTCGTTGCCGCGGTTAATGGTCTCTTCGACAAGGCCGGGATCTTTGGCAATGATCGCGACATTCCATTCCAGCCCGTGACGGCCGCCCAGGCCGGACCTTCGGTTGAGATCGACGGCGCGCCGCTGCCACCGATGACGCTGTTTGCCCTCGAAAGCGAAAAGGACCATACGTTCAAGGTTGACGCCCGCAACCGCTCTATGGCGTATGCGGCGCAAGAGACAGTCAGATTGCTCGAGTCCGGCCGTATTGCCCGAGAACCCGTTGCAGCAGGCCAGATAGCATTCCTGGTACGCGACCGGTACGACGCGAAGGCGGCGCGGGACGCACTCGCTGAGCGCGCGATCAAGAGCGTGTATGTGACGCTCGAGAGCGTTTTTCTGACAGAGACCGCCACAGACCTGCTGGTCATCCTGAAGGCCATCCTTGATCCGACCGACGAGCGTTTGCTGAAGGCGGCCATCGCGACGCACCTCATGCAGTCAAATGCGCGGGAACTGGAAGCGCTGAACCGGGATGTCATCGCGCATCAGGAAGTACTGCTGGAGTTCGACCAATACCATCGCTTGTGGGCATCCCTTGATATTGCTCCGATGGTCGAGTCGCTGATCGAGCGGCGGCAACTCGCTGAGAAGTGGTTGCCAAGGACAGACGGCGAGCGCCAGATTACGAATTTGCGTCACCTGTCCGAACTTCTGCAGCAGCGGTCTCTCGTCGCGCCCGGCATGCACCGACTCGCCAAGTGGTTCGCCCGGGAACAGACATCCGCAAACACGGTTGCACCCGAGGAGCGGCAACTGCGCCTGGAGAGCGACCGTAACCTTGTCCAGATCGTCACGATGCACAGCGCCAAGGGACTCGAATACGACATCGTGATGATACCGATGGCTGGCTTCCGCTTTCTTGAATTCGAAACGGACTGGCCGCTCTACCATCCCGACACCGGGGACGCGGGCGACTACGCGCCGATTGTTGACCTGGTGCGCAGTCCGGCGGCGATTGCAGCGGCACGGGAAGAGCGCCTGCAGGAGGACATGCGGCTTTTGTATGTAGCAATCACCCGTGCCCGGTACGCAGCATTCCTCGGCGTCGCCAACATCCAGATTGCGTCGCACCGTTTCCACGAAACAGCGCTTGCGCGCATTCTTCGACTCGACAACGAGGTGCCGACGACGGAGTCGATGATCAATCATCTGCGCGCAGAATGTCCGTCACCGCTCTTTGACGTCATTGCCGTCCCGCTCGAAACAACCGTGCGTCCACTGGCGGCGCCGCCCGTCGCGTCGACCCTGAGAGAGCCCCCTTCCCTGCCCTCACCGAACGCATCCTGGAGTGTGTTCAGCTACACGCAGATCAGTCAGCCTGCGGATGATGGCCACCGCGCACCGGCGATTGCGAGTGAACCGCGGGCAGGATTCGGCGACGATGATCCGGGCGGCGTACCCGACGAACAGATCCTCGCGAGCCGGCACACGTTTGCGAGGGGTGCCCGGGTTGGAATCATGCTGCACTACCTTCTGGAGGAACTGGACTTTCACGCGCCGCCTGCCGTGCTTGCCAACCTGTGCGAGACGTTTCTGACGCGTTATGGTTTCGATGCCATGGAGTGGCAGGACTGTCTGGTGCGCTGGATGGCAGACGTCCTGACTACCCCGGTTACGGCTGGCGGTTTTCGGCTTTGCGACGTGACCGCGTGTTCCCGCGAACTGGCCTTTCACTTTCCGATACGCCGATCCCTGCCATCGGCCAGAATCAGTCAGGTGCTCGCGGACTTCGGTTATCAAGGCCAGGTCTCGGACATGACGCTACGGGGGATGATGACAGGCATCATCGATCTTGCCGTTGAGCACGACGGCAAAGCGTATGTCCTCGACTACAAATCAAATTACCTCGGTCCAGATGCAGCCGCGTACGATGACGCCACCCTGCGTTCCGCGATGGCAGAACATAACTACCCGCTGCAATACTTCATCTACTCGGTCGCGTTGTGCCGATATCTGCGAACGCGGAACGCTACCTTCGACTACGATACGGACTTTGGCGGCATCCACTATCTCTTTTTGCGGGGGATGGAGGGCAGCGCCGGCGCGGGCATCTTTAGCGACCGACCTCCGGCAACGCTCATCGCAGCACTCGATGAGCTCTTTGAGTAGCGACGCGCCTGATGACTGACTCGCAAGACAGCAACAGCAAGAGCAAGAGGGGGAAAGGTACACCCGCGGGCCAGGCCGCCGACGTCACGATGCCGCTGCCGGTCGGGTCCCCCCTCCTTCGACCCATTGATCGCCACTTCGCCGCGTTCATCGCCGCAAGCGGCGAGAGCGACTCCCTCGTCCTCGGCTTCGCCGCACAGCTGAGCGCTGCGCTCGCGCGCCAGCACGTCTGCCTGCCGGTCGGCGACGCTGGCGCAGCGGCCGATGCCGCGGCCCTGGTGGTGGCCCTCAAGCGCAGCCCCTGCGTCGGTCGTCCCGGCGATGCCAGACCGTTGATTCTCTACAACGAACGGCTGTATCTGCAACGAATGGAGCGTGCCGAAGCAATGGTCGCGACTGACCTGACACAACGCAACGTCGCCATCGATGGGCTGGATGATGCGCTCATCAGCCGTCTGCTTGGGCTCTATTTCGACAGCGACGCTGTGCCGTCCGCGGGGACCGGTGATCCAGGCGCCTCCACGACGCCCGACGTCGAACAGCGCATCGCCGCGGCGATCGCGGTCAGCCGCCATCTTGCGATTATCAGCGGTGGACCAGGCACCGGCAAAACGACAACGATTGCCCGCGCGCTCGGGGTCATGCTCGAAGCGCAACCAACGCCGCTACTGATCAAGCTGGCGGCCCCGACCGGAAAAGCGGCAGCTCGCCTGTCAGACGCGATGCAGGCGGCATCGGTCGATTTCCCGGAATCGGTGCGAGCCGCATTTCCACGGGACGTCGCGACGGTTCATCGGCTTCTCGGCGCGCGCCTGGACGGCTCATTTCGCCATCATGCCGCGAACCCGCTCAATCTGGATGTTCTGATTGTCGATGAAGTATCCATGCTCGATCTGCAACTCATGGCAGCGATCGTCGATGCGTTGCCTCGCCACGCGCGCCTCATCCTGGCAGGTGATCCGGATCAGCTACCCGCCGTGGAAGCCGGCGACGTCATGCGAGACATTGCTGTGAGACCCGCGTTTGATCCCGAGACAGCCCGCCGCATGGGTCTCTTTGTGCACGCGGATATAAAACCGTCACCGGTGGCCCATCGCCTCAAGAACGGAACGGCACGCCTGACTCACAGTCACCGCTTCGATGCCGCTGACGGCATTGGTTTCGTCGCGGCTTGCGTGCGGGAGGGCAACGCGCAAGCCCTCATCGACTATCTGCTCGACAGTGGCAAGACGGGCGAGCAGGTACAACTTCACTCCCCCGGCGACCTGATGCCGGAGTCCCCGGACAGTCCGGGTGCCCAGGTGCAAGCAGCCGGCCGACTCGATCCGTTGGCCGCACATTACGCGGACTACCACGCTCGGCTTGTAGCGAGCGACAGCGTGGATGCGCTGCTTGAGCAGTTTGAGCACACGCGAATCCTCTCGCCCATGCACGGCGGTCCGCTCGGTGTGACTGCACTCAACGAAAGGCTGTGCGCAGGCGTTTTGGGCCGGGACCACCGCCACGGGCGTCCCCTACTCATCAACCGCAACGACTACGTGCTCGGTTTGTACAACGGCGACATCGGCATCAGCTACGAGGTTGATGGCGTCGCTCAGGTCGCGTTCCCGGGTCCTGCCGGTCACCGCTCATATCTCGCGTCGAGGCTGCCTGACGCGGAGACGTGTTTTGCCACCACCGTGCACAAATCCCAGGGTTCAGAGTACGCAAGGGTTGTGCTCGTATTGCCGACCGACCTCGCAGACGCGGAACTGGCGTGTCGGGAGCTTCTTTACACCGCTGTAACGCGCGCGCGGCGCGAACTTCTTATCTACGCGGAACCGTCGACGCTCGAGACCTGCGTCGGAAGGCGATTGACACGCTACTCCGGGCTGCGCCAGCGCTTTGAGATAGAGGCGCCAGCCCCCACTCAACTCGATCTCTTCGGTGTTCACAATTCCTGATCCGTGCAACATACTGTGCCGATCAGGCCTCAACCTTGATAGGCCGGACGGCACGATGCGTCCGCACGCCGCGGTCGAGTGATCGCGATTTCCACAAAACCGCTCGTCATCATAGCTCGTCACCATCTGAGAGGGGTCAGCGGTCAGGAGGTCAGGCGCACGCTTGTCTGACGGCTCTTTGGGACAAAACGGGTCCCTCGAGCCATGCTTCATTAGGCGGCAATTGCAAAACGGATCGCGCGATACAAGCGAACGCGATCGGGGATCGACCTGGCTCAATCAGGAAAGCTGAACCAGGACAAAGCTGAACCAGGGCAAGGCGAGTTATATGGAGTGGCCGCTCGCAGCACTAACTGGTGGCATTGTGCTATTGGTCATCAGCGCGGACAAATTCGTCCAGGGCGCGGCCGAGACTTCGAGTCGACTCGGACTGCCACCATTGCTGGTGGGCATGCTGGTCATCGGCTTCGGCAGTTCCATGCCGGAGATGGTCATCTCAGCGCTTGCCGCGAGCCAGGGCAATCCGGGGCTTGCGCTCGGCAATGCCATTGGCTCGAACATCACCAACATTGCACTCATCCTCGGCGTAACTGCCCTCGTTACGCCGATCGCGGTCAGATCCCGCGTTCTGCGCTGGGAGTTGCCAATGTTGGTGGCTGTCACGGCACTCGCCGGTGTCCTGCTGCTCGATGACAGCATCGATGAGTTGGACGGCTGGTTGCTCATCTTTGTCTTCGCCCTGATCATGACCTGGACGGTTCTTGAGGGCCTCCGGACGAAAGACGACCAGTTCGGGCTGCAAATCGAAGAGGATCTGCAGGAACCATTGTCACCGACCCGGGCGTGGCTTTACCTCATAGGAGGACTGCTTGCTCTCGTGCTGAGTTCACGGATCCTGGTTTGGGGCGGGGTTGAGATAGCCCGCTTCCTTGGGATCTCAGATCTGATCATCGGACTGACCGTCGTCGCCATCGGTACGTCGTTGCCAGAACTCGCGTCATCAATCGCCGCGGTACGCAAAAACGAGCACGACCTCGCGATTGGTAATGTCATTGGCTCAAACATGTTCAACATTACGATCGTCATGGGGATTGCAGCTACCATCGCGCCATCGACCCTCGACCCAGCAATATGGGCGCGTGACCTGCCGGTGCTCGGCCTGCTTACGACTGTCCTGATGTTGACGTGTTGGGGTTTTCGCGGAGAGGGCCGCATCACCCGGTGGGAAGGGGCCCTGCTGATCGGCATCTATGTGCTCTACAACAGCTACCTTGTGTACGGCGTTGCCACCACGTGAGCGCTCGCTTGACAGTTCACTGATCGAGTTTTCAAGCTGCAAGTGTCAGGAGTGAATGCCCATCGTTGAGAGGGCTAATGGTTATGGGAGTCCACGTTCGCGGCGCGAGTCGTGAATAAATGAGTCACGTTCGCCTCGCGGGCCGTGAACGGAAATAATGTCATGTGCAAAAATATAAAACCGTTGTTCAACTTCGATCCGCCGGCCACGAGCGACGAGGTCGCAGGCGCATCTCTGCAGTTTGTGCGCAAGATCTCCGGGTATACGAAGCCGTCCCAGGTCAACGAAGCCGCGTTCGACGAGGCCGTCGCCGACATCAGCGCAATCGCAGAGGCGTTGCTCGCGGCCCTTTCAACCCAGGCACCGAGCCGAAATCGTGAGGTTGAAGCGGAAAAGGCGCGCCAGCGTGCGGTGAAACGCTACGGATGAGCCGAAATCCGCGGGTTACCTGGCGACTCTTCGAGCTGAGGTGAGGTGAGGTGAGGTGATCGACCGGCCTTACAGACCGTAGTAACGCGCACCTGGTGTTATGAGCGAGTAACGCCAGGGATCGCGGTTCTCGCCACATCGACCGGATTGTTCCAGATGTCCCGAGTGATCTGCCATTTGCCGGCTGCGCTCTTGCGCAGCAGCCAGATATGTCTGCTAACCGATCTTATCGGCACCGCATCCGGGTCAAATCTTGCTGACAAAAAACCGTCGAAGCTCAGGCGGACGAACGCCCAGTCGCCACTGACGACAAGTTCATCGACCTCGGCACGTTGATCGAAGCGGAATTTGGACGTGAAACGGTAAAATCGTCGTGCCTGGGCCTTGTCCACGTCGACAGTTGAACTGGGCAACATCCAGAGCGCATCGTCAGCGAAGAGATCAAAATAGGGTTCAAAGTCCTCCGAACCAATAATCCGAAGCGCCGTCATGACCAGATCTTCTACCTGATCGTAGTCGTCAGTTTGCGGTTCCTGCTTCGGCATAGCAGCATCTCCGGGCTCTGGACAGGTTAGATTCTTGACGGGCCGCCCCTTGCCACTTCACGTCCATCTGCATCATATGACGGCGTCGGGGAAACACAAAGTGTGACTCAGCCAAGAATGTGCCGACCGCCTCGGCGCTTGCTTACCTTCCATTCTTCCATCTACCACCAATTTGTGCCGATATGTGCAGAAGTATGTACCTTTCTATGTTCATTGGTTTGTGCCTCTTACGATCGGTGGCATGACCCGGGTGCAACGATTCATGGTGCCAATTCGCTGTCAAAGCACGATCCGGTGCCAAAAGTTTGACGCAGGTCACAAAATCCGCCGCAACAGTTTGCGCAATCGCTTGAACCGTCACTATCGAGTCTCTAAGGTGATTTTGAATTAAACGCCAGGTTGCTGGTCCGGCGCCGCAAGCGAATTGTCGCGTCGCACACACCTCGTCACCCATGAGCATTTGGATGAGAGTATCAAGTCGCCCGAACAAGCAGGTGAAACTAACAAACGACGGCGACCTCGCGTTGTATTTCATTGGCTGCGGATCTGCGTTCGCCAAGACGCTGTACCAGAACAATCTGCTGATTGTGAAAGGTGACCGACACCTGCTGATCGATTGCGGCACGCGCTGCTCGCAGGCGCTCTTTGAGGTCGGTGTGGGCATTCCCCAGATTCAGAACTTCCTGATCACCCACAGCCACGCGGACCACATCGGCGGGCTCGAGGAAGTCATGATGTATGCCCGCTACATCAATGGCTCGAAGCCAAATATCGTCATCAACAACGCCTACGAGAAAAAGCTCTGGGAGCAATCGTTGCGGGGCGGCGCTGGCAGTGGCGAGAGTGATTGCCTGAAATTTTCAGACTTCTGGAATGTCGTGCGGCCCAATAAAATGTCACGTTACCCGCGCGAGACTTGGGGTGCCCGGGTCGGGGATATTTGACATCAAGATGCCGCGAACCTTGCACGTCCCCGATGATTCGCCAAGTTGGCGCGAGTCAGTGTTTAGCTGCGGAGTGATCATTGACGAGCGCGTGCTCTACACCTCGGATACCCGGTTCGATGTGGACCTGATCCAGAGTTTCGACAAGAAGTTTGACCTCGAGTACATCTTTCACGACTGCCAGATGTTCACGGGCGGGGTTCACTCGTCGATCGAGGAACTCGCGACTCTGCCGGATGAGATCAAACGCAAGCTGGTACTCATGCATTACGGCGACAACTGGCGGGACTTCAAACCCTTTGCCAAGTCGGCGGGCTTTCACTCGTGGGCGCAGCAAGGTCACACCTACCACTTCGAACCACGTTAGGCGCTTTTTATCTTTCCACCTTTTCGACCTTTCCGCATGCACGCGCCCTCTCTCCACTCCACTCCACTCCACTCCTCTCCACTCCACTCCACTCCTCTCCACTCCTCCTCTCCACTCCTCCTCTCCTCTCCTCTTTCCTCCGCCCTGCCTCGCTTACTCTGGTCGTACCCGTCACTTCACATCCCTATGAACGAGGCACGGTTTCCGGTGACCTGTGGTCGGTTAGGCGACTCAGCCTGAAAAAGGTCAGGTTTTGCCTTCTTGCGGTACCCTGTGATTAACTCGCGCGGATTCGCGGCACAAGGCCATCACTGACCCCGTAACGCGACTTTCGGCATTTGCCAGGAACACATCCGGGGACGAGAACCCGCAAAATGCGCCTGTCGGGCGGCAACTTTCAGCAAGAATCGGAGAATGACATGGGACTTCTGGACGGAAAGGTAGCACTCATTACAGGTGCAGGCGGCGGACTCGGGCGCACCCATGCCATGCAGATGGCGGCGGAAGGCGCGTCGATTGTGGTCAACGACCTGGGCGGTGCGCGTGATGGAACCGGTGCCGGCAGTAACATGGCAGACACCGTAGTCGATGAAATCAAAGCTGCTGGTGGCCAGGCGGTCGCCGACTACGGCAACGTCGCTGACGCTGCCGATGCGAAGGCAATGATCCAGACCGGAGTAGACAGCTTCGGCAAAATTGACATCATGGTCGCCAACGCTGGCATATTGCGGGACAAGTCCTTCAAGAATATGACCGACGACATGTGGAATGTCGTGGTCAACGTCCACCTCACCGGTACCTACCTGACCGTCAAGGCCGCTTACGACCAGATGCTCGCCCAGGGCAACGGCGGGTCGATTACGGTCACTAGCTCAACTTCGGGTCTGTTCGGCAATTTCGGGCAGACGAACTATGGCGCAGCCAAGGCGGGGATCGCAGGACTTGCCCGTTGTCTATTCCAGGAGGGCCTCAAGTATGGCGTGCGGGTCAATGTACTGGCTCCCGCCGCCTTTTCCCGTCTGACAGCCGACATCTTTCCCGAGGGTCAGAACGTCGAGGAAAACATGGCCCCGGACAAGGTTTCACCCATGGTCGTTTGGCTCGGGTCCGATGACGCGAAGGACGTGACGGGCCGCACCTTCCTGGTTTCCGGCAACAACGTTCGCCTCTTGTCCTGGCAGTCCCACGAGCTTGCCAATCGGGAAAACAGCGAAGCGGCATGGAGCCCCGCGGAAGTCGGCCAGGAGATCCTTCGCCACTTCGAGTCATGGCCCAAAGGCACACAGCCCACCGCGAGGGAATTTTGATGAAAGATCGCTACGGTGATGTTGCAATAACGCTACTGGACGGCTTTGTCGCCCAGTGCGAAATCCAGCGCGGTCCAAACAACTTTTTTGACGTCGAACTCATCCAGAGCCTGGCAGAAGCATTCGACGATCTGGACAACAATCCCGACTGTCGCACCATCGTGCTCTGCTCGGAAGGCAAGCATTTCTGCGCGGGTGCCAACTTTGGCGGTGGTTCGAACGCGCGCCGGGCAGCGACCGAACCTGGAACAAATCCACTGTATTCAGAAGCAGTGCGTCTGTTCCGGGCGCGCAAACAGGTCGTTGCCGCGGTTCAGGGCGCCGCGGTCGGCGGCGGCTTCGGACTTGCCGTTATGGCGGACTTTCGAGTCGTCTGTCCGGCCACCCGAATGACGGCGAATTTCGTCAAGCTGGGATTTGTTCCGGGCTTCGGCCTGACCCATACCTTGCCCGGAATCATAGGGCAGCAAAAGGCAAACCTCCTCTTTTATTCCGGCCGACGAATTAATGGCGAGACCGCATTTGAATGGGGTCTTGGCGATGTCTTTGCGGACACGGCGGACGTCCGTGACAAGGCCATCGAACTCGCTCGCGAGATTGCCGAGAACGCGCCGATCGCGCTCATGTCTGTGCGCGAGCAGATGCGTCCCGGGCTCGCCGATGCGGTGAAAGCGGCCACCGACATCGAGAATGCAGAGCAATACCGACTTCAGCAAACGGCGGATCACAAGGAAGGCGTCAAGGCTGTTGCTGAGCGCCGGGTCGGTAATTTTACGGGAAGTTGATCGGGCCGTCGTGCACAAATAGTCCGTATCGACGCGGTGATCGCATCCGGTTGTGTCACCGCTCGCCGGCAATTGCCCTGAGTTCAAAGACGAGATCGCTGGTGTCACCACCGATTCGTTCGATGTGCCGCCATTCTTCCGAATCAGGGCGCGCGCCTGCCTCAATGAGGCAGCGGAGGGCCGCCGGGGCCCAACAATGAATCGCATACCCAAGCGGCGACTCGTGACCGTGTTGGTCGAAAAGGCCGGGCGAGTCCCGGATCTGGGCACAAACGGCTGCTATATCATCCAGGATGATCATCGCGGCCGGTGTTGGGCTCGCGCCCGCCTCGAGCAAAGACCGAATAATGTCAGCATCACACCCCTGAGACAGCGCGTGCAGGCATGCCGTGCCAAACGGTGTCTGGCCATCGTTGCAGGCCTGATTGGGACGCGCGCCGTCGTGCAGAAGGTAGCGAACGACAGCCAATTGATTGCTTCGCGCCGCATGGAAAAGCGCCGCTCGTCCCTCGCGGTCGAGTCGGCCAACCCGGGTCCCTGCGGCGATTGCCGCACCAAGACGAGAGACGTCTCCGATCTGCGCCAACGTGCCGAGGTCAGGCACCGCGCCATGGTCGATGAGCAACTTCACAACACCCGTCGCCGGCGCTGATTTCCAGGGCCCTGCGTGGAGCACGAGGGCGATCGGTGGCCGGCCCCGTGAGTCGACAGCGTTAACATCTGCGCCCTCGGCAACAAGCCAAATCGCAAGTTCCTCGTTGCCCCGCTCAGCGGCGCCATGCAGCAGAGTCATGCCGCTCTCGTCCAGGGATGCAGATCGTGCGCGGCGCGTCGGACCGACGCGTGGGTTGCGTCTTTGGGCAATTGCAGACGGGCTGAAAATTCGCTCACATTGTGACCATTATCGACGAGTCATGGCGAGCATGCGGCCTGGATGCCAGAGGACCGGACATTGGTCGATCAAATGGTGGGGTCCGCCATTTCAGTTGCCCAGCGTCCCAGCGAGGAATGTCAAAAGCTCGCGCCAGGCGGCCTCGCTCACCTCGGGCCGGTATCTCTCCGGCGAAGGGAAGTTCTGGAACGCGTGCCCGGCCCCATCGTAGCGGTGAATGGTGCAATGGACCCCTGCCCGCACGAGTGCCGCCTCATAGTCGTCGACGTCCGCAGGGGAAGGGTTTTGGTCGTCGTTGCCGAAAAAGCCCGCTACCGGGCATTCGATCTGATCGGCGAGGTCAATCGGCGGCGGATTGCCCTCGCCCATCGGCAGCTTGATGCGCCCACCATAGAATATGCCGCAGGCATGGAGACCCCGGAGATGGCACGCTCCGAGCCACGCGACTCTTCCCCCCCAGCAATGGCCGAGTATGCCAACGCGTGAGACATCCCCTCGCTCCAACAGGACATTGTGGGCGGCGGTGACGTCCGCGACCATCCAATCGTCACGGCTCTGGTCGCGCTTGACGCCGATGTCGGCGTCTTTGTCCCACCAGTGAAAGATGAATGGCACGACCACGACATAGCCAGAAGCGCACAGTTTAAGGGCCGCTTGCAGTGTGAACTCGTCATTCTCGATGCCCGTGTGCCCCACCGGAATGTGTTGCGCGAGAATGACCCCGGAAAAGGCCCCT
>Ga0115002_10005857_pt1 | contig 14344 bp, 14 predicted proteins | sample ArcticOcean_MG_C_8_FD_89576 | JGI IMG/M metagenome (GOLD analysis project Ga0115002, IMG submission 89576) | Marine microbial communities from western Arctic Ocean - ArcticOcean_MG_CB11_86 | ecosystem: Environmental > Aquatic > Marine > Oceanic | place: Arctic Ocean: Canada Basin | collected... | reverse complement strand
CCGTCTCGCCGGTCAGCACCGCGGCGCGCTCGACCGCGCCGACGGCGAAGCCGGCCAGATCGTATTCGCCGGCGGGGTAGGAGCCGGGCATCTCCGCCGTCTCGCCACCGAGCAGGGCGCAACCGGCCTGCTCGCAGCCCGTGGCGACGCCCGCGATCACCGCGCTGGCATCCTCGACCGCCAGATGGCCGGTCGCGAAATAATCCAGGAAGAAGAGCGGCTCGGCGCCCTGCACGACGAGGTCGTTGACGCACATGGCGACCAGGTCGATGCCGACCGTGTCATGCCGTCCGCTTTCGAAGGCGACGCGCAGCTTGGTGCCCACCCCATCCGTCGCGGCGACCAGGATCGGGTCGCGAAAGCCGGCCGCCTTGGGGTCGAACAACCCGCCGAAGCCGCCGATTCCGCCGACCATGCCGGCGCGCATGGTGCGCGCGACCATGGGTTTGATGGCGTCGACAAGGGCCGCGCCGGCATCGATATCAACACCCGCGTCTCGGTAGGTCGCCGGCCGTTTCAGGCCTATTGGATCGTGGGATATGGCTTTCTCGCCCATGACTGAGGGGTTATAACGTCCGCACGTCGCCTCGGGTGGCGAAGATACTGGATCGGGAAAGCATTGCAATGCTCCGCAGCCGCGCCGTAAGCCTAATTCTTTGGGCCGTGGTGCTGGTCCTCATCGGGCTCACTGGCCCGCGGGAAGGGCTGGCGCAATCCACGGTGAACGACGTCTTCACCGTGGAGGGGGTTGTCGTCGATCGCACGGCCGCCAATGCGGCCGAGGCTCGCGCGCAGGCCTTGGCAGTAGGAAGCGTCCGCGCCTTCCGCAAACTCATGGCGCGTCTCGTTCTCGCCGATTCCGGCAGACCGCCGAATCTTGGCGCCGCCGCGATCGACGGTTTGGTTCGCGACTTCGACATCGCCGAGGAGAAAACCTCGGGCGTGCGCTATATCGCGACCCTGACCTATCGCTTTCGCGCCCAGCCGGTGCGCGATCTGCTGCGCGATGTCGGCCTGCTTTTCGCGGAGACGGTCTCGCGGCGGCTTCTCGTACTGCCGGTCTATCGTGCGGGCGAGGAGGAGTGGCGGCTGTGGGAGGATCCTAATCTCTGGCGAGATGCTTGGTTGACCGCGCCGGGCGACGATGGCCTCGTGCCCCTGGTCGTGCCGCGCGGCGAACTCGACGATATCGCCGCGATCGACGCCGCGCGAGCTGTCAACGGCGATAGTCGGCCGCTCGACGCTATGGCGGCGCGCTACGATGCCGGCGGGGCAGCGGTCGTCATGGCAACCATGAGCGGCGGCACGGGCGCTGCCCTTGCCGCCCAGATCACGATCAATCGCTATGACGACGGCCCTGGCGAGCGGACTTCGATCCTCCAATACAGCGCCCGCGAAGGGCATGTAGGCCTCGGCGCAGGAGAGGACGAGGCGGCTTTGTTGGCCCGCGCCGTGCAAGGCGTGGCCGACCGTATCCAGGTTCCCTGGAAGCGCCTGAATACGGTAGATTACAGCACGAACGCCCGGATCACGGTAGCTGTGGATATCGCCGGTTTCGCCGAATGGCTTGCCATCCGGGACGGTCTGGCCGCGATCCCCATCATCCGCCAGACCGATCTGCGCTATCTCGCGCGGGAGCGCGCCATCGTCGATCTGCAGTTCGCGGGCGACGAACAGCGCCTCGCCCTGGCCCTGGAACAGCGGGATTTGAGCCTTTATCGGGACGGCCCCAACTGGCGGCTAGCGCCCTACAGCGGTTCGGCCGTGCTGGTACCGACCGTTGCGCGCGAGCCGGCTGCGACGCCTGATCTGGTCCCTGAGTCCGCACCCGCGCCGACGCCGACCGAGTAGCGGCGTGCTCTTGAACCTGCCCAATCTCATAAGCCTGGCGCGGCTGTTGTCCGTTCCGGTGGCCGTATGGCTGATGACGCGCGGAGCCTTCGATTGGGCGTTCTGGCTGTTCGTGGCGGCGGGCGCCTCGGACGCCGTCGACGGTTTCATCGCCAAGCGGTTTCACCAGAAGACCGAATTGGGGCGTTTTCTCGATCCCTTTGCCGATAAGGCATTGCTGATCGGCGTCTATGTCACCCTGGGGGTGATGGGACATCTGCCGTCATGGCTCCTCATCCTGGTCGTCGCGCGCGACGTCCTGCTGGTCGGCTGCACGGCGATCGGATTGCTGATGGGCCAGGTCCTGCGCTTCGAGCCCTTGCTCATCAGCAAGGCCAACACTCTGTTCCAGATCGTCCTCGCGGCCCTGATGCTGGCGTCTCTCGGCTATGGCCTGGCGGACGAAAACCTGATCGATGTGCTGTGCGGCATCGTCACGGCAACCACGGTGTTGTCCGGGATCGCCTATCTATATCAATGGGCCGTCCGAACCCAGAGCGTGGAGAATATCCGATGAGCGCGGGCCGGCAGGTTCTGTATTGGGCGGTCGTCCTCGCCGTCCTGGTGGTCATGGTCTATCTGCTGCGATCGATTCTGTTGCCCTTCGTCATGGGCATGGCGATCGCCTATTTCCTGGACCCCGCTTCCGATCGGCTGGAATCCTGGGGCTGTTCCCGCACCCTCGCCACGGCGGTCATTTCGGTAGCGTTCTTCCTGGTTCTGATTGCAGTCCTGCTGCTTCTCCTGCCGCTCATCCAGTCGCAACTCGTCGATCTCTTCGCCAAACTTCCCGAGGTCGGGCGCGCGCTCTGGGCCGACGTCACGGGTTACATGGAATCCCTGCGCGCCAACCTGCCGCCGGAACAGATCGCCAAGCTAGAAAAGGAACTCGGCGAGGCCCTGGGCGCCACGGTCAGCGGGGCGGCGGGCATGCTCGGCAAGATCTGGAGCGGCGGTCTGGCCTTCTTCAACCTGCTGTCGCTGATCTTCGTGACGCCACTGGTCGCCTTCTTCCTGCTGCGCGACTGGGACCGCATCATCGCCAAGGTCGATAGCTGGCTGCCCCGCCACCATGCCGATACCGTGCGCCGCCTGGCGCGCGAGATCGATACGATGCTGGCCGGCTTCGTGCGCGGCCAGGCCATCCTCTGCCTTATCCTGGGCACCTTCTATGCCGTCGCTCTTTCGATCGCCGGTCTCGATTTCGGGTTGATCATCGGCCTCCTGGCCGGGCTGATATCCTTCATTCCCTTCGTCGGCGCGGCCTTCGGCCTGGTCGCATCCGTCGGCCTTGCGGTCGTTCAGTTCGATGCCTGGCAGGATATCGCGATCGTCGCGGGGATTTTCGTCGTCGGTCAGGCGGTCGAAGGCAATATTCTCCAGCCCAAACTGGTCGGCGACCGGGTCGGCCTGCATCCGGTCTGGGTGATTTTCGCCTTGCTCGCGGGCGGCGCGTTGCTCGGCTTCGTCGGCATCCTGCTCGCCGTGCCGCTCGCCGCGACCATCGGCGTGTTGGTGCGCTTCCTGCTCTCCGAATACCTCAAGAGTCCGCTCTACGGCCGCGCCGGCGGGGGCGGCAAGGACGGGGCGTGAACGGGTCGGAGCAGCTTCCTTTCGTCTTCGAGGCGCGCACGGCTCGCGGCATGGCCGATTTTGTCGTCGGGCCATCCAACGAGACCGCCGTAGCCTGGCTCGACCGCTGGCCAGACTGGCCGGCACCCGCCCTGGTGCTCAGCGGCCCGCCCGGCAGCGGTAAAAGCCACCTGTGCCACGTCTTCCAGAGCCGTGCGGCCGCCGTCTATCTGCTCCCCGGCATGCTGACGACCGAGGTGGTCCCCGACCTGCTGGGCAAGGCCCAGTCGGCGATCCTCGACGATGCCGTTTTCGATGGCGGCGCACTCGAAGAAGAGGCGCTGCTGCATCTATACAACGTCCTGGCGGAGCGGGGTGGGCATCTTGTCATCGCTGGCCGTCTGCGGCCCGCGCGCTGGCGTATCGATTTGCCTGACTTGGCTTCGCGTCTGCTCGCCGCGCCGTCGGTGCGGCTGGAGGAGCCGGACGATCCCTTGCTGCGGTCCGTGCTGCTGAAGATGTTCGCCGATCGCCAGCTGCGGCCCGGCGAGGATACGATAGAGTTTCTCGTTCGCCGGATCGAGCGGTCCTTCCGGACGGCGCGGGATATTGTCGAGGCGCTCGACAGGACGGCGCTGGCCGAGCGGCGGAATCTGACCGTGCCCTTCATCCGCGAAGTACTGCGGGACAATGAATTGGACTAGCTGACGTCGAACGGAAAATAGGAGAAGGCGATGGATCTCGGCATTTCAGGGAAGGCGGCGTTGGTCTGCGCGGCCAGCAAGGGGCTCGGGCGCGGTTGCGCCATGGCATTGGCGCGCGAGGGCTGCGCGGTGACGATCGTCGCACGGACCCTCGGGCCGCTCGAGGCGGCGGCGACGGAAATTCGGGCCGCCACCGGCGCCACGGTCACGGCGGTCGCCGCCGATATCACCACGGATGAGGGCAGGGCGGCCGCGCTCGGAGCCTGTCCGGCGCCCGATATCCTGGTCAACAATGCGGGCGGACCGCCGCCGGGCAATTTCCGGGATTGGGAGCGCGAGGATTGGCTCGCCGCCGTCGGGGCCAACATGATCACGCCGATTCTGCTCATCAAGGCGGTGGTCGACGGCATGATCGAGCGCGGCTTCGGCCGAGTCGTCAATATCACCTCGACCTCGGTCAAGGCGCCGATTGCCATTCTCGGCCTGTCGAACGGCGCGCGGGCCGGCCTGACCGGCTTCATCGCGGGATTGGCGCGCGAGACGGTGCGCCACAACGTCACCATCAACAACCTCCTGCCCGGTCCCTTCGACACCGATCGTCTGCGCTCGACCTTGGTCGCCACGGCCAAGGCCCAGAACCTTTCGCTGGAGGCGGTGACGGAAGCGCGGCGAACCGCAAACCCGGCTCAGCGATTCGGCACGGCCGAGGAATTCGGCGATGCCTGCGCCTATCTGTGCAGCGCCCAGGCCAGCTACATCACCGGCCAGAACATGGTGCTCGACGGCGGGGCCTATCCTGGAACCCTGTGAGGCTTCGTCGTTGTGGCTCGTTCGAACGGTGAGGGATGGCCAAGGCCTTCCGACTGGCCAGGGATACGCAACAATCCTATTCCGGCGCTTCCCTATGCGGTGTCTCGGCGCTCGGATGGTAGAGCGCCCGGAGGACGGCGTCCGACCGGCCGGATTCGTCCCAGGTCGTAGCCGCGAATTCCAGCACCGTCAGGGTGGCGGGGGCATAGGCGCGGGCGAGCCGGGCGCGCGCCTCATCCGGCCCGCGCTTCGCCAGGGCGCCCGCCAGATTGTGGATCGTCGGGTTATGGCCGACCACAAGAGCCGTCCCATACTCGTCAGGGATTTCCCGCAGGCGTGAAAGCAGGGTGCTTTCATCGCCCCGAGTGACCGCGTCGTCGATCTCACTGGCCGGGGCGATGCCGGCAGCCTCGAGGAGGATATCCCGCGTCTGCCTTGCGCGCTGCGCGGCGGAACAGAGCACGAGGCCGGGCAGCCGGTCCTGGGCGAGCAGATAGCGGCCCACCGCCGCGGCTTCCTCCAGCCCGTTTTCGGACAGGGCGGGATCGGTCCGTCCGGGGACGGCAGCATAGGTGGCATGGCGGAGGAGAAGGAGTAGGCGCATTGCGCATGGATCATGCTGCAAGCCACTCGCCATGGCCAGCCGATCCGGCGCATGGGCGCTGAATTGTGTGCTGGCGGGAGCCTATACAGATTGCCAGGCTCGCAATCGGCGCAACGGCGCGAACGAATGTCGATTCCATGGAAAATGAAATTGAACTGAAACTGCGCATGGCGCCGGATGCCGCCAACCATGTGTTGCGGACGCCGGCCTTGCTCGGCCTGCGAGAAGGACGATCGCGCAGCAAGCGTTTGATATCGGTCTATTTCGACACGCCGGATTGCGCCTTCGCGGCGCGCGGCCTGGCGTTACGCATCCGGCATGCCGGCCGCAGCCGGGTTCAGACGGTCAAAGGCAAGCTGGCCAAGAGCCATGGCGGCAGCCTGCAACGTCACGCCGAATGGACAATGGAGGTCGCGGGCGACCTGCGGAATTACACAAAATTACCGATGGCAAGCTGCGCGAAACCTTGTTCAAACAAGCCGCCACGAGCGGGTTGGTCGAGGTTTTCCGGACCATGATCGAGCGCCGGACCGTGCGGCTGGTCGTCGAGGATACGCATATCGAATTGGCCTTCGACCGAGGCATCGTTCGTTCGGGCGAGCGGCAGGAGACGGTCTGCGAGGTCGAATTGGAACTTCTGGAGGGCTATCCGACGAGGCTCTAGGATCTGGCTTTGCTGCTGTCCGCGGAATTGCCGCTCTCCGTCGAGGATCGTACGAAATAGACCCGAGGCTACGACTTTTACAAGGGCCCGTTCTCGATGCGCAGAACGGCATCGCCCGGCAGGTTCGGCAGCATCAGGGCCATGGTTTCGCGGGTGCGCCGCGAGGCGGAACACAGGATGAGATCGGGAAGAAGGCCGGACTCGAGAAGGTGGCCGGCGATCAATGGAGCCGCACGGCGGTCTCGGTCGTTCAACGAGCGGTCGAAATCGGCCGCGCCAGAGTCCCCCCAGCTCGATTTCGCCCAGCTCGATTTCGCGTGGCGCAGCAGCAGGAGGGTCTTCATCGCGCGCCCTTTGTCGCAATGGGGTCATGCCGTAAAGCTAAGTATCTATGCAATCGGTTCTAAAACCTCCCAAAAGCTTGTAGTCTGCGAAGGCGCATCATGGCGACGGCAAACGCAATCGAGGACACAAAGGCGATCCCTAAAGGCAAGGCCAAACAGGCGACGCCGGAGCAGTCCCGCTTCATTAACCGCGAGCTTTCCTGGCTCGCGTTCAATGAGCGTGTGCTCGAGGAATCGGCCAACACCGTGTATCCGATCCTCGAACGCTTGCGCTTTTTGTCGATTTCCGCGGGCAACCTGGACGAGTTTTATATGGTCCGGGTTGCTGGCCTCAAGGCGCAATTGCGCGCCGGTGTCACATCCCGCAGCCAGGATGGATTGACTCCCGCCCAGCAGCTCGCGCGCATCGCCGAGGCCGCCGGCGAGCTGGTCAATGCCCAGCAGGCCCAGTGGCGCAGCTTGCGTCAGGCGCTGCGCGAGGCCTCCATCGCGGTCATCCAGCCGGAGGAATTGAACGAAGCGGACCGCGCTTGGGTCGACAGCCATTTCATGGAGCAGGTTTTCCCGGTTCTCACGCCGCTGGCGGTCGATCCGGCGCATCCGTTCCCCTTCATTCCGAATCTCGGCTTCGCGATGATTCTTCAACTGCGGCGCAGCAGCGACGGCAAGAGCATGACTGCGCTGCTGCCGATCCCGCGTCAGCTTGCCCGTTTCGCGCGCCTGCCGGGCCGCGCCGCGCGCTATCTGGCCTTGGAGGAGTTGATTACCCTCTACCTGGACTGGCTGTTTCCAGGCTTCACGATGGTCGCCAATGGCTATTTCCGAGTTATTCGCGACAGCGAAATCGAACTGGAGGAGGAGGCCGAAGATCTCGTCCGAGTCTTCGAAATCGCGCTCAAGCGGCGGCGTCGCGGTGTGGTCATCCATCTCGAAATCAACGCGGGCATACCCGAGGCGCTGCGCGACTTCGTGATCGACGAAGTCGACGTACCCGAAACGGAGATTTTCGAACTGGATGGCCTGCTCGGGCTCGACGACGTCAAGCAGCTCATCTCGGACGACCGCCCGGATCTCCTGTTCCAGCCCTACCGCGCGCGGTTTCCCGAGCGTATCCGGGACTTCGGCGGCGATTGTTTCGCGGCGATCCGTGCCAAGGACATCCTCGTCCATCATCCTTACGAGAGCTTCGACGTCGTGGTGCAATTCCTGCGCCAGGCCGCGGCCGATCCGAATGTCGTGGCGATCAAGCAGACCCTCTACCGGACGAGCGAGGACTCGCCCATCGTCCAGGCGCTGATCGAAGCCGCCGAAGCCGGTAAATCGGTGACGGCGATGGTCGAGTTGAAAGCCCGTTTCGACGAGGAGAGGAACATCAAATGGGCCCGCGATCTCGAGCGCGCGGGGGTCCAGACCGTCTATGGCTTCCTCGATCTGAAGACCCACGCGAAGGTCTCCATGGTGGTGCGGCGCGAGGGGCGGAACCTGCGCACTTATACCCATTTCGGGACCGGCAATTATCACCCGATCACGGCCAAGATTTACACCGATCTGTCCTTCTTCACTTGCGGCGCCGAACTCGGCCGCGACGCAGCGCGGCTGTTCAACTACATGACGGGCTACGCCCAGCCGGGGAAGATGGAACGGCTCGCCATCGCGCCGGTGGCCCTGCGGGAAACCCTGATCGAAACCATCGAGCGCGAGATCGTCAACGCCAAGGCGGGCAAGCCGGCGCAGATCTGGGTCAAGGTCAATTCGCTCGTCGATGGAGACATGATCGACGCCCTATACCGGGCCTCCCAGGCGGGCGTGCAGATCGATCTGGTGGTGCGCGGCATCTGTTGCCTTCGTCCCGGCGTTCCGGGCATGTCCGAGAATATCAGGGTCAAGAGCATCGTCGGCCGCTTCCTTGAGCATTCGCGCATCATCTGCGCCGGCAACGGTCATCGCCTTCCGTCTCGTCATGCCAAGGTGTTCATTTCCTCGGCCGATTGGATGCCGCGCAATCTCACCTGGCGGGTCGAGACCCTGGTGCCGATCGAAAATCCGACCGTACATCAACAGGTGCTCGAGCAGATCATGACCGCCAATCTAAACGACGAGGCGCAAAGCTGGATCCTGCTGCCAGACGGCGAGTATCACCGGGTCGCGGTGGAAACCGGCTCCTTCAATGCTCATACCTATTTCATGACGAACCCGAGTCTCTCCGGCCGTGGCAGCGCGCTCAAACGCTCGGACCACGTGCCGCGTCTCGTGCTCAAGAAAGCCTGAGGCCGAAACTGAGCGCACGGGAAGTCCTTACCGCCGCGGCGGCTACGCAGGGCGAGCGATTCGGTGTTGTAGATATCGGCTCGAATTCCATCCGTCTGGTGATTTTCGATGCACCTTCGCGCACACCTTTGCCCGTGTTCAACGAGAAGGTCCTCTGCGGATTGGCCCGAGGCATGGCCAAGACCGGCCGGCTCAACCCGGACGGTGTGTCCATGGCGATCCAGAATATCGGCCGCTTCGTCAAGCTGGGCGCGGCGATGGGCGCGCGCTTGAAGGGTTTCGCGACCGCTGCGGTCCGCGATGCCGAGGACGGGGCGGAATTCGTGGCCGAATTGGAAAACCGCTTCGACCTGAAACTGAGCGTGGTGGAAGGCGTGGAGGAGGCGCGCCTCTCGGCGCTCGGCGTGATCGCCGACATGCCCGAAGCCGATGGGGTGATGGGCGATCTGGGCGGTGGCAGCCTGGAACTGGTTTCGGTCTCCGACGCGACCCCCGGAATCTCAGTGACCTTGCCGATCGGGCCCTTGAACCTGCAGGAGGCGAGCGGGGACGATCTGAAGGCGGCCGCTACTATCATCCGCCAGCATATCGAATCGATCGAATGGCTGCCGCAAATGGCCGGCCGCAACTTCTATCCGGTCGGCGGGGCATGGCGCGCGCTCGCCCGTATCCATATGGCGCAAACAAACTACCCGCTGCGCGTGGTCGATCACTACGCCGTCAAACGCGGCAAGATCGAAAGCGTCATCGACCTGATCTGTCAGATGAGCCGTAAGTCCCTCGAAAAACTGCCCGGTGTGCCGCGCAAGCGCTTGGACACCTTGCCCCTCGCGGCGGTCCTGTTGCGTGAGGTGCTGGCCGTGGGTAAACCCAAATCGCTGATCTTTTCGGCCTTCGGCCTCCGCGAGGGCTATGCCTTCGACCGATTGTCGGCGGATCTACAGGCGGAAGACCCGTTGCTGGCAGCCTGTCGGGCCTTTGCGCGGCGCAATGCGCGATTCGGCGCTATCGGCGAGGAGATTTTCGAATGGTCGGGTCCGCTCTTCGCAGAGGGGGGCGGGGAACCCGCCCGTGAACGACTGTTGCGCCATGCCTCCTGCCTGCTCGGGGATATCGCCTGGGGTGATCACCCGGATTATCGCGCCGTGCAGGCCCTGTTGCGCATCCTGCGGCTCTCGGTGTTGAGCGTGGACCATCCGGGCCGCGCTTTTCTGGCCCTCGCGACCTATAGCCGTTACGGCGGCGGTCGAGACGACCGCGAGTCATCCGTCGCCCGTGCCCTGACGGATGAGGGGACCCATGCACGCGCCCGTTCTCTGGGCCTGGTCCAGCGCCTGGGCTACACCCTGTCGGGCGGCGCGCCGGGCCTGCTCGCGAAAACCCGCCTGATGCTAGATGGCGATCGCCTGCTGCTGGAATTGACGGAGGATATGGCCGATCTCTTCGCTGAGGTCGCCGAACGGCGTTTCCAGTCGGTGGCAAGCGCGATGAACCTGAAGCCGGGGGTCCTGGTCGGCGGCGTCGCCCGCCCAGTCGGGGCCTGACGGCGGGTCGGCCCCGCGTTAGCGAAACCGCAAGACGGCGATCAGCCCTCGCCGTCCTGGCGGACCAGGGCCATGCGGCCCTTTCGAATCGTCAGCCCGACTTCGCCATGTTTCAGCGCCAGCGCATCGGCGCCGAAGACCTCACGCCGCCAGCCCCGCATCGCGGGCACATTGGCGTCGTCATCGGCCGCGACCTGCTCCAAATCGGACACATTGGCGATCAGCTTGGGCGCGACATTGTGCTCGTCGCATTTCATCTTCAGAAGCACCTTGAGCAGATCGATGACCGGCCCCAGCCTGCGCGGAATATTGGGCTTGTCGTCGACCTGCGGCCGATCTTCCTCGGCCAGGGCGAGAGCGCGTTCGACCGCTTCGAGCACTGCCACCCCCATGCGCCCGCGGGCGAAGCCGTCGGGCACGGCGCGGATGCGCTCAGGGCCTTTTCGTCGCGCGGCCGGTGGGCGGCGATCTCCGTGATCGCTTCGTCACGTACGACCCGGTTGCGCGGCACGTCGCGCGATTGCGCCTCGCGCTCGCGATAGGCGGCGACCTCCCGCGCGACGCATAAGAAGCGGGAATCGGTCGTCCGCAGTTTGAGCCGCCGCCAGGCGTCTTCCGGTTCCATCCGGTAGGTTTCAAGCGCGGTCAGGATCGCCATTTCTTCGTCGAGCCAGTTGGCCCGGCCGGTCTTCTCGAGCTTTTCCTTGAGTTTGCGGTAGACCGGGCGCAGGTGGATGACATCGTCAAGGGCATAGGCGAGCTGTTTGTCGGTCAGGGGCCGTTTAGACCAATCCGTGAAGCGCGAGGACTTGTCGACTTGTTCCCCGGCCAGCGTGGCGACGAGGGTTTCGTAGCCGACCTGATCGCCGAAGCCGCTGACCATGGCAGCGACCTGGGTGTCGAAGACCGGGGACGGGACGGTGCCGGTCAGGTTATAGAATATCTCGATATCCTGCCGCGCGGCGTGGAAGACCTTGATGACGTTGGGATTCGCGAGCAGTTCGAAGAGCGGCTCCAGGGATAGGCCCTCGGCCATGGAATCGATGGTCGCGGCCTCGTCGTCCCCGGCGAGTTGAACCAGGCAGAGCCTGGGCCAATAGGTCCGTTCGCGCATGAACTCCGTATCGACGGTCACGAAGTCTTCTTTCGCCAGCCGCTCGCACAAGGCGGAGAGGGGGGCGGTCTCGGTGATTGGCGTCATGGGCGCAAGACTATAGATGCGGAGCGCGTGAGCATAGCGCGAGAAGCCTCTCGCAGGTGTCGGGGCCGTGGCGGTCGATTGTTGAAATTGGAGCCATGGGATGAAGATGGGCAGAATTGCTCATGCGATCAAATCTCCACGACGGGTGGTGAGCGAAGATCGGTTTCGAGGGAGAACGTGAATCAATTCAATGGATTGGATTTCTTTTCTGGTCAGGTCAATACCTCGGCACTAGCCTGCCCGATTCTCCTCTTTGAGCGGAGGTAAAACGCAATAATGGCGCAACATATGGATGTTTTATCTTGAATGAACGCAGTATGTAGTTGCAATTTCTGTTCAATTCCTCCAATATATTGAAAGAGAAAAAAAGAAAAGACACCGTATCGAGAGGGCTAAGTGCGAATTCTTCCAGGACTGATTTTATCTTTGCTGCTGCTGATGGCCTTGTCGGGCTGTTTCATCCCGCCAGCCGTGACCCTGGCATCTCTCGCCGCGGATGGCGTCAGCCTCGCGGCCTCGGGAAAAAGCTTGAAAGACCACGCTCTTTCGGAAGTCACCGGAGAGGATTGCGCGATGTGGCGGGTGGTGAAGAACGACGATATCTGCCTCGTCGAGGTCGGCGCATCGGAAACTGTCCTCGTCGCCTATAAGGGGCCGGAAACGGTCTATGACGGCCCCTGGACGGAACCTCCTCTGAGCACGGCCGATATTGATGTGATGCGGCGCGGCTTTCTGCATCTGGGAGAACACCAAGTCTTTGAACAGATCACCTCGATGCGCGAACCCAGCGGCCTGACCACCTACGCACCCTCATCGAGCGAAAGGGACGATACGGTGGTGGCAGCGCAGGATATTGCGGATTCGGCCCCTGGCTTCTCTGCCAATTCGCCCAAGACGCTTTCGCCAGAAGCTGCGTTGGCGCCCGCCCAGACGCCCGCCTCGACTGTCATTCGTCCCGTCGCTCCCGGTGCTGGCGGATCCGACGTCACAGGGGGCAGAGCCCTTCGCCAGTCGGATTATACTTTGGCGTCGATTCAGGTCGCTTCCGCCGCCGTCCCCGGCAGGTCGGTCTCAGACCTGCCTTTTGATATGGGCACGATGATGCCGGTTATCCCCGGCGATGACGGTCCGGCTGTCGGCCCGAGCGCGGGATTGCAGTTTTTTGCCCCATCCACGGCAGCGTCGATGGGGCAGGTGGCGCGTCTCGCGAGCGTCGAAATGTCTGCGGTGGCGCATGCGGTCGGCGTTCCGCCGCCAGTCCGCGAAAGCTGGTCGGATGAGACCGTCGCTGCCGTGGTCGTCGATGCGGCTGCTCTGGAAAAGGACGTTTATCTCGTGCTCGGCAGTTACACCGAGCAGAATCAGGCGCAACGCGTAGCGGGCAGGTTCGGCGATTTGGCCGCCCAGGTCCGCGCCGCAATAGTTCGGGGCGAGGCCCGCTACCGGGTCATCGCCGGTCCTTATGTTTTGCCGGAGGCCCAGGCCCGGCGCGACAGCATCGCCGGCACCGGGGTCGAGGCCGCCTGGATCACGCGCCTCTAGGCCGCGATCACGCGACCCGATCAGGGGGCTCGCGCCCCTCGAAAACGGCCAGCAGGTTTTCCGCGCATTTGTAGCCCATGGCATCGCGCGCCTCATGCGTGGCGCTGCCCAGATGGGGCATCACGAACACATTGTCGAGATCCCGGTACCCTGGATTGGCGGCCGGTTCTCCGGTGAAGACGTCCAGCCCCGCCGCGGCCAGTTTGCCGCTTCTCAGGGCGGCGATCAGGGCGTCGTCATCGACCACGGCGCCGCGCGCGGTGTTCACCACCACAGCCCCGTCGGGCAGTTTGGCGATCCTCTCGGCGTTCAGGAACCCGGTCGTCTCGGGGGTCAGGGGGCAGTTGAGGGAGAGGAAATTGCTGACCGCGAGCAGGGAATCGACATCTTCATGAAAGATCGCGCCGCTTTCCAGTTCGGCGGCGAGGCGGGATCGGTTGTGGTAATGCACCGTCATCGAGAATCCCTTGGCCATGCGCGCGACGGCCTGGCCGATGCGGCCCATGCCGACGATGCCGAGGCGCTTTCCGCTCACTTCCGTGCCCAGCAGCATGGTCGGCGTCCAGCCCTCCCAGCGGTCCTCGCGCACCAGGCGAAAGCCCTCGTTGGCGCGCCGCGCCGCGCAGAGTATCAGCATCATCGCCATTTCGGCCGTCGCGTTGTCGAGCACGCCGGGGGTCGTGGTCACGGGGATGCCGCGCGCCCGCGCCGCGTCCAGGTCGATATGCTCGTGTCCAACCGACAGTGTGGCGATGATCCGCACGCTGTCGGGCAGGGCAACGATCACCTTCGTGTTGATCGGATCGCCCGCGGCGACCAGCAACCCGTCCATGCCATCGGCCAGGGCGATCAGCTCATCCGCCGAATGGGTCCGGTCCTCGGGGTTGAGGCGGGCGTCGAACAGTTCCTGGAGCCGCGCCTCCGCGGGATCGGTGATCTTCCTGGTGACGAGAATGCGGGGACGTTCGGTCATGGGCTGCGGCTCTCCGTCTCTGGATTGTCGTGAAATCGGGTGAGAAATGAGATTGGATCGGGGATGGAAGGCGAGCGGGCGGGTTGGCGGACCGGATTGTATTCGCGCGGCGCGGTCACATGCCATAGATTGCGGGCCATGATCGCATCGAATTCTTGGCGCCGTCCGCTTTCGGCGGGTTTCGGCGGGTTGTTCCTCGGCCTCGCCCTGTGCCTTGCCGCTCCACCT
>Ga0115002_10005855_pt1 | contig 14346 bp, 9 predicted proteins | sample ArcticOcean_MG_C_8_FD_89576 | JGI IMG/M metagenome (GOLD analysis project Ga0115002, IMG submission 89576) | Marine microbial communities from western Arctic Ocean - ArcticOcean_MG_CB11_86 | ecosystem: Environmental > Aquatic > Marine > Oceanic | place: Arctic Ocean: Canada Basin | collected... | reverse complement strand
CTTTCATAATTTATTAATGTTGATTTAATTGTTTATGCTCTTGATATAAAACAGATTTAAATACTTTACTTACTTTGTTCATAAAACTCCTTATCAGTATTCAGCATGGTCTCCAGGTAAATTCTGCAGGCTCATTTAAAAATCCTTAAATAGCTTGTCTTCCTGAAGATGACATTTGAGGCATGCACCCACCCGCCGAATTTTAGCAATTTCGCTTGTGTTAAAGCTACGGTCACCTTTTTTTGCAGACTTTCCAGGCTGTTTTGCATTTTCCGGAATCCAGCCCAAAGGTACACTCCATTCAGGATGTTCTGGAAAAGATGCATGATTCTGTATAATTCCCAATGCCGCGTCATTGCGGTGACAACTTTCGCAGGAACGTACTTTAAGCTGAGATGTATGTGGTGACAAAGAGGCATAATTCTGTTTCCGCACACTCGCTGATTCCGGAGAAGTCTGCAAAATCAGATTCATTCCAGGTACAAAAGGTGTAATACGATTTTTACTAGTTACACCCAAAGCCGGAATTCCAGATTTAACTGCCCAGCGTTTTTCAATCCAGCGTCCGGGAGTACGTTTTTGTTTCAAGTGATCCCACTGTGTTTCTTGTGGATCATATTCTATGTGACAACCGTAACACTGCGGAGCCCACGCTGCATGACAACTGTCACAACTGAGACGTTCATGACCTTTAAGTTCATGCTTTTGGCCTGAACTCATTACCGGAATCTTCATTTTTTTCCCGGAGATTTTACCTTTTAAAAAACGTCCGCCATTTTCTTCCCAAAGATGAAATAGGGGGGTCCCGTTTTTCTCACTGACCACGATTAATCCATCAACAGATGCATGAAAATTGTCCGGATATAATGCGGAATAGAGTGCTTCTCTTGCTTGAAGTTGAGAGAGCGGTTTGCGGAAAAGATTTTTTGCGTGACAATCCGTGCATTGGATGTCCAACTGGGCTTCGTGTCGTTTACCTGAACCCATCACACCACGTACTGTATGACAGTCGATACAGGCCATTCCGGCTTTGCTGTGAACATCAAGCGGAAGTTTTTTTACTAATCTACCGTCCGCAAGTCTACCGAAATTTTCAGAATTTTTCTGCTCGAACTTTTCAGTTTCCGCTAATCCTACGTAATTCAGTGAAATACGTCCTGAGCGACTGTGACAGCCAAAACAACGATCATTGTCCACACGTACTGTAAGAGCGGGATGGGCGGAATCGGTGTGAGTCAGCAAATGGCAGGCAGCACAGCCTCCTCCACGGTCCTGCAAATTTTGCTGATGGTTTTTTCTTGCGGAACCTAAATGGCAGGAAACGCAAAGTTTCCGCAAATAAGAGTCTGCTCCTTTTTCACTTAAGCGTTGGTTTAATTCAGGCTGGATTTGCTTTTTCTGTTTTTCACCAAACACCCTGCGTGTACTGGAGAGCATACCGTCCAGAGTGTTCATCAGCGAATTCTTCACTAGCGGAATCAGCTCTGCATGGCATCCAGATTGTCCGCATGATTGTTCAACTGTCTGCATCCTGCCAGGATATGCTTCTAGATTTTGATGAGCTTTTTCCTTTGTTTTTGCGCTTGCGTTACCAGCATGACAGGACGTGCAGCCTATTTCTGCAGGATTATGAAACGTTGACATACCGCTATTTTCAATATGACAACTAAGGCACTCTTCTTCAGCTGATACCGGTAAGATAAAAACATGATACAGGATCAGCAAAAAGATGATTTTAAGCGCTTTTATCATCGTTCGGATTGTCATGCAGTTTGAGCAATCTCCGCATTTCATCAAGTAAAGTTTCTTTGAATTCCGAGCGCTGTAAACCTATTTGCATTGCAGAAGTCAGAAACCCCAGCGGATCTCCCAAATCATAACGTGTGCCCTCAAATTGGACTGCTGAAACGTGACCTTGTGACGCCATATGGTTGATGGCTTCCGTTTGTGTGAATTCACTTTTTGAGGAGTGGCTTTTGTCGCTGGCTCGCAATGCGTCAAATAGTTCAGGTGTATAGAGGTAACGCCCAAAAGAAACAAAACGGCTGGGCGCAGTACCGCGTGCTGGTTTTTCTACCATTTTATTAACATTCATAATTTTACCGTCACCATCCGGATCAATCACACCGTAACGTGATAATTGATCTTCCTCCAATTCCTGCACACTCAAAACAGTGTTGCCGGTTTTTTCCCAGGTTTCAATCAGTTGTTTAGAAAGAGGTTTTTCACCTAACACGATATCGTCAGGATAGGCCACCACAAAAGGTTCATTATCCACAAACGGTTCCACCAGCATCAGCGCATTTCCTGTACCCATCATATGTTGCTGACGTAACGTGAAAATATTGGCCTCTATCGGTTTGATTACTGCCAGTTTTTCAAATTCATTGGATTGTGAAAATGCGGAAGACAACTCTATTTCACGATCAAAATAATCCTCCATTACTTTTTTTCTGCGTGACGAGACCAACAAAATATCGTGTATCCCTGAATCAACCATTTCCTGTACAATGAAATCAATGGCCGGACGGTCAATCAGCGGAAACATTTCTTTGGGAATTGTTTTTGAGGCAGGTAAAAAACGGGTCGCGTATCCAGCTGCTAAAATTACACCTTTCATTGGTATTTTTTTATTATGTTTTAAGTTTGCTTCAGCAGTCTTCAGTTGTAAGCATTCAGTTCAGACAGTTTTTTATCAGGTTCAATAGTGAGAAATCAACTCAGTTCTTCCAATAAATTAAGCGCGGTTGTTTCGTCTATCACAGAAACCTGCAGTTTTTCCGCCTTTTCCAGTTTCGATCCAGCGTTTTCTCCGGCAAGCACGAAGTCGCTATTTTTGGAAACGCTGCCGGTTACGTTTGCTCCAGCCTGCATCAGGCGTTTTTTCCAAACATCCCTTGGTTCTGAAAGTGTTCCAGTCAGTACAACGATTTTTCCGCTGAATGGAGAGTCGGTAATCTCCAGAATTTTTTCTTCAGCTGGAACAACACCACGTTCTAGAAAGTCAGCAACTCGTTGACGCTGTTCCGCATGCTGGAAAAAGTCAAAAATACTTTCCGCGATTACAGGTCCAATTTCCTCAATTTTCTCAAGTTCTTCTGCAGACGCTGACATCAGCTTCTCCAGAGTACCAAAATGCAGGGCTAAGATGCGAGCTGTTTTTTCGCCAACAGATGCGATACCGAGAGCATGAACGAATTGGCCCAATTCGCATTGTTTTGATTTTTCGATACCGGAAAGGACGTTTTTCGCGGATTTGTCACCCATACGTTCAAGTCCGGACAAGTCTTCGTGTCGCAGTAAATAAAGGTCTGCAGAGCTTCGCAGCAGTTTTTTCGCCAGCAGTTGTTCAATCAGGGCAGGACCAATGGTGTCAATGTCCATTGCCCTGCGAGATACAAAATGTAATATTTGCTCCTTTTGCTGTGCAGGACATTCCTGATTTGGACAACGCCATTCAACCTCACCTTCAGGACGAACAGCCACTGTTCCGCAAGACGGACAAGCTAACGGCGGTTCGATCTTTTGAGCGGCGGCTGAACGTAATGTAGGATCAACTGAAACAATTTTTGGAATTATTTCACCGCCTTTCTCCAGTGTTACATGATCGTTTAAATGTAGTTTGAAACGCTCCACCTGATCGTAGTTGTGAAGAGTCGCACGTGAAACTGTCGTTCCGTTCAGTTCAACCGGATCGAGTATCGCAACCGGTGTTAAAATGCCGGTCCGCCCCACTCCGACTTCAATGGTTCTCAGCACTGTCGCGGCCTGTTCCGCGGTAAATTTAAACGCAGTTGCCCAGCGCGGTGATTTTGTGGTAAAACCCAACTGCTTTTGCTGTTTTAGTGAGTTAACTTTGAGTACAATACCGTCTATGTCATAATCCAGTTTCTCCTTGTGTTCTTCCCAGTACTGGCAGTATTCCAGTACTTCCTCGATTGAACCGACTGTTTTTGTTTCCGGATTGACCGGAAATTTCTGTTGAGACAGAAAGTCCAAATTACCGGCGTGAGTTTCATGGGGAATACCTTCGGCAATTGTGTAGATAAAGACTGCTAACTGACGTCGACTGGTTTCGGCGCTGTTCAGCAACCTTAACGAACCGGCGGCGGCGTTTCTTGGATTTTTGAAAAGCGGCTCTCCGAAAATGAGGCGCTGCTGATTAAGTGCATCAAAACTTTTACGTGGAAGATAAACCTCGCCGCGTACCTCCAAATCACGCTCATCTTTCAGTTTTAAAGGCAGACAAGTAATCGTTTTGATATTCGGAGTAATTTCCTCACCCTCACTCCCGTCACCCCGGGTTACTCCGGCACTCAATATTCCGTTCCTGTAAATTGCAGAAACTGCTACTCCGTCAATTTTCAACTCACAAACGTATTCAGCACTTTGCCCTCCAAGTAGTTTTTTTACGCCTGTGTCCCAGCTTTTAAGTTCGTCCAGTGAATAGACATTTCCTAAACTCAGCATCGGCACGAGGTGTTTCCTGCTTGGAAAACCTGAGTGTGGTTCTCCTTTGATCTGGAGGGTAGGAGAATCTTCGCTTCTCATCTCAGGGCACTGCTTTTCCAACGTTTTAAGTTCTAACACCAGTTCATCATAAGTTTCATCTGTACAGCTATTTCCTTGATCATCTGAGCTTTCCCGGCAATAGTACGAATAGTTGTACTGATGGATCAATGCACTTAGTTGATGAATTCGTGCTTGAGTTACAGAAATGGAAGGCATATTTTAGCAGTATACGAATGCAGAAATTTTTGACAGAATAATAGCTTTTTGATTGGGAGCTTGAGATGTACACTACACTATATAAACTCAGTAGTGAAAGTTCCATTCATTTCTAAATGAGACAGGCTTCTAAGTGAATTTATTTGAACACACACACGAAAAGCAAATCCGTAAAGAAGCTCCGTTAGCAGACCGTATGCGTCCGAGAACGATTGAAGAGTTTGTCGGTCAAAATCACATTTTAGCACCAGGACGTCTTTTACGGCGTGCTATTCAGGCCGATCAATTATCGAGCCTGATTTTTTATGGTCCTCCAGGAACCGGAAAAACTACACTTGCCCGCATAATTGCCAATACAACAAAAGCTGAATTCCTTTCCATAAACGCTGTTTTGTCAGGAATTGCAGATATCCGTAAGTGCATTGAAACCGCCAAAAAAGTACGTACCGAGCAACAACGTCGTGCTGTTTTGTTTGTGGATGAAGTTCACCGTTTCAACAAAGCACAGCAGGATGCTCTCCTACCGCATGTGGAAAACGGTACTGTAATATTAATCGGCGCTACTACAGAAAATCCGTATTTTGAAGTCAACAAAGCACTAGTCAGCCGTTCCAGAATTTTTCAACTTCAATCACTGGATCCAGGCGAAGTTGAGGAAATCATCGAGCAGGCACTGGCAGATTCGGAACGTGGATTTGGTGATAAAAAAGTAGTCATCGAAGCCAGGGCGCGTCAGCACCTCGCAAAAGTGGCTGGAGGTGACGCCAGGGCAGCCTTGAATGCACTCGAACTCGCTGTGTTAACAAGTGAAGCTGACAATGAGGATGTCCTAAAGATCACTTTAGAAGTTGCGGAAGAATCAATTCAGCAACGGGCAGTACTTTATGACAAAGACGGAGACGCGCATTTTGACACAATTTCCGCTTTTATCAAATCGATGCGTGGTTCAGATCCGGATGCCGCTCTTTTCTGGATGGCGAAAATGATTGAGGCAGGTGAAGATCCACGATTCATTTTCCGGAGAATGCTCATTTTTGCCGGTGAAGATGTTGGAATGGCAGATCCGCATGCTTTGGCAGTGGTTACCTCCGCAGCACAGGCTTTTGATTATGTTGGTATGCCTGAGGGTCGTTATCACCTCGCACAAGCCTGTTTGTATTTGAGTACAGCGCCAAAGAGCAATTCCGCGTTTTCGTTTTTTGACGCAATTTCGGTGGTACGAAAGGAACAAGCTGACGAGGTTCCGGACACTCTCAAAGACGGAAACCGAGACGGAAAGGCATTTGGACACGGTGAAGGCTACCTTTATCCGCACGCATACCGTGATCACTGGGTAGCTCAGCAATATCTACCGGATGTTTTACAGGGGCGGATTTTTTATCAGCCCTCGGATCAAGGTTATGAAGCGGCCATCCAGGATAATGTAGCAAGACATCGGGAAGTGCAACTGGCTGCGTTTCTTTCTCAATCAGCGGTTGAACAATCCGGAAACTCAAATTACTGGGAAGCACGAACCATGGGTAGTTCCGGGGAGTTGCTCAATGAGGTACGTGACAGATTACTTAAATGGAGCAAGCTCTCACGTAATACTCTGGCACTTGTGCTTAATGCGGGAGACGGTTTGCTAGTCGGTGAATTTATACGACAAATTCATGAAGAAACTCTTTATGCGCTTGTAGATTCTTCCGAAGAAAAACAAATACTTAGCTCAATGTTTAATAATAATTCTTCTGGAATTAAACCGAATATTGTGCAAGACAGTTCCAGCAATCCGGAGGTATTTAAAATTTCTGCTTTAGCTTTTGAGCGGATAGTTGGACGTAACATCCTCCAAAAACACCAAGACAAAACAGCTTTTCTAAAAACTTTGAAACCGTGGATTTCAACGGAAGGAATCTTTGTTTTTGCAGAAACAGTACCTGCACTTGGACAACGCCTTTCAGAATTAATTCCTGAAGATTTTCTGGAACCGGAATTTCTAAAATCGCTTAAAACCGCAGAAGAAGAAATTTATCACTCTGCAGAAAACGCACGTAGCAATTGGACGCCAGACACTCTGCGTGATGAACTGGAATCCGCAGATTGGAACATCAACCGCTGGCAGGTTAAAGAGTTCCGCACACCAACTATGATTCGGACAACGCAAATCGAACAGTGGTTTGCCGTTCAGCCTGAAAGTAGTCATTCCAGTTACGGACAGCTTTTATCAGCACATTTTTCCGTTAATCAGTTGAATAATCTGCAGGAAACTTTCCGGAGTGAAGTCGCAGGAAAAGTAGTTGAGTGGCGCAGTGTTTGTCTGTTCATGGAATTGTGTACGAAAACGACCAATGACTCTTAAGTGGAAAATGCTGAAAAATATATTCTTCTCTTCTACACTACTTTTCCTGTTGATACTCTCCGGATGTGTGTCTGAATCACAATATATATTTTATAATAAAGGGGTAAGTGAGCAGTTAAAGGAACGGGCACTCAGGCACTGTCACGGTGATTTTCAAGTTTTGCAGGAAGAAGATTTTGGACCATACACTCGAGCACGTCTTGAATGTAGAGAATAGTTTTTGCAAAATTATCACTCAAATGTGATACTTTTACGTCTTTGTTGATTTTAATATTCTTAAGGCAGTATAGGTAAATGCGTGGTGACATTCCTGATATATTGGGTACGTTCAAAAGCGCTTGGATCGTCACAGTTGATTTGACTCATACTGCCCCGCATCTGATCTATTGATTCATATTCATTTTCCTCCATCCATCTTGCCAAATCCTGCTCTACTGTGCGGATATGGTGAATTCCGTTTTTATAGATGGCAGAAGCCATCATCGTCACGTTTGCACCCACCATCAGCATTTTCAGCACATCTTCAGCCGTTTCTAATCCTCTCACCGCCGCAAAATCTACATCAAGTTTTTTATAGAGTAAACCAATCCAAGTCAGCGGCAGCCGATTTTCAAAGGGTCTGCTGGGCAGATAATGAGGATATATCGAGAGATTTTTCAAATCAATATCCGGCTGCTGGAAACGGTTAAAAAGAACAAGAGCGTCTGCACCTGCCTCAACGATCCGCTTTGCCATATTGCCCAGATTAGTAAAAAACGGAGTTAGTTTCACTGCGAGTGGCAAGCTTGTACAACTACGCACATTTTTAACTATATTCACATATTCAGCTTCTACTTCCTCACCGCTGAGATTCATATTTGTTTGAATTGCATAGATATTCAGTTCCAGTGCGTCTGCACCTGCATTTTCAATTTGGCGTGCATAATTCACCCATCCACCGTCTGAATCTCCATTCAGGCTGGCAATTACAGGAATATCGACTGCAACCTTTGCTTGTTGAATCAACCTCAAATACTCTTCCGGTCCTAAATTTAAATCTGCTGGATCAGGAAAATATGAAAGTGCCTCAGGTGATGAATCTATACCATACGACAAGTAATGATGCAGTGACTTACTTTCAGACAATAACTGTTCTTCAAACAAAGAAGGCAATATAACCGCAGATGCACCAGCATCCTCCATCATACAAATATTATCAATTTCCTCTGCCAAAGGTGATGCTGCAGGTATAATCGGTGTGCGTAGTTTCATTCCTAAATATGTTGTACTTAAATCCATATTTTTCTGTTGTTAAGTTTAGATTCCCGCATTACAGTTAATTGTCCTGTTTTGCTTCAGTAATATTTCTCGACGCAAGATGTTCATAAAATGCTCTGCGTTCCCTCAGTACTTTTTCTGATTTACGAACTAATCTCTTTGCGGTTTCCGGATCACTTTTCTGCAGAATTTTAAAACGATTTTCCAACTGGTAATAATCTTCCAGACTTTGCTGAGCAGGTTTTGAAACTAGCCGCAAAGGATTCAAGCCTTCAGCAAAACGATCTGGATGGAAATTGTATAGCTGCCATTGTCCTGAATTAACTAATATTTTCTGATTCTGCATAGCAGTTGTCATGTTTATCCCATGCGCAATACAGTGACTGTAGGCGATAATCAACGATGGTCCGTCATAAGCTTCTGCTTCAATAAATGTACGGAGAGTATGAGTATCGTTGGCACCCATCGCTACACTGGCCACATAAACATTTCCGTATGTCATCGCGATTAGTCCCAGATCCTTTTTGGGAGAGTCTTTACCACCTGCAGAAAATTTTGCAACTGCTCCGGAAGGTGTCGCTTTTGATGTTTGCCCACCTGTGTTAGAATATACTTCTGTGTCGAGCACCAAAATATTTACATTACGTCCACTGGCTAAAACATGATCCAAACCACCAAAGCCAATATCATAAGCCCAGCCGTCTCCTCCAATAATCCAAACACTTTTCCGCAGCAAGTTATCTGCAAGATCAAGCAGTTTGTCTGCTTCAGGTTTATTTATTTTCCTTAGTCTTTCTTTTAATATTTCAACATTCTGCCGTTGTTCATAAATACCTGCCTCATTGCTTTGATCAACATTAATAATTGCTGACACCAGTTTCTCATCTAATTTTTCCGCAAGTTGCCCCAAAATCTTTTCCGCCATCACTTTTTTTTGGTCAAGCGAAACTCTAAACCCCAATCCAAATTCAGCATTGTCTTCAAAGAGTGAATTTGACCATGAGGGACCGCGTCCTTCACTAGTTTGACTCCAGGGTGTGGTAGGTAGATTCCCACCATAAATTGACGAACATCCGGTGGCATTTGCCACCACCATTCTGTCGCCGAACAGTTGAGTTGCAAGTTTTATATAAGGTGTTTCCCCGCATCCTGAACATGCACCGGAAAACTCAAATAGTGGTTGCTGCAGCTGTTGCTGAGGGATTTTATCAGTATCAATTTCCCTTCGATCCATCTCTGGTAAACTGAGAAAATAGTTCCAGTTTTCCACTTCCTGTTTACGCAGACTTAGACTTGGTTTCATATTGATCGCTTTGAGACGTGTGACCGATTTGTTTTTTACCGGACAGACATCAACGCAAATACCACAACCTGTACAATCTTCAAGAGAGATTTGCAGAGTGTATTTTTTACCGTTCCAAGACTTTTCACGCACCTCAGTTGACAAGAAATTTTCCGGTGATTTTTGTAAAAAGCGCTCATCATAGACCTTTGCCCGAATAACACCGTGAGGGCAAACAATTAAGCATTTTCCACACTGAATACACACCTCAGGATCCCAGACCGGCACTTCTAAACTTATGTTCCTTTTTTCCCAACGTGCAGTATTTGTAGGAAATGTTCCATCCACTGGTAAGGCGCTCACAGGCAAACTTTCACCTTTACCGGCAATGATCCTTCCGAGTACATTACGGATAAAATCAGGAGCACCCTCCGGAACCGCGCTTCTAAGTGCAAGACAACTAGTAACTTTATCCGGAACAGATATTTCGTGCAGATGAGCCAGGGTCATTTCCACAGCCTTGATATTTTGATCTACAACAGACTGACCTTTATTACCGTAGGTCTTGTGGATGGAATCTTTGACAGCCTCAATTGCTTCCTGACGAGGTAGGATCCCGCAAGTCGCAAAAAAACATACTTGCATTATAGTATTGATCCGCCGTCCCATTCCTACCTGATTAGAAATTTTTTCTGCATCAATCACATAAAAGCTCAGTTTTTTCAGGATCAGTTGTTCTTGAGTAATCTGTGGCAGACTGTCCCAAACTTTTTCAGCGTCATAATGTGTATTCAAAAGAAACGTACCGCCGGAGATGATAGTTTCCAGCACATCACGCTGTTCAAGGAAACTTGCTTGATGACAACCAACGTAGTTCGACTTTTCAATTAAATACGGGGCACGTATCGGATTTTTCCCAAAACGAAGATGTGAAATGGTGATCGAGCCAGATTTTTTCGAATCATAAACAAAATATCCCTGTACGAAATTATTTGTTTTTTCACCGATAATTTTGATGGTGTTTTTATTCGCACCTACTGTTCCATCTGAACCTAGCCCATAAAAAACAGCCCGAAATACAGTTGCTGATTCAATTGAAAATTCAGGATCAAAGCCCAAACTGCTTCCGCTGATATCATCCTGGATACCAATCGTAAAATGTTTTTTTGGGCTTTCTGTAGTTAAATTTTTAAAAACTGCTTTCACCATCGCCGGTGTAAATTCCTTTGATGAAAGTCCGTAACGTCCGCCAACAACTTCTATCTTTAAAAATGTTTTTCCGGCTTCGTGCAGAGCCGCGACGCAATCCAGATAGAGTGGTTCACCGCTTGAACCTGATTCTTTTGTGCGATCCAAAACTGCGATTTTTTTTACTGTTATAGGTAGAGCATCGACAAATCGTTTTACATCAAATGGTCGAAAAAGCCGGACAAGTACTACTCCAGCTTTCTCATTGTGCTCAAGCATCAACTTCACAGTTTCCTGCACTGTTACCCCTCCGGAGCCCATAATAACTATCAACCGTTCTGCTTCAGAATGTCCATAATATTCAAAGAGACGGTAGTTTCTACCTGTCAGTTCTGCGAATTTTGCCATCACCTCCTGTGCAATGTCCGGTGCATTTTTGTAATACATATTCGCTGCTTCCATTCCCTGAAAAAACACATCCGGATTTTGCGCTGTTCCTCGTAATACTGGATGTTCCGGTGTTAATCCACGTTGCCTGTGCTCTTTTATTTTTTCAGCAGAAATCAGTTGCAACAGACTGTCATCATTGACAGTGTGGATTTTGTTCACTTCATGGGATGTACGAAAACCCTCGAAAAAATGTAAAACTGGAATTCGTGAATCAAGGGTAAAAACATGAGCAATCACTGCCATGTCTGCTGCCTCCTGAACAGTAGCTGCCGCAAGCATGGAGCAGCCAGTAAAACGGGCTGCCATAACATCAGAATGATCACCAAAAATGGAAAGGGCATGTGTGGCAACAGTACGTGCCGCGATATGTAAAACTGTCGGTGTGAGTTCACCAACAATTTTTAAAAGGTTAGGCAGCATCAGCAGCAGTCCCTGCGAAGCGGTAAATGTGGTCGAGAGCGCACCGGTCTGCAAAGCACCGTGAAGTACACCTGCCGCGCCGCCTTCGCTTTGCATTTCTACTACTTCCGGAACTATACCCCAGAGATTTGGACGTTTTCTGGCAGACCAAGTATCTGCCCACTCCGCCATTGGGGAAGATGGTGTGATGGGATAAATGCTGATAATTTCATTCAACCGATAGGCAACATCAGCGACTGCTTCATTAGCATCGAGGATTACATACTTTTCCTGCTTCATAAGCTTTTTCTCCATTAAAACTGAAAAAATACCTAATTGAAGCCTACATCAAATTATGAATTATTCTTATCCGGAAAATTACGTATACACTGAGAGGAATGAATAAGACGCTTTGCCAGACTATTCAGAAGAAAGATAGTGAAAGGAGGGCAAGAAAAATTAACGAAGACATTTTAAATTGTTTACGTTAATCAGGCACAAAATGAACGAATTTTCTCAAGCAGTGATTGAGCAACTTCAACACCTTCGAGTTCTATCCGCTGTCGATTTTTTTTGCGTCGTTCGCCGGGCAAACGCGCGCCATCCTGACTCTGGATTGCATCTGCAAGTGTAGAGATACGTTCATAAAATTCGGCACCTGAGAATGCATCTGGATCGAAGACGATGAAACACTGTCCTGTCCTTGGAGGTCCGCCGACAGTGCCGGAAAACGGACTTGCCTGCAGGCCAAGCACCGCACCACTGAGTGCTGCAGCCATAACTTCGACCAACAAACCTGTACCGAAGCCTTTATAGCCCCCGCTTGGAGCCATACTTCCCTTGAGAGCAATCCCAGGATCTGTTGTGCTTTGACCCTCAGCATCGAGTGCCCAGCCTTCAGGGATCGAATCTCCTTCTCTTGCACGCATCATAATTTCGCTCTTGGCAACCACGCTTGCGCTTTGGTCAAGCACAAAAGCAACACCTCCCTCAATATCCGGAACTGCAAGAGCAAACGGATTAGTACCAATAACAGGTTTTTTTCCTCCGACAGGCGCAATTGAGGCAGGTGAATTCGTAAATCCAATTCCTACCAGACCTGCTTCAGCAAGCCGTTCCACATGATAACCCAGTACTCCACAGTTATATGAATTACTGATTGTTAGTCCGACACAGCCGTTCGATTTAACGAGAGGTATCAGTTCTTTAAATCCAGCGTCGATCGCAGGGTGAGCAAAACCTGTTTTTGCGTCCACCTGAATTGCGGATAAGCGTGACTGAGTTACTTCAGGAACTGCAGTACCGTCTACTTTTCCACACTTCACATGTTCACAGTATATTGGAACATAGAGCAGTCCATGACTGCGGATACCGTCACGCTCAGCCGCCCGCGCAGCTTTGCCCACTGACATTGCGGATTCTGGACGAGTTCCCGCCCCGATCAATGCTTCAGTTGCCAGACTCTCAACTTGAGCTAAACTCAACTTTTCAGTATTCATAGTTTTATTGTTTTAAGATATTTTGTTGGAGGTACGTTCCCAAATAAATTCCGCAATATGCTGATGGGCTGTTGTATTTCCGGAATATTTCATTGCACCAGAAATATTCAGCAGACAACCACAGTCACCACCTAACAGACGATTTGCGCCTGTTTTTGAAATATAATCAACCTTGTCTTTAACCATGGCTGCAGAAATGTGCTGTTCTTTAATTGCAAATGTTCCTCCAAATCCGCAACATTCATCTTCCCGTTCAAGTTCGATAATTTCAACATCTTTTAATTGACGCAATAACTGCTTCGGCGCATCACCAATTTCCATTTCCCTTTTTGCATGACAGGAAGAATGCCACGTTACTTTAATTGGAGCACCAAGGTCTTCAAGTTTTATTTTCAGTACATGCACCAAAAATTCGGTTAATTCAAAAGTACGTTCCGCGACTGATTCCGCTTCATTCCGCAGAGCATCATTCTTAAATAATTCAGCATAATGTTTCCGGATCATTGCGCCGCAGGAACCTGAAGGCGTCACAATCGGGATATCTTCAGGAAATAAGCTGACCTGCGCTGCAGCAACTTTACGTGCTTCGTCATGATAGCCGGAATTAAAAGCCGGCTGCCCACAACAAGTTTGTTCCTGTGGAAAAATAACCTTTACTCCTTCACGCTGCAAAAGTCTTATCCCTGCCATTCCTGCTTCGGGATAAAGAAGATCCACCAGACATGTACCAAAATAATAAACTACCGCCGGTTTATTTGGATATTTTTTCATTGCTTGGCTTTTTTGTTAGTCATGAGTTCCACTTTGAGGCTAAGTCGATTGACACTAAAATGTCATCTGAACCAAAAATTAAAAAAGAGAGTTTATAATAAAGATCTAGTCTGTGATACCTACTACTCGTTCGGAATGACACTGATAATTGTACTGCATCAAGTCTGAATTATTACTTTTTTTTACGCCAACCAAGTGGGCGACCACTTTTAAGCTGTCTGACTCGACGTCCGGTCATTTTCTCCACTTCCATTTTAAAACTCTCGTCTCCAATAGCCAGTCCTTTATTTATACTGTCTCTTATTTCTTTCAGCAATTCTTCATTTGTACTTTGTTCACAATATGCCAGATATTTTTCTGTCCGCTCCTCTTTGGTTTCACCCAGTTTCAAATACTCTGCATGAGGTTTGCAAAGCGCGGAAGGTTTTCCT
>Ga0115002_10005854_pt1 | contig 14347 bp, 12 predicted proteins | sample ArcticOcean_MG_C_8_FD_89576 | JGI IMG/M metagenome (GOLD analysis project Ga0115002, IMG submission 89576) | Marine microbial communities from western Arctic Ocean - ArcticOcean_MG_CB11_86 | ecosystem: Environmental > Aquatic > Marine > Oceanic | place: Arctic Ocean: Canada Basin | collected... | reverse complement strand
TACTTTTTCTGCTTGATTTCAGTGAAAGAGGAATCGTTAGCGTTCCCTTGGAAACAGAATCTGAGCAGCTTGTACGAGAGGGTGATTGGCGGGCGGACCTGTTTCGAGGTGGCCTAAAGATCAAGGCTTGAAACCGTGACAACATGTAAGCTTATTCTCGCATTAGCGAGTGCCAGTGATCCTTGGTTTCAGAATTACTCGACAAAAGGAAGTTGCGATCAATTCATCAACGCTGAAAATGGTCTGTGGTCTGTGGTCTGTGGTCTGTGGTCTGTGGTCTGTGGTCTGTGGCACAGGATCCATCAAATATAAACGTGGCTTGCCTGATAATCGAGATGTGCAACGGCAAGTGATTGAGTTCTTGCAGACTCATATTATTCAGTAGTGGTCACAATTTCTACGCTGTCGTGCGATCTGATTACAGGATCTACGGTATGAGAAATACGGTCGTTGTTTTTCGACAATCACTCTAATCTTTCCATTGATCGGAAAACCACTTATTCGAACGTGATTCTTTTATTAAGAGAGTGACGCTCAAATTTTTTCTCCAATTTGGCTTAAGGAAAATTGACAAGAGTGCGATAACAACACAGCCAAGCAATATGCCTAATATCACCAAGTCGAGGTCTAAAGTAGCATACTGATGCCAATCACCATGGTTGAGTCTTTCTTTGGTTTTCGCTAAAGCAGTTGTGGGGAAAATAAAAAAAATTACCAATACGCACTTCATGAATATGAATCTGTTGTGTGAAGTTCATATCGTAATTTTACTTTTCTCAGTGTGAACTATACGTGAGATATATGAAGGTCTTCCCAAGACCAGTGTTTAAACTTAGATGTCAAAGGTGATGCAGTCTGCCCGGAAAAATGTAATTGTGTCCGCCGAAAATGGCCTTGTGCGTGAGACACGTATATCTTAGTTGGCCTGTGCTGCGAAATTATTATCTTTTGGTTTTTCAATAGATAGTTGGTGTTACCATATCCGACCTATTAGTCAAGACCATTAACCAACTCACATCACTTTAGAGATTCGGATCATAAATACCCACGTTGAAAACGTGATGGGAATGACATACCTTGGGTTGAGTCACAGTCAAATTGCCATCACAGACAGTTCCCAGGACGAAAATACTGGGACCTATCACTCATTGACCTAAGTCAGAAAACATCTCTCTATGAACTAGGAATAGACTGCTAATTGCAGTCATCTTAGAATAGAATAATGTAAAAACCAATAATGATGATTGCAATCATGTCCTACCAGGCTACTTGTGCAGGACAAGAACAAAGATGTTAGAGGGCGGTACAGCTACTAAAAAGTTTGTGGTACGTAGTAACAACTTAAAATACTAAAAAATTAAGATCTGCGGTTAAAAAATTACTGCTTTTAGTTCATAATAGGAGTTACTTGTGTATAGCCATTGAACAGCTTGGCATGTTGCGAAGTCCTGGTCTTTAGTTCACAAAGCCATCTCTCCTGAAGATCGGAGTAGTTCCAAATTAGTGACTACAATTTGTCTTTTTCCGAGTGCAATGTAACCTTTATTCTTTAACTTGTTTAGCACGCCGTTGACCATTTGGCGAGATACACCGACCATCGATGCTAACTCTTCATGAGTTAATTTTAGGTCTATCATCCATCCTTCTTTGTGCTTCAGTCCAAAACTTTCGGTAAGCGCAATTAAAATACCCCGAATCCGGTCTTCGGTTGACTCAGTTTCTAGGGCAAGCGCTAAATGAGCAACCCACCGAAGTCTCACCGATAACGCACGTACCACCTGTTTGCTCATGTCAGGAAATCGCTCTAAGGTATCGTAGAAATTATTGATTAGCATAATGTGCAAAGTAGAGGTCTCGAGAAATCGTACAGTCATCTGTCGTTTCTCAAATCCTCCAAGGTCAGCAGCTCCTAAGATATCTCCATCGGACCAGAATCCGGTAATTCCCGCTTTGCCACCTGGGCTAAGATAAGTGGATATCGCCTTACCTTTAATAAGGAAGCCAACTGATCCCGCCAGATCACCTTGGTTCCATAAAGCATCCCCACGCTGATATGTTCTTTGCTGACATTGGTCCAAAACAGCTGTTCGATGTAACTGTGGTATCGAACCTAATACATCCATGTGACCGGCCAGACGTGATGAGTTCAATAGCTACCCCTTATGTGTAGGCAAGATACTTTTGTAGACCGTCATACCTACGACCATAGGTCTAAGATATATCAGATCAGGTAGTATAGACCGATCGCAAAAAGTATCGCAGCAACGAAAAGTCGAAGAAAACGCTCATTGATGCGTCGATTAACAAACGGGCCAATAATAGATCCGATAGCAATGCCTGGAATCTCAATCATAACCAATGCCCAATCGATAGTTGTATTCAAATAAAGATAGGTCAGAATGCTTGCGGTTAAGGGGATCATGAGGGCAACGAGCGCTGTGCCTACAACGAAAAACATAGGAAATAATAGAATACTGACCATAAACGGTGTTACAAGAAAGCCTCCGCCAACGCCCATCGTGGCACCTACGAAAGAAATCACAAAACCCCCGGAGATACACACTAGGGGATTGAAAGAAAAGATGTCAGGTCCTATGGATACTTCTGTATGCAAGATTCCAAGGTGAGTAATACGAGGTACGTGATTTGATTTATTAGATGTTTCAGATTGCCCATTCTGAATATAGTTAGAGGTGGTAAAAGACTTTTGCAGGCTATGGCTACGTTTTTTCGCCTTAATTAAGGCTTCGTACAATGTACGGCCTGCCACCAATAGTACGAGAATCCCGAATGCACTTTTATAATTATCGATGTTGCCAAGATAGGTGCTTGAGACCCATGAGCCGGTGATTGCACCAAATGGCGCACCAATTCCAAAAGAAAGTGCTAATGGCCAAACTAACCGTTTTTGCTTTAAATAAAGTGGTACCGAAAAGAAACGACTGGTTAGTTCGAGAAGTTGATTTATCGCTTTTATTGTATTGGCATCACCAATGCCTAAGATCGATATATGACCAATTCCGGCAAGGATGCCGCCACCACCAGCACCCATAGCCATTAAAAAACCAGCTAAAACAGACCATGAAAAGGCGAGAATTGGATTAAATGAAATATCCATGACTCGTAGATATACAGCAAGCGGAATAATTAGCCGACAGAAAAAATGATGCGTAACCGTGTGGTCAATGTTTTGATTGGGGCCCAAAAAGACCAAATAAGAAATGCAAACGCTAAAAACATAATAAAACCACTTAATGGTCGAGTAAAGAAAATTAGAAAATCGTTATCATATGCAATCATAGAGGTCAAAAAATAACGTTCGGCCAAGGGACCAAGAATCACTCCCAAAATTAGTGGGGCTGTTGGCACATTAAATTTTTGTAGAAGAAACCCAAGAATTCCAAATCCTATACAGATATAAACATCAGCTATATTATTTCGAACACCAAAAGCCCCTACCAAGCAAAGTATCGTGATAAATCCGAACAAGATGGCCGGGGGGATGGTCATCAGAAGAGTAAATGCCCGGGCAACAAGCATTCCAACTGCAATCATAAGTATATTTGCTACTAAATACGCTGCAAAAACTGTATATACAAGATCAGTACCAGTAATAAATAACATAGGACCTGGGTTGACACCATGTAGCATAAGGGCTGCAAGCATAATCGCGGTTGCGGCACTTCCAGGAATTCCCAGAGTTAATAACGGAATAGTGGCGGTACCGGTAGTCGCATTTTTTGCGGTTTCGGGCGCTGCCAATCCCTCGTCGACACCTGTTCCAAATCGATCACCATGTGGAGAGACATGTTTTTCAACTCCATAAGCAATAATCGCGCCAATAATAGCTCCAGTCCCTGGTATTGCTCCAATCACGCATCCAATACCTGTGCCACGAGCGATAGCGCCTTTCAGTTTTAGCAGTTCTTTAATTCCAGGGAGCCGTGCTTTGGTTGCCGAGGTTGGCTTATAACTAACAGACTTACGACTGCTAATCCACCCAAGCACTTCTCCAATAGCGAACATCCCAATTAGAACAACAACAAAACTAACCCCATTATCCAACACTGTCCAGCCGAAAGTTAGTCGTGGTATAGCGTAGAGTGGGTCCAGACCAATCGCTCCAACCGTTAACCCAACAAATAGGGAAATCAAGCTAGTCAGCATGTTACCTTTAGCGATCGCGACGACAGATACTAGTCCAAGGATAGTCGCAGCGAAGAATTCTGGTTGTCCAAATCTAAGAGCAAAGTTAGCGAAGGGCGGTGATACAAAAATCATCATTAGTGCACTACCGACACCTCCTATTGCAGAACATGTAATTGCGATTCCAAGAGCACGAGCAGATTCGCCACGTCGAGTCATTGGATAACCATCCCAAGTTGCTGGTAATGATCCTGGTGATCCTGGAATGTTGATAAGAATAGATGATATAGAGCCGCCAAAGACGCCACCGCAATATAGTCCGGAAAGAAATATCATCGCGTTAATTGGCTGCATTACATATGTAAAAGGTAACGCCAGTGCCATTGCATTTACAAAAGAGATACCCGGTAACGCGCCAGCGATAACTCCTGTAAAGATTCCAGCTAACAGCAGAAAGAAGGGTATCACACCGAATAAGTGTGATAGACCAACTAATAGGTTTTGGAGAATATCCATTGATTAATGAACAGGGGTGAGAGAAAGAATTAGTAGATTCCCAAAATCCGGTAAAAGCCGACCGTAAGTGAATCGAAAGCGCCAATCCCTCGTGGCAATGGTAGATAAGCGACCTTAAGAAATAAGTAAAGTAAGATACATGTCCCCAATGCGCTGTTAACCATAATTGTTAGGATGTTGCGAATCCCTCCTAACGGAAACCAACATAATAAGAACAAGAAGGTAGAGAGCGCGAATCCAATCAATGTTATTGCAGCGCCATACGTTGTGACACTAAGAATTCCAAGGATCAGCTTTACTAAATCACATTGTTCTAGATCACTTGTTGTCTCACCCTTGGATGAGCCAACCCGCCAGCGAACTACACCCCATAGTGCGCCAAGCCCAATTAAGCCAATCAACATCGCCCGAGGCCAACTATGAGGGCCCAATTGGGTCTCATCAATAACGAGGCTAGTAGCAACCCCAGTTTTAAAAAGTAGCAGCGGGATGCTTCCTGCCAATATCGTTATTAGCGGTCCAATTAGACTAAAGAGATTTACCTTGGTCAGCAATTTACTGACGGCCTTGAGGCTAGGGAAGATATATCCGCCCGTGAGACAGAATGGTTGATACTACCATTCTGTCTCAAAACGGACCTCATTTTTTATGCTGATTATATAATGTTGTGTTATTCGGTTAGACCAAATTGCTTCATAAATTTGGACAGATCTTCATATTGTTTTCCTACAAATGCCATAGCCTCTTCTGGTGTTCGTGGTTCGACGCAGCTAAATTTTACTGCGCAGTACTTTTTCCAGTCGGCAGTAACAATCACTTCACCCATAGCCTCGTTCAGAACCGCTAACCGATCGCTAGGCACACCAGTTGGCGCAACAATGGCGCGCCAGTTTGGAAATGAAATCTCATGACCAAATTCAAAAGAAGATGGTACGTCTGGAAATCTCACATGTCTGGCCGTACTAAATACGACGAGTGGTATCATCTGCCCCGATTCTAAGAATTGGCCGACATCCCCTGGCTCTTCATACAATAGTTCTGAGTGACCGCCTAGTGGTGCGATGTATCTTTCAGCAGGTTTCGAGTAGGGTATATTCTTCATTTCATGACCTTTAGTACCTAGAAACTTAAGTGTAAGGTCATCCAGTGTTCCCATCCCAGCAGTCGCAACTCGGATTTTTCCAGGATTTTCTTTGGAGTAGTCGAGTACATCCTGGTATGTCTTGAACTGACTGTTCTTGGGAGCATATAACATTGATGGCGATGATTGAACAATAGCGAGATAGGAGAAATCGCCAGGCTTCAGACTCCCCATACCAGCAGCCCATGAAGATACCGTCAGGCCTGTCATCGTGCCAATTGTGTATGCATCAGCTTTTGAATGCGCTACCTTAGTTAACCCTGTGTTGCCTGCAGCACCTGATACATTAGATGCTGGTATGGCGATATTAAGTATCGGAGAGAGAATACGTGCGACAGTTCTTCCCATTCCGTCAGCCCCTCCACCGGGACCAAAATTTACTATCAGATCAATTGGGCGAGAGGGATAATCTTCTGCATTAGCTGATAGGTTCATGAACCCAAAAGCCATGCAAGTTAGCAACATCCGTGTACTAATCCTACTGATTTTCATATCGGTTGTCCTCCAGATAGATTTAAGTTGGTTTTATTGTTGATGGAGTTATCTTGGTGCCATCGTTTAATTATGTTTGTATATATCTTCTTTGTTTAGCGGTGACAGCTGTTCAACATTATTTTCATTTATAGATTATTAATGGTTCATTGATTAACTCAGAAAGAACTTTAATATGGCTATAGTTAGATTTACTGTCAGAAAATAGACACAGCAAATGGTTAATAGGGTATTCGGGGGGTATTTAGCTAATATTTCATTTTCTGTCGACTATTTGACAGCGCTAAGGTAAGGAATCGTTATTCAATAATAGGTGCACATGTTCCGAGTTAGTATTGGAGTCGCCACAGTTTTAAACCAAGAACATTTAAGGGCGAGACTCGGGGCTATTTCCACCAGAGGAGTGATTAATGGATCCAAAAGCTGATACGACAACCAAAGAATTTCCTAATGCCAGATTTTCTGAAGAACACTACTTGGCAGTTGCTGAATCGTGGCGATCGCCTACGAAGCGAGTTGCGCAAGAGTTTTTCGTTGTCGATGCAGATCGGCATGTCATTGAGCCTCCCGAAGCTCTGACCAAATATCTTGATAAAGAATTTGAACGAGATGCTCCAAAATTGGTTACAGACAATCAAGGATCGCCCAGAATTATGATGGAGGGGCGTCTTTATCAGAAACCTCGGGGGTACGGCACTGGTCGACTTGAAGGTTGTGGGGATCAACGACCACGAGGTGAGTCATTATCTTATGACGACGCTCATGCGCATTCTATGACTTATCGGGACCTGGATATGGATATGGGCGGGGTCGATGCGGGGATATGGTTTCCGACTGTTGGCCTGTTTATTCCTGATGTCTTAAATATGGATCTTCAGTATGCCTTGGGAAGGGCTCATAACGATTGGATTGCAAAAGATTTTGTAGCTGGAAGACGACATATATGGTGCGCGACTATTCCTCTGAAGCCTGAATGGGCGGTAGAAGAAATAAAAAGATGCCATAAGATGGGTGCGAGATGTGTTTGGATGCGACCTAACGTAATGAACGAGGTTCGTTATTGGACGGCTGAATGGGATCAGGTGTGGGAGGTAATGACCGATTTAGATATGGCACTACTATTCCATGAAGCAACTGGAACTTATAATGCCACCCATAGTACTGACTACAAGTATGATAAATACTGGTTGGCGCATGTTGTCTCACACCCATGTGAAATGGCAACAGGCATGTGCGGACTAATTGGTTATGGTGTTCTCGAGAGGCATCCAAGTTTACAGATTCTTTTCTGTGAGGCTGGCGCGACTTGGGTTCCTTATTTCTTATTTCGACTTGATGAGCATGTATCTGGACGGCCAGCCATTGAAACTGCAGAGTTGAAATTGCGACCATCGGAATACTTTAAGCGCCAGTGTACTATTTGCTCGTTTGAGCCAGCTGAGGCACTTCTAAAAGAAACCGTAGAGTGGTTTGGTGCCACTAATATGGGACTAACCAGTGATTACCCTCATTGGGATTCAAGCGGCGTAAGTGGGGTAGAAATGTATATCGAACTGTATCCTGATATGGAAGAGCGACAAAGAGAGCGATTTTTCTCGCGTAATGTAATTGATGCTTTGAATCTGCAACCGTGAAGAGTGATTGCCCCGAAAATTTGAGACAGGTGACTAGAATGATAAAAAAACCACTCGACCCTACGCTATTCGTAAATAGCAATCGACGCATGAGTGTTTTACTCTCGCGTCGATAAAACGCGCTTTTATGGAGACCAATAAATACTTGTTATGTGAGGCAACCGAAGTCTCTCCTGGTAGTACTGCTATCTATGATGTTGGGGGGTACAAAGTGGCTTTGTACAACGTTGAAGGCCATTTTTTTGCAACCCAGAACCATTGTCAGCACAAAGGAGGCTCTTTGGGGCAAGGGCAACTAAACGGGTCAGTTGTGGAATGCCCACTGCACGGCTGGGAATTCGACGTCATTTCTGGCGAGTGTTTAACTCAGACTCACTGTAGGAACCTCAGGAGGTTTCCGGTCTCTATTGAGAAAAACATCGTTTGGATCGAGGATTTTGACAAAATTATTGAGCAAGATGCTGTTGCCGTTAAAGTCTCTAAGTCATCTGACAGCGATCTAGCCTCATTAAAACCCGATTCTAAACAGCACTATGATGTTCATGTGTTCTGTTGCATCAATGAGCGCGAGCCGGGGCATCCTCGAGGCTCGTGTAGTGCTCGTGGTTCAGTGCAATTACAAGCCTATATGAAGGCGCGTGGTAAAGAGTTAGGATTGGGGAACCGAATCCGGTTGAATAAAAGTGGTTGTCTAGATAGATGTGAACTAGGACCAGTAATGGTTATCTACCCAGAAGGGGTCTGGTATTTCTATAACAGCCATAAGGATATCGATGACATACTGGATTTCCATATACTCGGTGGGAAAGTAGTTGAAAGGTTATTGTTGGAATCCGGACAGGTTAAGCCCCGTACCCTGACAACTGCTCGTATCGAACTAAGAGTATCTTCAAAAAAGGCTTATAGCAATGACTTATGCCAATATGAATTGGTCTCGAGTAATTTCGACCTGCTTCCACCATATGATCCTGGTGCCCACATAGATCTGAATATCGGAAACGATTTTCGGCGGTCTTATTCTTTAGTAGGCGATCACCAGGATCGGGCCCGTTATATTATCGGAGTTCGACGAGAGAAACCTAGTCGTGGAGGCTCAACTTGGTTACTTGATCACTTAGAGCCAGGCCATACTATAACCTCATCATCCCCTACCAATAATTTTCCGCTTGATGATCAGGCTACCAGTTATATATTAATTGCTGGAGGTATTGGGATAACACCTTTTTTGAGTATGGGTTACGAACTAAAACGGCAGGGATTAAAATATTATCTGCATTTTTGTGTTCGAGACGAAGAATCTGCACCGTTGCTTGACGAGGTGAAGAATATTTTTGGAGATCAATTAACTGTATATGCTGATGGTGGCGATCCTGCTCATGGAATCAATCTCACTTCTGTACTAGAAAATCCTGTTAAAGGGGGGCATGTGTATGTTTGCGGCCCTCCAGGCTTAGTTGCTAGTGTTCGTGCAGATGCGTCACATTGGCCAGAAGAAACTGTGCACTGGGAGCAGTTTTCGCCGGAGTCAGAAGACTATAGTGATCAAAATGAAATATTTGAAGTTCTCCTATCCAGACAAAACATGCGATTGATAGTAGAAAAAGATAAGACGATTTTAGAGACTGTTAGATCAGCTGGGATCAATATAGAGTCTTCTTGCGAAAATGGATTATGTGGTTGTTGCCGTACTCGATTACTTGGTGGAATTCCCCAACACCGAGATTCCATACTCACGGATTCGCAAAAGTCCAGTAGTCAGGAAGTGATGATTTGTGTTTCTCGTGCTAAGTCAGGCGAGACATTGGTGCTCGATTTATAAGAAATTCAAAAAACCTGATAGAGTCATTTCATGAATCACGACGATCTCGAAGGTGAGTGGATACTGGGCTGGCCTGGCCGGAAACGGTTGAGTCATTTCTCTAGTACTGATCAGGAAGGCCGTGTGACCTACGCACAATCTCCTATCCTCGAACAGGAAGGACTGATCACGCCAGTCGATGCATTCTTTGTCATGGCCCAGATACAGATGCCCGAACCAGAGCATCCTGACGACTGGGAATTTGAAGTCTGTGGTGAAGTCGAGCGACCTATTTCATTTACATTGGAAGAATTACAGAAGCTTCCATCTAAAACAGTTCGTGCTGTCACCGAATGCGCTGGTAATGATGCCGATTTTTTCGAGTATCTTGAAGGTCGCCTTGTCGAAAAACCACAAATACGGAGAGCGCAGGATGATTTCGTGGATTGGAACGCCTTGCGAGCAACCGAGGGGGCTCTTGAGGCCGCTGATGCGTTAGCAGCTCCACGGGCAACTAACCTTTGTAGTGGTGGAGAATGGACTGGCACCCCTTTATCGGAGGTTCTTCATTGTGCGGGGCTTAAATCGAGTGGCGTTAGCGTTCGCGTGCAGGGCTGGGATCGGGGTCGACCTGATCCAATGCGCTTATATCGTGCGCTCGGCTCGACAGATATTGACGTTTATGATCCTGGCGAGATTAACTTTGATAAGGCGCTGCCAATGGAGAAAGCACTCCATCCAGACACTATTATTGCATGGGCTCATAACGGCGATTACCTCCGACATGTACACGGTGCGCCGGCACGTCTGGTAGTGCCTGGCTGGGCCGGCAACTGGTGGGTAAAATGGCCACAAAAGATCGAAGTCCACGATCATATGGTGGAGTGCTATCACCAGACCCACTATTTTATTTTTGGTAAGTCGGTCGATGATCCAAATAAAAAGATGATGACGTCACTCGGCTGTAAGAGCATCATCACACGCCCGCGTGATGGTGATTCACCCCTAAAGGCAGGGTCTCATCTTATCCGTGGGCTGGCTTGGAGTGGAGTAGGAGCAATTACGGGTGTCGAGCTCAGTCTCGATGGGGGCAAGACCTGGCAAAAAGTTTATGTCGAGGATTCACCCGATCGGTGGCTGTGGAAGCGCTGGTCCTACCTGTGGGAAGTAAATGATCCAGGCGAATATAGTATCATGGCTCGCGCAACCGATGAGAAAGGTCGGATACATCCAGCAACGGACTGGAATTTTCAGCTAAAGCATTTCGACGGCATCGTACCCGTGGATATTACAGTAGAAGCTTAGCAGTAACGATTTTCTTATGCATATAATCGTCTGCATCAAGCAGATTCTGAATCCAGATATTGCGACTACTAATCTTCGGGTAGACGAAAAGGCCAAACGGGTAGTTCCTCTACCTGGCATCTCCCATGTAATCAGTCCGTTCGATGCGCAAGCAGTGGAAGCCGCTATGCGGATAAAGGATGCTAGGATTGATGATACCAAGGTTACCGTGATGACTATGGGCCTTCAGAGTGCCCGCGCCGTCCTTAAGGTAGGCCTAGCTATGGGTGCTGACGAAGGCGTGCTCCTTGCCGATGCCGATTTTGAAGACACTGATTCGAAGGCCACAGCCCAGATATTGGTAGCGGCGATCCGCAAGTTAGAAGATGCAGATATTATCCTTACGGGCCGACAGGCAGCGGATGGGGATGTTGGTGTCGTCGGCCTTGGTATTGCCGAACTCTTGTGCAGACCGGCAATCACTTTCGCCAAAGCTATCAGCTCAACAAATGGGATGGTACAGGTAGTACGGGTTCTTGAAAATGGTTTCGAGACTATAGAAGCACCATTGCCAGTAGTCGTTACTGTAGCCCATGAGATAGGAAAACCACGTTTTAGTACTCTGCGCGAGACTATGCGTGCTGCAAAAAAGCCGGTTCAAACGTGGACATCTTCCGAGCTTCGCCTGAATCCACAGGAAGTCAGTAGTGCTGGAGCGCATAGACGGCTCGAGCGCCTTTATATTCCAGTAAAGATGACCAAGTGTGAGGTATTTGATGGTGGAACTCCAGAGAATACCGCGGCCAAGCTTGCTCAACGCTTGAAGGAAGTTGGTGCCATATGAATGCGAAGGCAATAGCATGACTAAAGATTCTGGTGTGATGGTCGTTGCTGGTTGGGAGGATGACTTTTCACTGACAGGCCTCACCACTGAGATGTTGGGATTGGCCCGTCGCCTGTCTGATGAGTTAGGAGGACCTGTATCAGCGGTCACATTCGGAAAAAATTTGCAGTCGCTGAGCCAACCTTTGTACTGGCAAGGTGCCGATGAGGTTATTCTTGTCGAGGGCTGCAATCTTGAACCGTACCAGGCTGATGCGTGGCTACCGGACTTAGTTAAGGTTATCCAGGACTACACGCCTAAAGTTGTGCTCATCGAACACACTGTGATCGGTATGGATTTGGCGCCACGCCTTGCGTTTCGGCTCGATACTTCTGTTGCAATGGGATGTGAGCGGGTCGCCGTCAAAGGCGAAAAGATTCTTTTTACTCGAGCGTGCTACGGTGGCAAAGTGTTGGAAGAAATATCGTTTGCGAACAATCCTTCTGTTGCCACTGTTAAGGCCAAAACTCAGACTTCATTAATGCCGGATTATTGTCGAACGGGCAATCTTATGGTCGTTTCATCAAGCGTAACAGATGCGCAAATTCGTACCAGGATTCTCGACCGGAATCGAGTGGTGTCCGAAGGTATTCGTATTGAGCACGCCAAGGTTGTTGTAGCAGGAGGTGGAGGGCTTGGTGGTTCTGAAGGATTTGAGATCCTAACCGAATTGGCGAGTGTGTTAGGAGCCGCTCTGGGAGCCAGCCGCGTTGCCTGTGATCTTGGTTGGTGCCCTCCACATTATCAGATTGGCCTCTCGGGTAAGACGGTGGCCCCAAACCTTTACATCGCTATCGGCATATCTGGAGCAGGCCAGCACATGGCTGGCTGTACGAATGCCAAGTTCATTGTCGCTATCAATAGTGACGCTGATTCACCAATTTTTCACTGTTCTGATTTCGGTGTTGTTGGGGATTATGAACAACTCGTTCCTGCGCTTGCAAAAGAGATTCAAAAGCTAATCACTTAGATCGCAACTATTATTCCAAAGACAACTCTCAGGCTTGTAGCAGTCGAACTTACGTCTTTAGGTGAGGTCTTGGCTAGAGTGAGAAAATCTTCTGGCGATTAATCTATCGGATCAACGGCATGGCAAGCGACTCGATGATCGACATTCTTGCCGATCTGGCGGGTCTCGGGTGCAACTTTGGAGCAGATGTCCTGGGCTATCGGACAGCGTAGATGAAATTTACACCCGGTCGGAGGGTTTATTGGACTGGGCACATCACCGTGGAGAATGATTTTCTCGCCCCGCTGGTGTGGGTCCGGTATTGGGACTGCCGATAACAATGCTTTGGTATAGGGATGTCGCGCCTCCTGGTATAAAGCCTCACGGTCAGTGAGTTCGACAAACTCCCCAAGATACATAACAGCCACACGGTGGTTAGATGCTCCACGACGGCGAGGTTATGGGAGATAAAAGCAGAGTTAGATTAAGGTCGCGCTGCAGTTCACGGAGCAGGTTCAAGACTTGTGCCTGAACAGAGACATCCAGTGCTGATACTGGTTCATCGCAGACTACGAAGTCAGGTTTTAACACCAGTGCATGCGCGATGCCGATTCTTTGGCGTTGGCCGCCGGAGAATTCATGCGGAAAACGCTGTGCGTGAGCGCTTTACAGGCCAACCCGGTCTAGAATCTGTCCGACTTTCGCATGCTGCTTGGATGCATCGGTAATACCATGAACCCGCAAGCCCTCGGCGATACTGTTGCCAACAGGGGCGCGCGGATCGAGCGAGGAGTAGGGATCCTGAAAGAGGATTTGCATGCGCCGGCGCAATTTGCGCAGATCATCGCGCAAGGCGTCTGTTCCTCTTTTTGACTGAGTGCTTTTTTTAAAGGTACCACAGGAGAGCACCGTTGTTAACGAGCTAAACGATGTACCATCGCATGGGATTCTTGATCAGCGCCCCTCTTTAGGTTTTAAAACAGCAGCTTAAATCGTTTTCGACAGACCCGAGTACACTGGCACCTGAACAATCACCCTTGGTGACAGATCAGGGCAGGTGCGAGCAGTGTGGTTATTGCTAAAGACGGGGACAGCTCTGGGGTTGCTTGCGGGCCTGGCAACGCTTGCAGTGGGCGATTATGTCTATCGTACCGGCACGGCAGTTTTTTGCGGTATTCATCCATATCATGCCGGGAACACGCCAGCGCGTTTCGAAACCCCAGGCTCGGGTCAGGGCCCCTTTAAAGGCGCCGGCTGGGATCGCTGGGTTGGTCATGACCTTTCACGCTGGTGGATTCCCGATGTTCCGGTTGAGACAGTGAGAATCCGCGATCCCGAGCGGTCGGTCACCATATCCGGTTGGTGGATTACGCCTACGTTCCCTCATTCGAAAGCAACGGTTATCGTCGCGCATGGTATCGACAGCTCGCGGCATAACTTCGATACCCTGATGCCGGCAGCCATGCTGGCGCGAGCGGGCTTTAACGTCCTGTTAATTGATTTA
>Ga0115002_10005851_pt1 | contig 14354 bp, 21 predicted proteins | sample ArcticOcean_MG_C_8_FD_89576 | JGI IMG/M metagenome (GOLD analysis project Ga0115002, IMG submission 89576) | Marine microbial communities from western Arctic Ocean - ArcticOcean_MG_CB11_86 | ecosystem: Environmental > Aquatic > Marine > Oceanic | place: Arctic Ocean: Canada Basin | collected... | reverse complement strand
TCCTCCATTTTATTAATATGTTTTGCTGAATAGTTAATATCTGCATCAGAAGCTTCATTGTGTATTAATACGGCAAACCTTAGATTGTTCTTTTTATCATTTAAAAATTCTTCTTCTGTTCTATATCCAAAAAGATCAAAATGTTGTGATGAATGTTTATCAATCCAAAGGTTATCTTTAATGTGATTAATGGTACGTCCAGTATCATTGATATCATCAACAATTAGAATTTTTTTATATTTTATAAATAATTCACTAAGTTCTTTCATAGATTCAATTTCTTCGGGTGCATCAATAAAGGATACATGTACAGCTTTAAAAGGTACTTCATAGTAATGGCTAATCATAACACCTGGTGCAAGACCGCCTCTTGTTAAGCCAATTACATACTCTGGTCTCCAATTAGCAAGTGTTATTTCACGTATTAAACAATGACACATGCCTGTGGCTTGGTCCCAATTTACATAAGTAAAACCCTTATCTTCTTTCATTGTAATATATTGATCTACTTTTTGGAGTTTCCCACCAATCGATATGATGTACACTTACATTTAATTTAGACATTTTTTCTTGAACAATGTCGCATAACCATTTTGATAAGTTTTCACTTGTAGGTACAAAGTCAACTATCATAAAACCTTCATAATATTCATATGAAGGTGTATTAGGTGTTATTTTAGATAAATCAAATGTCCATCCAACTGTTTCAGTACAACCTTTAACTTGTACAGGGTTTAATTTATTATAAAGATCTGTATCAATAATTTGATTGTACAATGGATCATTTTTATCTAATATAAATTGATGATCAACATATTCATTAAGCCATTTTTTTAGCCATTCAAGATGTCTAAAGTCTGTTATCATGCCGGCTTCGTTTAAGTCATCGGCTGTTAAAAATACTTGTACTTTACCTTCGTGCCCATGTAAATGTCTACATGCACATTTTAAGTCGGCCGCATATTCTCCATCAAGAACTTGTGTCCATACCCGATGCCCATAACAAAATTCAAAAGTTTTATCTATAATGTGTGTCATTGTTTGTTGTAACCCTCACCATTTAGTATCATATTAAATCTTCTATAGGCATTATCTAAATCTTCTTTGTAAGTACGATTTAATCTTTCTAAATCATTAATAGCTCTATAGCAACCCTCTAATTCTTCCTCTAACTCTTTAATTTTATCACTACTCACGCGGATATAGCCTGTATCTTAAATCACTTGAACTAAATCGGTGATCCCGTTTGTTAAAATATAATTGAATATCTCTTTTTTTACAAATATCTTTACCCGTAAAATCTTCATCTCTGTATTCGTCGCCTAATATTCTTACGTCTATATGATACATTGATAATATATCTTCTAAATCTTCTTCAGTAATATATGGTATAATTTCATCTACATAACGAACCGCTTTTAATTGTGTATATCTTTCTACTATTGTTTGTAAAGGTGCGTTTTTTGTATTACGATCTATACTAGGATCAATTTGTAAACCACAAATTAAATAATCGCATTGTTCTTTTGCTTCACGTAACATTTGTACATGACCGGAATGACATAAATCAAATGTCGACGCAGTGAAACCAACTTTCATTACTTACTATGCCCTTTCATTGATAAACAAATATCATAAAATTCTTGTTTTAATGCCGGATCATTTTTAAATGCTCCACGCATAATTGCAGTTGTCATATCTGATTCATGTTCACGTACACCTCTATGAGTCATGCAATGATGTTCAGCCTTAACTACTACAGCAATATTTTCAGTCTTAGCATACTTTTCTAACTTATCTGCTATCTGACTACTCATTTCTTCTTGTATTTGTGGTCGTTCACATATATGATGTATTAGTCTGTTAAATTTACTTAGACCAATAACTTCACCGTTTGGTACTACGCCTACCCAACATTTACCTACAATGTTTTGGAAATGGTGAGCACAGGTTGATTTAATACTAATTGGTCCTGTAGTGTATAGGCTCTTATAACCTAAATTAGGAAAAACTGTAACTCTAGGTGTTGGAACATATCTGCCATTAAATGTTTCTTTAATAAACATTTTGGCAACACGTTTTGCTGTTTCGTTAGTATTATGATCGTTTTCGGTATCAATAACCAAACTTTCAAGTACGCCTTGAAATTGTTCAGCTACTTCTTTTTGTAGTAGGTCTAATTCGTTTGGTTCAATAAATCTACTAATGTTATCGTTTGAATGGAACCTGGCTTTTGCGGCAATAATGCGTTGTTTTATTTTATTACTAGTTTTCAATATCTTCTCCGAGTTATTTTTGTAAAGACGAGGATGTCTTTAATATAATATTATATAAGGTATTTAGACGGAAGTCAACCTATACCCTATTTTTCTCTCCAAATAAATTCCATTTCTTTTTTGCATAGCTAATCCATTCTTTACTACGGTAGTTAATCCCCTTCTTCTGCTTTGGGTCATTGTTTAATAGCGATTTAACTTTGGTTAAGTTCTTATATTCCAAAACAGGATCGCTCATACTATTAATTGATTCCAGAAGTAAAGGGCCACATTCTTTAAGTATATTTGGTAATGGATTCGTGCTTACTTGTATTAAAAATACCACAGATTCATTTTCAACTATTGGAATAGTTTTTTCGTGTTCTATTCTAAATGTTAGAGCCGCTAGTTTATTAAAGTCTGGGCGTTCATAAAATGGGTGATTGCTCCGGGTACTAATAGAACTTATCGCCCAGGTATAACGATGATAACAGTTTTCACCAGTAATTGCTTTAACTATTGCTTCGCTGGCTTTAATAAGTTTTTCGTTATCAGCAACAGGAGAATGTACTTCTGCAAGTGTTTTTCCTTTTGTTGTACTTGGATCCCACCCACTTGCAAATGAAACGAAGCAGGCTTCAATCCTACCTTCATGCATAATTATAATATCATCAGGTATAGCTAAGCCGAGTTCAACTATATTTTTAAAATGTTTATTGAGATTCATTTTTTCGGCGGCCTTGTCTATTAAATCATTTTCTATTGCAATATCAGACTCAAACCATATTCTATTACCCAATGTGTCAAATTCTTTAGCACGATCTTCAAGTATATCGGTAATTAAAGCCGGATATTTTGTATATCTGCTAATATCGTTTCGCATATCTTCATTACTATATACTTGGAAATATGGTTTCATTGTAAATGGAACTTTAATTATTTCTTCAAAGTCGAATGGCATTTTAGCACCTGTGGGTATTGCAGTAGTTGTTGGCATGTTAATAGTCTACCGATTCAATTAGTTTGTTGTTTATATCATAAATTTCAATTTTTTCTATACTGAAGGCTACATCACCTGGACCATCTGCAAATTCCTTTTTATCTATTTCAAGATAGTTTTCCTCACTAAAGCCATTTGTTACAAAATTCGATTCAAAACAATTATAAGCAGTAGAAAAGTCGTTTACTATAAATTCTGGACCGTATGTTTCACTATCTGTTATGTAACTTATACCATTTCTTACAATACTTAAATCACAATCTTCTGTGCAAATTTTACATTTACAAGCATTTCTAGGAATTCCATAATGGGAAGGTGGACTAAAGTATAGGGAATAAAAAAGTTTATACGTTTTCATTTGTATTTAAGTTTTGAGTTTACGCCGCTAATATTATACGATTGAATCCACATATTTTGATATTATATAATTTATTATTCTTTGCATACATTTTAATTTGTTCTTCAGATACATTATACCATTCACCACGTATCCAATCTTTTTTAAAATAGTCTTGTACTATTACTTCAGCAATCTTAGCTTGTTGTTTACCAGGAGTTTCGATATATGCAAATAAAGTTAATTCATCTGCATTCCCAGTTTGTAAGCTAATAAGGCGTTCATCAATATTATCAGACTTTCCTATCTTAGTTCGATTATGCTCGTCCCGTATAAAATAAACACCACAAGGTGAATTTGCTTTTTGTTTTGCCCGGTAATTCTTACTATACTCCGCAACACTTTTTTTGCTTTCGGGTGTTGAACGGAGAATCTGCCTATGCTCTTTTATTTTTAACTTCTCTGCCAATGGAAGATTTTCATATATTATTTTGCGCCGCACGAGCTCTTCTTCTTTTTGTTCTGGTGTCAGATTTGCATAACGTTTTCTATCTTCCTCCTTCTTTATTGCCTTTTGTTCTGGAGTCCTATTTGCGTTTCTTTTTGCATCATATTTTCTCTGTTTCTCCTTCCTTATTGCCCTTTGTTCTGGTGTCAGATTTTCAAACCATTTTTTATTGCTAACCCTTCTTGATTCTATTTGTTCTGGTGTCATATCTGCTACTAATTTACCCATAATATTATTTCCTCATGAAACATCGAACATGTCTAATTTTAATTGAACTAGATTATCAGACTTACTTTTTTTATTATAATAATCGCTGGTACGATAATTTCCTCTACCAGGAATTACATTTCGAACTCCGCCAACAGGGTCAGCACAATCATTATCACGTCGTGGAATCATATGTACATGTGGATACATACACGTTTGTCCTGCACTCTTTCCAACGTTCAATCCAACATTAAAACCAGTAATATCATTGTCACCATTTACACTATCTGTACCAATTGTGGTAGCTACTTTAAAACATTGTTGAATTTGTAGTTGTGTATTGATAGTCGGAACTATTAGAATATGCCCTTCGGTTACTGCAAAAGCATCGCGGAATATAGTATAATCTCTAGTTTCTATTACAATATCAGTCCAAGGAGCTCGCCCTTCTGAATGGGCTTTATTTAAAGTATCATAACGACTATCAATTTTTGAATTCATAATACATATTATACGTTATTTCAATGAATTCGTCAAGTGGTGACTACTTGAAAATTAGCCAAAGTATTCCACCTAACAGGGTAAGATCAACTACAATGCTCCAAAGTATATAAGCCTTAAACAGCCAAGGAACCAATTGCTCCTTGCACCATACTCTCAGGCTCTTCATTTTGAGCCTCAATTAATTCAATTTTATTCATAACGACTAAACACCCATTTTGGATATGCATTTTTTTGATCGTGCAAAATGGTTTTATTATTAAATTTAGCGGGTTCATGTATCTTTAGTCGTCCAGCTTTGGTTTTTTTAGAACCTTTAACGGATAAAAATTTATCAATAACCCAAGCACTAGGATCAAACTCACCATCATATATAGCAAAGTCATACAATCCTGCATGTTCGTGATGGTTATTATGTAAGCCTTCCCCTAAATTGTACCATTGAATCCACATATTATTGCGACTCCAGTCTGGTGTTTCAAAGTTGCGATAACCATAACTATGTCCAAAGAAATTAACAAAAATATTAAGTTCAATATGGAAAATTAATGATGGTAATACTAATCCGTAAACCATAAGTTTCCAATCGATTAAACAAGTGCTTATAATTAAAACAGTCCAAATTTCGTAGTACCATTTATGTATCCAACGTATTAATGGATCTTTTATTAAATCACGTACTTGAACTGTTCCTTTTTTTAGAAACCAATTTAAATCGTGGAATGTCCAGAGACCAAGGAAAGTTTTAATTTTACCATCAGTAACAGGACTATGTAAATCTCGCTTTTCGTCAGCCACACGGTGATGGAATCTATGATTTCTAGCATATGATATTGGACTACCAACACCAATTAGAATGCTAGTCAAACAGATTAACCAGTGACCAAATTTTGTTGTTTCGAATGCACTATGAGAAAAGTATCGGTGAAATCCAATGCTATGCCCAATGAGTTGTATTAACTTACTCCATACAAAAGCCCCAACAAGAAACCATAGGCTTATATCTCCAAACAATCTATATATACCATAGAAGCCCACAATGTATATAAAGCAATGCAAGAATAAGAATTTATTATGTTTTAGAAATTGTAATAATTGCATAGTAGGTCTCCTGATATATGCAGGTATTTATTAGTGGTTTAATGTGGTTGTAATATTAATCTCTATTTAAGTCTAAAGTGATGCAATGTAAACCACCATCAACAAAAAATCTATGTCTCCAAGGTACAGTAATACATTCTATTTTTTGTTTTTTAAGTTTTTGTCTAATATCATCGGTAACATTGGAAGTTAAAATAGTGTTCTCATCTAAGGCTAAAACATTAACATCAAATATACTTTCGAATACATGGCCAACCCAAGATTTTAAATGGGTATCAACATAATTAATAAATTCGTTATTATGTTCTTCTCCAGCTAGCCACCATCTACCATCAACCTTAGTTTTCATTATTTTAAATTCTTCTATTTTATCTTGATAGTTTTCTTCAGGAACTTTAATTATATCATAACCTGGAAAGTATTTGTTATAATCAATAAACGGATCAATACCTAATATAGTTTGATTACCCAATACAGCAAAACAACCATCTACATGACCTGCTTTACTAATGAATTGTTGAATAGGTCGTGAGTCAACATAAGGTTGTAGCCATTCTGCATAGTTACAATATTCGTTGTTATCAACAAGAATACTTTCATTAGTATTAATTACATTCGGACCCTGAAGAGGGGCTAGTTCTCTAGTTTCATAGACTAGGTCCCAAGCGAACCCTTGCATTTCTTTTTGAATACTAGGAATATTGCTTTCTGCACCACAAACAAAATCTTCATATTTAGGCCAATTAGGCCCTGCAAGTTCGTGATATTTTTGTTTACAATGCCAAACTTTTGTTTCTTTATTATAATTTGAATACGCTTTTGCCATTGATTTTAAATAAAAGTCTTTGTTTGAATCTACTAGATCAACCATGTCCGGACAATAACTTGATAATGTTTCATCTATATTGTCATACCAAGCATCATGAAATTTATACATTTTATTACCTATTACAGCATGACAATTTCTTACTTCTAATGATGCTTTGTATGGGTTTGTTTCATCAAAATAATCTTGTGGTTGTGGTGCTCTAATAACTAATGAGTTTTGTTTTAATACTGATTCAATCTTTTCTAAATCTTGATTTATTTCATCAGCCATCCGCATCAGCGGTTCTCTAATTTTAGGGTTTATAATTTTACTAAAATAATCAGGGTAAAAATAAGAACCTAACATTACCGCTCTAAGTGTGTTATAGGTATTAAATTTTTTATAAAACATTTAGCGAAGTAGTTTGGCTACTTCAGCAGAATCATGATTATACCAATCGTGTGCCGATTTACAGATATCATCAATAGTATACATTGGTTCCCAATCTAATAAATCTTTAGCCAATTTATTTGAAGCAATTAATTCAGCAGGGTCTCCAGGACGTCTTGGGCCTCCTTTAATCATTTCTTTTATTGTAGTATTGGGAGCTTCAATAGTATCAAAAATTGCAGATGCAACTTCTAAATTAGATGTTCCTTTACCCGAACCTAAGTTAATAGAATGTCTTTCTTTATGTTTAAAAAGATACTCTAAGGCTTTAATATGTGCATTAGCAAGATCTATAACATGAACATAATCTCTAACGCAGGTACCGTCAGGCGTATCATAATCATTACCGTTAAGTGTAAATGTTTCTTGTTTCATATATGATTCAAATATTCTTGCAATAATATGTGTTGCACCAGGTGCTTGCCCAATTTCTTTAGATGCTCCAGCGGCATTAAAATATCTTAAATTAATGTGTGGTAACTCATATGCTATATCAAAATCTTGTAGTATTCGTTCTATCATTAATTTACTTGCACCATATGGACTCATAGGCCTTAAAGGATGTTTTTCATCTATAGGAACATAATTAGGATCACCATATACGCTTGCACTTGAACTAAACACTATTGGTACTAATTTATAATTATATTTAAGACCGTTTAACATGTTAATAGTTTTAGATACATTATTGTTATAATATTCTCCAGGATCTGTCATGCTAGGCCCAACTAAACTGGTTCCGGCACAATGTATTATAGCATCAACGTTATGTATTTTTGCAATACCATAGAATTCACGTACACCATAATCAACTTTATTATATGATTCTGTAAATGGTTTTATCGCAATATTATTTTTATAATCAATAACAATAGGGATTGCATCTGCTCTATATAGAGCTTTTACAATATTGCCGCCGATATAGCCCCCACCGCCTGTAACTAGAATTGTTTTACCTTTTATACTCATTTTTTATACTTTGTCTCTTTAGTATGTTTTCTATAATCTTTGTCCATTCTTAAATATTTTTTACCCTTGCCTTGCATTATATCGCAAATTCTATCAATAGTTTTATCAGTATAAGAACTTATTTTTCCGCAATTTTTATGTCGTTCTTCTAATAATGGAAGTAGTTTATTATATGCATCATCTAAACTCCAAGGCACATACAGTCTTTCAGCATCATTAGCAAAAGTTTCTGGGAAACTTCTATATGCAGGATATAATACATTACATCCTAGTGTATCTGCTTCGCTAACAGTATTACTAACCCAATCTTGTAATGCACAATTAAACAATACGCGACTATCATTTAATATTTCATAGTATCTATTCTTTTCTAAGTTCTCATATACTTTAAGTAACCCTTGTGATTGTAATTTTTCAGTGCGTTTCATGTAACTATCATTGTTACTTCTTAATTTTCCACCACTTAATAGAGCAAATTCTACATCAGTAGCAGGACTTTGTTTATGAAACTTTTCTATTAGGTCCATAAAAAAGTCTGGTTGCTTTTCTTGATCCCAACGTGCGGCGAAGCATATTCTACGAGCTCTATTATGAAATGGTTTAATTTTACAATCAACACGTTCTAATACTTCATATTTGCCAAATGATAATCCACTAATATTATAAAGTGGTGCAGTCCAACCTGCAATTTTCATATGTGCAATCATTTCTTCATTAGTAGCTAATACACCAGTTACAAATTCATTTACCATATGTTCATATAAACCCATCCATTTACTCATACCCCAAACATGTACAAAATCATCAGGGTCTATTGCTTGAGCTAAACAACGAACATATACTTTTGGTCTGTCTGTTTTAGGAATCTGGTCCATAATGTATGGTAAACTTTCAATACCAGGTTGAAACATATCTTCAAAGAAGATAACATCATCACCAGTAACTTCTCCGTCACGCATGTATTGTACTAGATTCATCATTTGACTCATACTGTAATAACTTCGACCATGTGCATCTAATACTTGTCCAACTTGAATACTTTGGGTATTATCAATTTCATTTCCCGGAACTACTACATAATTAATGCCACGCTTTTTAAAAACACGTTCACTCCAATCTTGTAATTGGTAAGTGTAACGAGCCTGATATGATTCTAGGCCCATGTAGAATAATTTTCTCATTGTTTAATTATAACATTCCTATGTATGTTTGTCAACTTCTCTTCTTTGTTTTGGTTTATAACCAGAACGAACACGAGAGATTTCATCGTCCCAATTATTCTTACAGTTCTTACCATTTATGAATTTGGTATACTGTTGCCAAACAAACATTCTTGGGTTATAGAGATCAGACTCAATAAATCGGAATCCGTGGTCTCTACAAAAATCTCTTAACTTGTCAAGATCATCAAAAATTTGATTAATGTCTTGTGGTACTTTTTTAGCCATATATTATTCCTTTTGTTTTTATGGTAAAGTTTGCCAACCGCCACCTGCGGTGTATTGTTTGTAACTGCCATTTTCACCATCTTCTGACACGTCTATCCAAACATCGCGATTTGGGTATTCACTTGCAATTTTAACAAATAGATCATCGGACATCATTTCACAACTTTTATCATTTAATGATAATGGTTCGGCACTATCGGTTTCATACCAGCTTTCTAATTTTCTTTTAAATTGTATAAATTCTATTTCTCTATCATCATGAAATACAGTAATCCATACCTTAAAATGAAAAATATGTCTATGTGGATTAGCAAGAAAGCTAACGTCTGCAAGTTTTGGATCATCAGCCGCTAATGGAAAACAATGTATTCCTTCCTTTCTAAACGTAACCCATATTTTAGTTTTTGCTTGATCTATAGCATTATCTATTACTTCTCTTTCTAACATAGTCATATTCATTTTATATGCTCCACTTCCCACATAAGTCCATCTTCTTTTTTCTTGTAACAACCAATCATATTAATACTGCGTCTACGTTCTACTGCACCAAGTCTTGGTGTAACACTATGTACACTCTTAGGAGCATTAAGAAACATACAGAATTGGTTTGCTTTATAAGGCACTTCAAATATAGGTTGATGTACATCTTCTGTTACATTTCTTCCACCTATACCGGTAGATGTGTGTTCTACTAACTTAGTTATTTTTCCTGTCGTTTCATGTATAGTAAAATTACCACCTGTGCTATTGTCATTGTGTTTTCTTAAATATAACAATCCTGCATAAATTTCACTAGGATTATCCATGTGTGCTGGTCTACTAGTACTATTAGATGAAACAGGTTCGTGTACTACAAACTGACAATCGGTAACTAGTCTCGCTTCTTTTGCGCCTTTCATTTTACGAATCGCAACCGAATTATCTATAAGTTTATCATATGTTTTTTTACCATAATGTTTACATATTCCTTCTTTAAAAACATTAATGCATTTTTTAAAAAATGTCTCTGAGCTATGATATTCAAAAAAGTCTATCCAAATTTGAGGAATAACACGATCAAGTAATGCAGGATTAGCTTTATATCTATATGTAATACCATGGTCACTGGGTTGTACCGAACATATTAGTTCTTCAGGAAAACTATTTTCTAACTCATTATATATATTTTGCGGAAGTGCATTATCAATATATACATATGGATATGGATATGGATGTACCATTTTTAAATTTTGTAATACATTTAAATTCATTTAGGTGGCGATTCTTGAATGTCGCTTTCTATTAATTTTAATGCATCTAACATATCTTTTGCTCGAGCCAACTTTTCTATTTCGGTATCTAATGTTTCTGTAAAGTTAATATGGTCTGCTACCCCAATATTTTGAGAAAGAAAAGTGTTAATATTAACTTTGGACTGCTCTATATCAGATTCATATTTTGCTCTAAGAACTGTCAGTAATTGTTTTTTGCTCATAAGGTTTTCCTCGCTTTGTTAATTCATCGTTTGCCTTTTGTCTCAGTTTTGGTCTAGTTGATGACTTCTCGACACATTCAATTAATTCTTTTATAGACACACCGCTTATCCAATAATGACTAACATTAATCTTTTTAGTATTCTTTTGTTTACTCTGTACACTCTTTTTAAATTTTATTCCCATACTGTATATTTTCCTGTTTTATCTGTTTTAAATTGTTTAGAATATTCTTTATATTCTTTTTCAAGGCTTTTATCTTTTATTGGTTTGGTTTCTTTGTCATCTGCATATTCTGACCACTTAGTAAGCCCTTTACGTTTAGCCAAAGATTGTAAGTTATGACACCACACGCCAGTGTTAGTAGCCCCATTAAAATTAATGTTATCGTCTAGTTTAAGTATAGCACGTTCATTCAGCTTATGTAAACTAGGTATTTTAATTGAAATCATCGGAATAAACCTTTCGTATTTAAAAAGATTCCAACTTGTAACTAGATCAAGATACATTACATCAAAATCTAAAGTAACCCAATAGTTAGTTGTTTCTAATAACCAATGAATTCCAATTGGAAAAGAATTAAGATTTTCAAATCTAACAGCATCACCTTGTAGAATTTCTAATGTACGTGCCTGATTATCTGTTTTACTTACTGGAATGTAACGAGAACCATAAACAGTATTGGTCATAAAACTTTGACCAGCACCAAGGAAAATGTGATCACATGCTTTTATATTTGTTGTGGCTAATATTGTTGGTGCATCCATACTTGTTTCTGTTTTTACAAATAAAGTTTGTAAACCAAGTGCTGGAGATAATTCAACTTCTTTGCCAATAAAATAATCCTTTTGGGGAACAATATGATTGGCTGTACCTTCCCATTGTGTTTCAACCCACGCTTGTCCACCTCTACTTGTCATCATTGCTTTCATCTAAGTCCTCCAATTTACTTTCATCTAAATCAAGGTCATCTTGGTCTTGTGAAGTATCTTCAGAATTATTAGCTGTCTCATCTGTAAAATCAAAAAGATTATTAAACATAGTATGTGAATTTATTGCACGTTTACCTGTAAAACCTCTAGTACCAACAATACCTGTCCAAAATCTAGAGAATGATTCGATAAGTTCTTCTTGTACTCCTCTTTCACTAGTACTGAATATAGCATTTATAATATCTCTACATACATATCTATTATTTTTTTCTTGTATTAACATGCCTGGATATATGTCTTGATCATATAATCTATTAGCTTCTTGTACAGCATTAATATGCATCCAAACATTATGTGACATTTGTATTGCGTAACTAAAACTATCCCAACTTGTTTTACCTTCCTTTTTATTTTTATTTAGGTCTCCTGGGCAGTATATACAAATATCTTTCATTAAGGTTTTACTTGATATTGGACTTTCTAGGAAGTCTTCAAAAATACCATCTTGCAATACTCCATCTCTAAATGGTCTAGTATCGCTACAATATTTCTTATCATCAACGCTTGGTTGCATTTTGTATACCCATTTACTGCGATCTTCCATAATATTATTAGTATATATTTGTCCGTTTGCTGTTGCTAAGAAAGGACTAGCACAATCAAAACTAACAGTAAAATTTGGATTATGATACTTACGCATTGCTCTTTGTATGTCTGTTAATACACAAGCCCATTCTAATCTAGATGTACCTAAGAAATGTATCCAGTCATGTACTCCAGGTTCTAGTAATCCGTCATGTAGCATAGTAACCATACGTTTTAATATTAAATGTGAATCACACATATTCTGTCCACCCATACCCCAACCATTAAAGTGTTCACCTGGGTACTGTTTTGGGTCGCAATACTTTTTCATTAACTCATACCATTGATCTGCTTCTTGATGATTACTACCCTGCAATACATTTAAAAATTTAGTTCCACCTGTGCGATTTTTAATAAAATATTCGTTATTATATTGTGTTGTATTAACAGCATCTTCGTATGTCTGAATTCCAGTTTTTGCTCCAGCGTTTTTATCATGTATAATCCAGGTTGGAATATCTAATGTCATTGAATAATCGGAGGTACCTTCTAACCATTCTAATACTTGTTTACGTTTTTTACTAGTAGCTCTATCATTAGGATCTTTCCAGTTACCTTCCCATCTGCCTTTAGCAATTTGAAAACCTCCTGAGTCTCCTAATAATAAAGTATTTTTACGATCGCGATGTCTAACCATATCTTCTTTAGCACATGGTTTGCTTAAATCTAAATTGGCATGTCCTGCAGAATATAAACTCCATTTATACTTAAAATATCCTTGTTGATCATTTAACCAGTTCATTCCTTCAACACCTTCGTTAAATGCAGTAGGTAGTCTAGCAGGGTCTACATAATTTCCAGTTTCGCGTTGTTTACCAATGTATGTGGCAAAAAAGCCACTAATGGCCGGAAGAAAGATAGCATAATCTTTCTGGCTACTAGTTAAGTCTGTTATGTCAGTTGTCACTTGCTTTGAGCAGGTAAAATATAATTATAAACTGCCACACCCGAATCAACGATAATTTGTGCGGCCCCATCATCACTTAATTGTACTACTTTATCACCAGTTAAATCTAAAATATTAATAAATGGGCGAACTGGCCAAGCCCATGTTCTTGCTAATGTTCCTTCAACCCCAGGTTGGAATATAAAGTCTCCAGCATGTGTTGAATGATCACCGAAGAAGAATTTTAAATCACCATTCTCTGTTTTAGCTGTAAAAAAGAGTTCGTCAACATTAGCTTGACTTTGGTATTTTAAACGCTGTATACTAACCATAGTAGGCTCAAAAGTAAGGTTCCAATTTGCACCCTTGAATCCAACAGTTTTAAGTTTTTCAGCAATAATCTCACTTGTCATAAAACGATAATCATTTTTAAAGTCACAGGCTTGATTTTCAAAATGTAAACCAACAGGACAAGTTACACCATTACGGTCTTGTTTTGTTATTGTAATTTTAGCGTTGTCTTGATATTCTGGAATGCCAAGTATAATTTTAAGATTAGATAAATTAGGCATACCAAATGTACCAACAAATTCTGGAATTGTATCTTTAAATTTTGCCTGTACAACTACGCTTCGATCTTCAGCTAATCCATTTATAGTGGTTTCGGTAGCATTTCCAGTAATTTTTACTAGGTCAATGCAACCTAAATCATATGTATGTTCTACTAAATCTAATAAGTAATCTCTCATTCTTTTTTTCCTTTTTATATTAAGTTGTATTATATAATTTATTTAGGTTAAATGCAACCTCTATAATAAATTTCATTAACCGTTTA
>Ga0115002_10005847_pt1 | contig 14358 bp, 25 predicted proteins | sample ArcticOcean_MG_C_8_FD_89576 | JGI IMG/M metagenome (GOLD analysis project Ga0115002, IMG submission 89576) | Marine microbial communities from western Arctic Ocean - ArcticOcean_MG_CB11_86 | ecosystem: Environmental > Aquatic > Marine > Oceanic | place: Arctic Ocean: Canada Basin | collected... | reverse complement strand
TAAAGATGTTTGGAATGGCATTAAGTCAAAAAAAGAGCGAGGATTAGAATAATGGAAAACAAATTAGAATCATTAAGTGATATTGGGAATGTTGATGAATTTATCTTTGATAAAAATGATATTGAAGAATGGATAGATAATTTTTTAAGTGTACCACACAAGGCATTTGCAGACATGCCGCCGTGTCCGTATGCTAAAAAGGCCTGGATGGATAAGAAAGTTCAAGTTGAAATATCAACTTCAAGAGATCTTGATGATGATATTAAGAAAACTCTTGCAAATTTTCCAGTGGATAAAGACATAATTGTGTTTTTACTAGATCCTAGAGAAATTTCACCTGAGGGATTAGAAGTTGTAAGCAAAACATATTCTACCGATAAATGGTTGCTTATGGAGGATCACCCAGAGGGGTATGAAGAAGTTCATGATCTTTGTTTGAATAATGGCAAATATGCTATTATTTTTTGTAATCGTAGAGAAATACTTGAAAACGCAAGAGAGGAACTTAAAAAAACACATTACTACGATAAATTTGATCCTGAATATAAAGAGGAAGTCTGGTCACGTTGAAAACTTGGATTGAACATCAATGGGGCAAAATTCAACATACTTGTCATATTAGTAGTTTACAAAGAGCAGAAATAGAGCCCGGCGAAGAAGATCATGCATTAAGTTTAGGATTTATAAGTGCTGATGATGATAAAGATTATTGGTATAACTGCCGTAGCACCAGAGTACGACTTAAGAAAAATGCTCGCAAATATAAAGGTAAATTAACTGGAATAGTATGTAAACCTATTTTAAACGGTTTACGGATTATGGAAACAAAACGAATTTATAAAGAATGGATTGATCGAAAAGGTTTTGCCGCTTATGAGGGAGATGATGAATTTTTACCGTGTGACACTTGTATCATGTATTACTTAGAAGATGAACTTGTAGCATATAGTAAGATACGTCTACATAATAAAAGTGCTGAATTATTAGTTAATGCAGGTACTATTCCCAAAATTGCTATGGATACTTTAAAATATGAATTGTATTGGCTTAGACAACAAGGAAAAGAATATTGTTACTTTGGACAGGGTTATGAACATTGTAGTTTTTGGAAGGCTGACCAAAGTACATTTCAATGGTGGGACGGTAATAAGTGGTCACGTAATCTAGAAGAATTTAAATCTTTATGCGATAGAGATACTAAAATAGTTTTTGAAAGTTCTTAGATTGCCCAGAATTCGTCTAATAAATTATATAATTCAAGAGAATTTTCTGGAAATTCATTTAAACCTTCACATTTAATTAGATATCCTAGTTCTAAGAAACGTGATTGAATTATACTTTCTTCTAACCATGTTAATTCGCTCCATTCAAACATTTCTTTATTCATTGTTGATTCAATTATTATATCTAATAAATCTGATTTTTCTTTAATGAATAATGCATAGTTAGTTTGGAGATCCTGTTTATTTGTTAAGGTTAAATCACAATAATCATGTATTTTTAATAATACAGTAGTAAAATCGTTGACACAATCTTCCCAGGTGAATTTAATACTATCAGGTAATTCTTCTCCGGTATTAATTTGTTCTTTTAATGCATTATAATAAAATATACTATACCATTCTCTAAGTTCCCATTTTTGTAGTTGATTTACATCGGTATAAAGAGAATTCCATTGTTGTATATCTTTAATTGTTAATTCATCAACTTCAATAAGTGATGCGGCATTATCACTCAATTGCCAGGTATAATAATCATGATATAAGTGTCGACAATACCAATTACTTAATAAACTAATTTCTGCATCTTTTATACTTTTATAATCATTAGTTTCTATAAGAATTATACGATTATTTTCTGTTTCACGAGTCATAATTTCTGATATAATTACATTTGGAGTTGTAGAAGTACTAAACAAATATTTGGGTATTTTAAGAAGATTTTCAGGATTTTTTAAAGCAACATGTTCTTTACTTAATTTTCTAAGCAAATGGTCAAAAGTATTACCAAATGTTTTAGGAACATATATGTTATAATTTTCCATATAGATATTTATCGGCCTGAAGAATAATACGATAATTAGTTATAGTAATGAAAATATTAATAATGGGTTTACCGGGTAGCGGTAAAACAGCCTTAGCAGAAAAATTACAAGAAAAACTTAAATGCGTATGGTTTAATGGTGATGAAATCAGAGATCATATTAATAAAGATTTAAGATTTACAGCTAGTGATCGTTATGAACAAGCAAGACGTATGGGTAGATTATGCGATATTGTATTAAGAGCCGATCCTTATGTAATCGCTGATTTTATATGTCCGACAGATAAAACTAGAAATCTTTTTAATCCAGATTTTACAATTTGGGTGAATACCACTACTACAAGCGTATATCCTGATACTGATAGAGTATTTGTTAATCCATCAGTTTATAATATTAGAATTGATAATTGGGATTATGATATAAATGATATTACAAAGGGTATTATAAAATATGTCAGGTAGATTACAATCTTTTGGATGTAGTTTTTTCTTTGGCACAGACTTAGGTGATGAAAATACTGGTGTCAAAGAGGAAGGTGCTAAAACAACAAATCGTGCCGCAAGTAAAAAAACTTGGCCAGCTATTATAGCAAGAAATCTTGGTTTACGTTATGAATGTTATGCATGGCCTGGCATTGGTAATGATCAAATTGCAAAATCTATTTACGCGAATGTAAAAGAAAGTTCTGTAGTTTTAATAAATTGGACCTATATTGACAGATTTGATTATATAAATTCTTTATCAGAACCAGCCAATGAAGAATTAACAATATGCCCTGGAGACAATGATTCCACAGCTCGGGTCTATTATGATAACTTCCATAGTGAAAGACAAGATAAATGGCGCAGTTTACAATCAATTTATAGTACACATCAATATTTAAAAAGTCATAACATTAAATTTATTTCTACATATATGGATCATTTATTATTTGATACTAGATTTCATTCTCCACCATACATTAGAAATTTACAAAACCAATTAAAAGACGAATTACATAGATTTGCTAGGTATAACTTTCTTGAATGGGCTGAGAAGAAAAATTTTGAAATTAGTGCTAACCATCACCCACTACACGAAGCACACGAACGGGCCGCTGAGATATGGATGATGAAAGTTAATGATTTGCATGAAGAATATACCATTAAAGACGTAGAGAATGACGATAAATAATAAACACGGTATATAATTATGGATTTTAATTTTAAATTTACAAAATCAAAAGTTGAAGCACTACTTCCTGATAATAACCATGCCGATGAATGGTTTGAATTAATGAAAGATATACTACCTAAATATAAAATAAATACCGTCGATCGAGTAGCTGGATTTATCGCTCAATGTTCACACGAATCAAGACAATTTACTGTATTAGAAGAAAATTTAAATTATAGTGCAAGTGCTCTAAATTTAATATTTCCAAAATACTTTAAAAAAATTAGTAGAGATGCAGATGATTATCATCGCGATCCAGAAGCCATTGCTAATGTAATATATGCTAATAGAATGGGTAATGGTAATACTAATAGTGGCGAAGGTTGGAAATTTAGAGGTCGTGGTGTTATCCAACTTACAGGTAAAAATAATTATACAGCATTTGCTGAAAATATTGATAAAAGTTTAAATAACACTATTGATTATATAAAATCTAGAAAGGGTGCCTTAGAATCAGCATGTTGGTATTGGAATTCAAGAAATCTCAATGATACTGCTGACGACAAAGATATAATAAGAATGACTAAAAAGATTAATGGTGGTACTATTGGTTTAGAAGATAGAAAACATCATTGGGAAGAAGCATTAGCAATACTAAGCGATGATACAGAAGCTAAGGCCCGTCTTAAATATGAAACAGTAAGATTAGGGAGTAGCGGAGACACCGTTAAAGCAGTACAAAAAGAATTAGGAATTTCAGCAGATGGAATTTTTGGACCCGGTACTGAAATGGCTGTTAAAAAATGGCAAAATAATAATGATTTACTGGCTGATGGAATAGTTGGTCCGCAATCATTAAAGAAAATGTTAGGATAAGTTATGGGAATTTTTACTTCTATTAAAATTGGAATATTAATAGCCGTGCTCGCTTTATGTGCTGGTGGTTATTTTTATGTAAAGAATTTACAGGCTAGTTTAGATACAGCGAAAATGGAAATTGCAGGACTAAACATGGCTGTTCAACTCAATGAAGAAACTGTTAAAAGTTTACAAAATGATAATAAAAAATTACAAGTAGAAAATAAGAAACTTAATGAAAAGTTTGCAGAAATAAGAGCACAAAATCAGGTTTTAGCTGATAAATTAGAAAGGCATGATATTGGATTACTTGGTTCTGCAAAACCCAAATTAGTAGAAAAAATAATCGATAATGCGAGTAAAAAAGCCGGAAGATGTTTTGAATTATTATCCGGTGCTAAATTAACGGAGAAAGAGAAAAATGCTACAACAGGCAAGAAATTTAATTCTGAGTGTCCTTGGTTGTTTGATGATCTTAATGTTGCTCAATAGTTGTGCTTCTATTAGAGAAATAAAGGTTTCTTCAAAACCAATCGAAAAACCAACGCTCGAATTACCCAAAGCTGATGAATTAAATATGCGTGAGGTAGATTGGGTACTTATTACTGAGAAGAATTATCAAGAAATATTTAATTCGATACGCAGAACAGGTAGACCAATTGTGCTCTTTGGACTTACAGATAAGGGTTACTCTAACCTAGGCCTTAATTTAAGCGATATAAGGGCTCTAATTCAACAACAGCAAACAATAATAGCCGCATATGAGTCTTACTATAAGAATGCCGACGAAGCGTTAGATGACGCAAATAAGACGCTCGCAGAACCAAAGGCTGAATATCCATTATTGGAAAAGTTGTTTGGACCACTGAAAAAAGACGAAGAAGAATAAATACAATACAACGAGAGAATTTATATGTTATTAAGTGATATATGTAATGAGCTTACCTTAGCCGAATTAAAAGAAAAAAGCAAAAAAGAGCCGACTAAAGAGCCGACTAAAGAGCCAGGTAAATCAAAACTTGATAGATCAAAGCTAGATGCTAAAACTAAATTAGCTTTACGTAAAGCTGTTATTTCAACTCCAGTAGCAAAAGGTGATCCAATGGCGGCATTATTAACGCAAGTTGGTGGACTTACTGATAAAGTTGATGGTAATACAGATTCAAACGATCTGGAACAAGAAGAAATAATTCACAATCAAGAAATGCTTCAAAAACACGAAGAACAATTAAATCATATAGATAGAGCTGTTCATAAAGCAAATGACGAAGTAGCACAATTAAAAGACCAGGTCAATAAATTACTTCGCAACAGATAATTTATGGACGCGAACAACCTCCCAGATTTATCACAATTATCGTTCCAGCTTGGCGATCTGATCATGCCATGGCTAATGGTACTTTTTTCATTAATAGTTATTGTTTGGGTTAAAAATGTCGTTGAATCTGTTGTAAGAGGGCTGTTATTCCAGTTTGATAAATCTTTTAATGAAGGTGATCATGTTATATTAGATAATGAGCCTGCTACTATAATTAAAATTGGATTATCTAACACCGTATTTGGTGTATATAGTGATCGTGGGTATACTTGGCGTTATGTACCCAATGAAATGATCGCAAGATTAAAATTAGAAAAAGTTATTGATAAGAATCTACACCCAGATTCAGTTGAAGAACAGGGCGCAAGAATACAGCGATTAATTGATGCCGCACAAGATGATAGTATTTCAAAAAATAAAACCGCGTCCGTACGTAATGCTAAAGCGATTGAGGAATTAAAGAACGGTAATCAAACAAAAAAAATAGGTAAATAGAGTTAAATGAGGAATTAAGAAGATATGAGTATAACAGGAAAAGTAAAATGGTTCAATTCTACCAAAGGTTTTGGTTTTATTGAAAGAGACGACCAAGAAAAAGATGTATTTGTACACTCTTCAGCAGTTAGAGACGCAGGTTTAAAACTAAATGAAGGTGACGCAATAACTTTTGAAATTACCGAAACACAAAAAGGTAATTCAGCAATTAATTTACAAAAAAATTAATAAGGAGTTAAATTAGGAGTAAAACTAATGGCATTAACATTATCAGCAAGTAGCCCAAATCAAAGCGGAACAACCAGACCAGCAACACCAAGAGATTGCAACGGAATTGCACATGCAACCCGTGACGGTGGTACTGCCAGTCAAACAAAGGCAGATAGAGTAATTACTAAACTTGCCTGGGCACATTATGTACAGGATTGGAAATTAGGTACATCAGATTCATCTGCTCCAACAACATTTCCAGTATCGGGTAGTGGAATAACATATTCAGGCGATTAATTATGGTAGATAAAATAGAGACAATTAAGAAAAAAGTTACTTTAGATTTAGAAGTTGATGCGACAGTAGTGGGTCCAAACCCTTATATAAAACTAATACAATTAGCTCATGCATTTGATCGTTGGCGTGTATTTCCAAGAATGTTTATTACAGTATACATTTTTTTATTATATAAAGTTGTAATATGGTTTATGATATTACCAGATCCGAATAGTCAGCAGGCATCACTAGTAAGTGTAGTAGTAGGTGCTGGAGCGGCTTGGTTTGGTATATATGCTGGTACAATGGGTAAATATTCTAATAAAAGTAGTAAAGCTGTACCCGATGATGTAAACGATGAAGAAGACTAACATGGAAAAAGAAAAAAACATTTCAGAAAAGATCGAAACAGAAGAAATTAATTGGGACGACGTTGAAGAAATTGAAATCAACTCTGAATATGAAGACCTTCCAAATGATAAAAGATTATAATGAATAAATTATATCAATCTTTTAGTATATTGTTATTAGCAACAATGTTATCTGGTTGTATGACTTCATTAATTGGTGCTCGTTTTGATAATAATGAATATTTTTTAATTAATAGTATTAGAACAACAGCCGAAATTGGTGTAGATTATTGCGGAACTAATGCAGTCAAACAATTAATTCCCAATATGTGGGTTAAGAGTTTAGAATTAAAAAATTATGCTTCGGATATACCAGGAAATGGACCAATGATTGAAATGTCAATTAAGTTGCATGATATGATTACAGGCTTAAATACTAGATATAAAACAGTTGGAGACTCTGTTGAACCTAGTACATCATATTGTACATTAAAATTTAAAAGTATAATTAGAGATTCAAAAATTATACAAAGAGTAGTAGGAGATAAACCAAGATGGATGTAAATTTAGAATCAGAATTTAAACAATTACTTAATTGCGATAATAAAGATGTTGCTGATCTTGGTCAACGTGCAAAAGAAATAAAAACTATGTACGAAAATAAAGAAATTTCCGATACTGAATTTAAAGAATTAGTTGAAGATCTTACACTTAGTGAACATATTGCAGATGCCGCTGACGATATGGCTATAAAATCAGCATCTGTTAAAGTTTTAGATATCCTTAGTAAAATGGCGTCCGCTATTTAATATTTGCCTTTCTTTCCCAATTCATAATTACATATATTATGAAATGTTATAATGAATTAATTTGTAATACACTTCCACAAATACAACAAGAATCATTATTGTGGATTAATACCCATAAAGATGAAATGATACCATATCAAGGAAACTTTTGGTATAAAATTAATTCAATTAACTTTATTCAAAATTGTCCGAGTTTAGTTTCTTATTGTCAATCATTGGATCTTAAATTGAGAGAAGTTGCAATCTTAATTGCAGAAGATCGTAATGGGGTACCATTACATACCGATGAAGGTCCTTTAATTAGTAAATTAAATATTCCTATATTAAATACAAAAAATACTATAACTCATTGGTACGATAAAAATAATAATCTTTTAGATTCTCTTGAAGTGATAAAACCTATAATTTTCAATTCTAGTATTCCTCATAAAGTTAAAATTAATGAAAATGCCCAATTACCTAGAATTGTACTTGCTTGTATGTTTTTCAATGATCCTATAGATTACCTTAAAAACGATTAAGGTAAGAGTTGCTCTTTAGTCTGTTTTCTTATATAATTACTAATATATGATAGATCCCTATTCAGTACTCGGCGTAAACCGTAATGCAAGTAAAGATGATATTAAAAAAGCCTATCGTAAATTGGCTATGAAAAATCATCCGGACCGCGGTGGCGATGAAACCAAATTTAAAGTAATCAAAGAAGCCTACGAGCGTATTACTGAACCAAGTAAATTTCAGCAACCTGGCGGTAGTGGTGGACCATTTGGCGGTAATTCTAGAGAGTTTAGATGGGATAACACACCTGGGGGATTCAGTTTTCAGAGAAGCGGATCAGTAGAAGATATATTTGAAGACTTTTTTGGCTTTCATGGAAGTAGAGGTGAAAGAACCAAACAAGTACAAATGAGTTTATGGATTGATCTAGAAGATGTTTACAAAGGTGGCGAACGTGTAATTAGTGTTAGAGTTGATGGTGAAACTAGAGCACTTAACATTACAATACCACAAGGAGTACAAGATGGATCACAAGTACGTTATCCTAATTTAGGTCCTGAGGATACTGACTTATTGATAATTTTTAGAATTCACCCACATACTAAATTTAAAAGATTACGCGGTCTTGATTTAGTTATAGAAATAGAAGTAGATTTTTGGCAATTAGTTTTAGGTACTGAATTTCTATTTAACCATTTAGATAATTCTGAAATAACAATTAAGGTCCCACCACAGACTAAACCAAATGGTACTTTACGTTTAAATAAAAAAGGTCTCCAAAGTGATAGACAGGTTGGGGATTTGTATGTTAGAATAGTTCCTATAATGCCTAAGAATATATCAGAAGAGATTCTCAAGGTTTTAAAACAGCAAACTAAATAATTAATAACAAAAGGTTTATAAATGCAAGACAATCCAGAGATAGAACAAATTATCGATTATGCTGTTAAATTAGCAGGCGATTTTAATCATCAATATGTAACAATTGAACACTTAGCTTTAAGTTTGGTTCGCTTTAAACCAATGGAAAAGATCTTTATTGCTTATGGTGCAGATATTCATAGTCTCGAAGCTGAGATAGAAGCATATCTATTAAGTTTAAGTAGTTTAGAAAATAAAGGAGAACCAACTTTAATACCTAAAAAAACTAATGCATTAGAACGTGTTTTTAATCGTGCTGGCACACAGGTATTATTTTCAGGACGTAAATTTGTCAGTACTATAGATTTATTCTTAGCAATCATGTCTGAATCGCATAGTCATGCACATTATTTCTTTTTAAAATATAGAATTAGTAAAATTGATTTTGTTGAATTTTGGACTGATCATTATGACCATTCTAATATACAGATATCTTCCAAACAAGCAGAAGATATTCTTACTGAATATTGTACGAACTTGACTAGAATGGCGGCAGACGGTAAATTAGAACCGATCGTTGGTAGAGACAAAGAAATAAAAGAAATAATTGATGTACTTGCTAAAAAATTTAAAGCAAATGTATTGTTAGTTGGTGATCCGGGTGTTGGTAAAACTGCAATAGCAGAAGGTTTAGCAAATGAATTATATAAAGGTTCAGTGCCTAATTTTTTAAAAGAACATGAAATTTGGTCTTTAGAAATTGGTACTTTACTTGCTGGAAGTAAGTATAGAGGAGAATTTGAAGAAAAAGTTAAAGATGTTATTGAAGCTTTAGAAGTTAAACAAAATGCTATATTGTTTATTGATGAAGCACATCAAATGAAGGGTGCTGGTGTTAGCACATCTAGTTCTGTTGATTTTGCTAATATGATTAAACCAGCAATTACTCGTGGATCATTAAAAGTAATAGCATCTACAACCTGGGAAGATTATTATGAAAGTTTTGAAAAAGAACGTGCATTAATGCGTAGATTTTATCGTGTTATTGTAAATGAGCCCGAGGCCGCAGATACATTAAAAATCTTACAAAGTGTAGCATTAAGACTTGAAATGTTTCATAAAGTTGGTATTGAACCAGAGGCCATTGAAAAATCTATTGAGCTTGGTACTCGTTATATAAATGATAGGAAAAATCCAGATAAATCAATTGATTTACTTGATGCCGCCTGTGCAAAAAGTCGAGCAAAAGATTTAGTAGGAGAAACCATTACAAAGGAAAGCATATTTACTGAAATCAGTAAAGTAGCTAAAGTTCCAGTTGATAGATTAAGAAATAAGGAAAGTTCACAAATTAAAGAACTTGATTTTAATATCCGTAATAAATTATATGGACAAGATAAAGTTATTGATAAAGTTCTTGATAGATTATATGTTAGTTTTAGCGGGATTGCTAGTAGCGAAAAACCTATTGCAAGTTATTTGTTTATGGGTCCTACTGGTACAGGTAAAACTGAATTAGCTAAATTATTAGCCCAATATTTAGACATGCACTTAATAAAATATGACATGAGTGAATACCAAGAACGGCATAGTATTGCTAGTTTAATTGGTGCACCTCCTGGATATGTTGGTTTTGAAGATGGAAATCTTGGTGGCGGTCAATTAATCTCTGACGTTAGTAAAAATCCTTATAGCATTATATTATTTGATGAAGTTGAAAAAGCACACCAAGATGTTATTAATATTCTGTTACAAATACTAGATGAAGGTAAAGTTACTGGTAACAACGGTAAATGTGTTATTGTTAAAAATTGTATTATTATAATGACAAGTAACTTAGGTTCACAAGCCAGCGAACAATTAAAAGTTGGATTTGGTGATCAGACTAAATCAGGTGAGGAAGATAAGGCATTAAAAGAATATTTTAAACCTGAGCTTAGAAATAGAATAGATATGACTTGTAAGTTTGCTAGTCTTGATTCATTAGCGGTTAAGAAAATTGTTATTAAATTTATTAATGAACTTAAAGATAATCTTGATAAAAAACAAATACAACTTGATCTGTCAGAAGGATTAATTGATCATTTAGCTAAGGTTGGTTATAGTGATAAAATGGGTGCTCGCCCATTAGCTAGAAAAATAGATGAGCTTATTAAAGTACCACTTAGTAAAAAAATATTATTTGAAAATTTAAGTAATATTAAATTAATATTAGGTTGGAAAAAACATCAATTAAAAATTGAACAAGTTCCGCTTACTAAATTATTAAATAAACCTGAATCGGGTGAAATTTCTCCCGAGGGCATTGTGATTGTTAATGAAGAAGCTGAAACAGAGAATTAAAAATAGCGATAAGTTATTTTATGGCGAATACCAATATTGCCTTAGATGTTCTCTCCCTCATGCTAATTCCATTGGTAAAGATTTTGATCCTAAACATATTACACATATTATGGATTTAAGAAAAAATTTATATAAACGTAGTAATTCTAGTGCAAAAAAATACCCTAATCATGCTACAGTAAAACAATTATTAAAAGCAAATGAATTTTTTAAATCAATAGGAAGATCTAGTAAATTTGTCTTTACTGGACACATGGCGTATGTCTATACAAATAATTACCATTTACGGGATGACTTAGACAACTTAGGTATTGGCCTAGATCAATGTACTACAATTAATGTTAATAGACCAAAAAATACTGTTTATTCACAATACCCAGGTTTTAACAAAAGATGTCTTCTTAAAGAAATTAATATAACAAACGAAGAAAAATCAAATTTCCTTAAATTTCTCGAGGGTAATGAACAAAATATCCGAACTAGTAGGGGGTTAGCTAGATTTTTAAAACATCGTAGTAATTATCATTGGCTACGCGGTTATTTTTTTGTTGATTTTAATGATGAAAAATTAATCAGTATCATGGAACTCATGATTCCTGGTATTATTAAAAAAACAATAAGAATCATCAATAAAACAAACTAAGATAAATAGTTATATGGCTAAAATAAATTCAACCACCATGGTAATAACCTTAAGTAAATTAGTTAAAAATAACGACCCCGATGCAGTAGTATTAGATAATGATTTAAAATCTCAAGTAGAAGAAATCATTAAAGAGCTTGCAGGGCCAAATGTACTCATAGAAATAGAAGAAGGATAATGTCTAAATCATCAGCACTAAATTTAATAACCAATCTCGATTACGGCACAGCTAATGGAAATTATGACGGCTCATCAGCTGATTTTGCATTAGATGAGCAAAAAGCGGCTGGATTTTTTTCTAATACAGGAACAACTAATACCATTGGTTTTTTCACAGAAGACTTCCTAGGTGCAATTATTGTTCAGGCCACTGTTGATACTACCCCAACTGATAGTTCTTGGTTTACCGTACATACCTTCAATGGTGACGGTTCTAGTGCTAATGATAGTACTGCCAAATATTGGAATGAAGTACAGAATGTTACAGGAAGGTTTACATGGATAAGAGCCAAAGTCACAGATTTTACACAAGGCGTAATTCTTAAGGTCACCGTTTCATACTAGTATATATACTAGTATGGAGACTATACACATTAACATAAATCTAGGGTCGATATTTTTTAATAAGGCACCAAACGTTTCAATACGTCTCAATAAACAACAAGTTTTTGATCAGCCTATTATAGAAGACACCAACATCTCATTTACAACAGATTTAAAAGATGATTCACAACATGAATTGAATATTATGTTATATGGTAAAACTGAAGATGATACTAATATTGCAACAAATGGCGAAATATTTGAAGATACTTTAGTGTTTATTAATGATATAAAAATTGAAGATATATCTATTTTTAAAACGCTAGAAGCTAAAGAATGTGAAGATTGGTATTATGAGCATGACTGTAATGGGATTGAAGAATTTAAAAAATACCCTGTTAGAGATACTATGGGTTGTAATGGTTCAGTAATTGTAAAATTTATAACACCAACATATCTGTGGTTATTAGAAAATTTATAATGCGTACTTCAGATGAATTAGATCAATTTCGAGATTGGGCAAAACTTCAATATTTAATCAATAAAATAACTAACTGGCACCATGATAAAAATCTTATTAAAGGGTCAACAGATAAAGATCAACTTGCTAAACTTATGCAAGAAATAGGTGAATTATCAGATGATATTTGTAAAGGAAAAACACCTATTGATGACATAGGTGATATTATTGTGGTATTAATTAATATTGCTATACGCAATAAATTAACTATTACAGAATGTTTAGAAAAGGCCTATGTAGATATTAAAGATCGCAAGGGTAAAATGGTAAATGGCGTTTTTATTAAAGAGTCAGATAAATAGTATTATGAATAAAGTAATCATATATGCAGGACGTTTCCACCCATTCCACAAAGGGCATTTGGCTAGTTACAATTATCTAACTAAACAGTTTGGCGAAGATTCTGTTTATATTGCTACATCAAATATCCAGGCTCCTAGCACATCACCATTTTCTTTTGAAGAAAAACAAAAAATGATGGAAGTATTAGGAATTAATCCTGCTAAAGTTGTAAAAGTTAAAAGTCCTTACAGAGCCGATGAAATTACTAGTCGTTTTGATCCAGAAAACACACAGTTAGTTTTTGCACTTAGCGAAAAAGATATAGGTAGATTTCAATTCACAAAAAAAGATGGTTCACCTGGTTATATGCAACCAATGCCAGCAAATGAAGGACACATGAAACCTATGGTTGATCATGGTTATGTAACACTTACACCAACTGTTAATTTTAAAATTGCAGGCAAGAATTTAAATTCGGCTAGTGCTATACGTAATGCTTATATTACTGCTGATAAAAAGAATCGACAACGTATTCTAACAGATTTATATGGTACTGCCGGAAAAGAACTTAAAGGATTGTTTGATGAAAAGATGCTGATGGCAGAAGAATTAGGTAATCTAATGATTACACTTAGAGAAAGCGTAGAAGATAGATATGACAAAAATATACGTAAATTGGAATTAGCATTAGAAATTGAAAAAACTGCTAAACGTCTCGAAGAAGCAGATCTCGAAGGCCATTACTTAATTAAAGATCCAGACGATTTTAGAATCGTTCCTGCCGGTGGCGTTGGTAGTCATACACCAAGCTCAATTAAAGCCAGTCTAGCAGGTGATCTATCCGACCTTGTTAATGCAATTAAAGTTGAAAATTACGAATCAGCATATTGGATGTTATATAAAGGCGGAACAATACGCACTAAGTTAGAGGCAGCAAAACTTTATGCCGAATACAAAAGAAAGTTAGGTAAACGTCCTGTTAAAACCGGTCGTCGAATTGATCTCGACGGTTCATCTGATTAAAAATAATCTTAGCACTTGCATTTCTAATTAAATACCTATATAATAATATATTAGATTTCTAATAATGGTGTGGCCTATGGACGTTGAAGTAGATATAGATAAACTCAGAACATATAAAATCACTTTTAGT
>Ga0115002_10005842_pt1 | contig 14367 bp, 12 predicted proteins | sample ArcticOcean_MG_C_8_FD_89576 | JGI IMG/M metagenome (GOLD analysis project Ga0115002, IMG submission 89576) | Marine microbial communities from western Arctic Ocean - ArcticOcean_MG_CB11_86 | ecosystem: Environmental > Aquatic > Marine > Oceanic | place: Arctic Ocean: Canada Basin | collected... | reverse complement strand
GGGGGTGGCCATCCTGATGAGTGCCGGATTTCCGGTTCAGAAACGGTCATCCCCCATACCGTGTTCACTCTTGACCTTGGCGGGGACGGAGCGAACACCTTTGTAGGAACCCCCTGTGGGTATCTTAATCCACAGGGGTTATATCCAACCTTCAAGCCCAACGCCAAGAGAAGTCACTATGAAATCATTGATGTATAGCCTCTTATTTTTGTGTACGCCATTTTATATTCATGCACAAGAAAATGTCTTTGACCAACACCAACTCACCCTTCTACGCACCAACGACGAAGACAACATCGAAACAGCAGCAGAAGCAATCAGCAAAAGCGGTCAAATCATCTTTTACGACCTCATGACCGCATTGTTTAATGGAGAACTATATCTCACAGAACAAGGTCAACTGGTTGTTGCTGGCAGCACACGCGAAGACGATTATGGCGAAACATTTGCCCAACTCAATATGGCATATCCAAAACGCACGGTTCTACTTGATGCCTCAAATGAGCCCATCGAAGTTAATCTTTACAATCTTATAGAAATCGAAAGCAACCGACGCATTCGGGCCATCATTCAACCTTACTTAACCCAGATGGAAATTTTCCACCCAGACCCAACCAAACGTCGCGTTGCTGCAGAAACATTGGGTAACCAAGGCAATCCTGATGCCGTACCAACCCTTAGCCAAGCCATCGAAAAAGAAACCGATACAGATATCAAAAACTTTATGCTGATAGCACGTGCCAAACTACAACTGAAAAATACAGATGCCAACATACGCCTTCAAGCCGTAACCGCCTTAGGTGAATTAAACGATACGTTTGTATTGCCACTTTTAGAAGAACATGCCGAACAAGAGACCGATCCAACAGTACAAATTGAGACCAAAGCAACCATACAATGGCTCAAAGAGTTTACTGTCATCATGATAGCTGTACAAACGGCATTTGTTGGTTTAAGCTTAGGCTCCATCCTCATATTGGTCGCTTTAGGCCTTGCAGTTATCTACGGCCAAATGGGCGTCATCAATATGGCACACGGTGAATTTATGATGACCGGTGCGTATACCACATTTGTCATTCAAAACATCTGTTTCTCACTCTTACCCGCAGCTTACATAGACGTCTTCTTTCCAATTTCGTTGCCCTTCGCTTTTATCATCTCAGGCTGTTTTGGTTTGCTCATCGAACGCCTCATCATTCGCCACCTCTACAGCCGCCCACTCGAAAGCTTGTTAGCAACCTGGGGCGTGAGCCTGGTACTGGTTCAACTTGCACGCAGCGTCTTTGGCGATCTCACCGCCGTCAAACTGCCCCAATGGCTCAGCGGTGGATATTCTTTAGCACCACAAGTATTGTTGCCCTACAACCGCCTCTTCATCATTGTATTCACGGTGATTATCGTCGGTGGCCTCCTCGCCTTCTTTTATAAAACCAACTTTGGCCTACGGTTACGTGCCGTCACCCAAAATCGCGACATGAGTGCCTGCATGGGTGTTCCCGTGCGTCGTGTCGATTCATTCACCTTCTTTATTGGCACAGGCATCGCTGGTGTGGCGGGTTGGGCCATGACACTCATTGGCAACGTGGTACCCAACATGGGACAAACCTACATTGTCGATGCATTCCTTGTCGTTGTCGTGGGCGGTGTAGGCAAAATCTTAGGCACCATCGTTGCAGGTTTGGGCATTGGCATTTCCAATAAAGTGCTCGAACCCTTTGTCGAGGCGGTCTATGCCAAAGTGCTCATTCTCGGTTTAATTATCATGTTTTTACAAGCAAACCCCACTGGCATCTTTCCTGCCAAAGGGAGAAACGAAGACCAATGAAAAACGCCACCAAACCCCTGATTATATTCTGCCTTTTCGGTATCCTCATACCCATCCTCAACCACTTTGGCATCGTCTCAGACAACACCCTCAACCTTTGGGGGCGTTACTTCTGTTTTGCCATTGCCGCCCTCGGAGTCGATCTCATTTGGGGTTATACAGGCATTCTCTCATTGTGCCAAGCTTTCTTCTTCTGCCTCGGCGGTTATGGCATTGGCATGCACATGCTGCTCAAAACGGGTACCAAAAGCGTCTATGGCAGCACCTTACCAGACTTTATGGTCTGGAATCAAGTAGAACAACTGCCCTTATTCTGGGAGCCATTCCACACCTTTCCCATATCCCTCATCATGGTCATTCTAATCCCCGCTGTTGTCGCGCTTATTTTCGGCTATCTCGCATTTCGCAGCCGCCTAAAAGGCGTATACTTTGCCATCATCACCCAGGCCCTCGCTTTGGCCATGTGGCTCATCTTCTTGCGCAATGAAACCATGCTCGGTGGCACCAATGGTTTGACCGACTTTAAAACCCTACTCGGTTTTGAACTCTCCGACCCAAGCACCAAACGCGGTCTCTACATCGCTGCTTTCATCACCCTTTTTGGTGCCTATTATTTCTGTCGATTCATCACCCGCTCCAAACTCGGGCGCATCTTAGTCGCCATTCGCGATGGCGAAATGCGTTTGCGCTTTATCGGATACCCCATCACCCACTACAAAGTGTTCATCTTCATGGTCGCCGGTGTCATGGCCGCCATAGGCGGCATGCTCTATGTGCCCCAAACGGGCATCATCACACCCGGTCGAATGGACGTCCAGGCGTCCATCGCAATGGTCGTCTGGACAGCCGTTGGTGGCCGAGGCACACTCATTGGCCCCATTATCGGTGCCATACTCGTCAATCTGCTCTACAGCTTTTTAACAGGCGCTTTCCCTGGCACGTGGTTATACTTTCTTGGGTTCCTCTTCATCGGCGTTGTCCTCTTCTTTCCCAACGGCATCACCGGTCTTTGGGCACAGGGCAAAACACTGTGGGCCTCGCGATCCAAAAAAACCATAGACACAACACCATCCGAACCCCTATTGGAAAAATAATCGCCACGAACAACCCTCTATTACCATTTGGACACGCCATGACCGAAGTACTCTTACATGTTAAAGAACTCACCGTCTCTTTCGACGGATTTGTCGCCCTCAACTTAAACGAATTCTCTTTGCGAGAAAATGAACTCCGCGTTGTCATTGGCCCCAATGGCGCAGGAAAAACCACCTTTCTCGATGTGCTCTGCGGCAAAACCAAACCCGACAGTGGCCGTGTTCGTTTTCAAGATCTCGAAATCTCTCGCCTTCCAGAAGATGCCATCGTCGACATTGGCATTGGGCGCAAATTCCAAACCCCATCGGTCTTCACATCCCTCTCTGTTTATGAAAACCTCATGCTCGCCATGAAAACCGACCGCAGCGTCATCGCATCCCTCTTTGCCAAACTCAGCAATGAGGATCACGATCACATCGAAAAAGTTGCCGAAGAAACTGGCCTACACGAATACCTACAAAAAGAAGCAGGGTCACTCTCTCACGGCCAAAAACAATGGCTCGAAATTGCCATGGTCATCTTACAAGACCCCAAACTCTTTCTCGTTGACGAACCCGCCGCTGGCATGACCGACGAAGAAACCTATAAAACCGGCGAATTGCTCGAACGTCTTTCTGAAGACCGCGCCATTATTGTTATTGAACACGACATGGAATTTGTGCGTCAAATTGCCCGCACCGTCACGGTTTTCCACGAGGGCCAATTGCTCGTTGAAGGCCCCATGGAACAAGTACAAAATGACCCTCGCGTCATCGAATGTTATTTGGGCAGCGCACAACATTAATCAATCAACTTTGAGGATCTCATGAGTGCCACAGCAACAGCCAACAAAACCCTCCTATCCGTCGACGATTTAGACGTGTATTACGGTGAAAGCCGTATCTTACGGGATGTGAAACTCGATATCACGCAGGGATCAATTATTGCCATTATGGGCCGAAATGGCGTAGGGAAAACAACGCTTATGAAAGCCATTATGGGATTGCTCCCTGCGCGCAAAGGACACATCCATCTCAACGGCGAAGACATCACCCAATGGACACCCGACCTTCGAGCAAGAGCAGGTATTGGAATCGTACCACAAGGCCGGGAAATCTTCTCCAAGCTCTCCGTTCTCGAAAATTTACAAATTGGCCTTGAAGCACGCACCGACGGCCTCAAAACCATACCCGAAGATTTGATTTATGGTCTCTTCCCTGTCTTGTCTGATATGAAACATCGAGCCGGTGGCAACCTCAGTGGTGGGCAACAACAACAACTCGCCATTGCGCGTGCACTCGTGGGTAACCCCGACGTCCTCATCCTCGACGAACCTACCGAAGGTATTCAACCCTCCATCATTCTCGAAATCAAAAAAATACTGTTACAACTCAAAACCGAAAGCGATCTCACCATCATTCTTGTAGAACAATATTTTGACTTTGCCCGGCAGATCGCCGACTACTTCTACCTCATGGACCGCGGCAGCATTGCCCTTCATGGCGCAGCTGGCGACTTATCTGATGACAGTATCAAGCAGTATCTCACATTCTAAAAAACGGGCAGACGGCAAACGTGAAACGGCAAAAATCCCACCTTATCTCCCAAACATGATGATCGCTTCACACTTACCGGTTGCCGTCTCACTGTTTCTCGAAACCAAGATTTCACGTAAAAGAAACTTAATCGAAACATCTGTTCTGTATCTTGATCCCCATGCAAAAATTCTCGAACACGCCACAAAGGACGATGCACCATGCGCCTCTCGCCCAAGGATATTGACAAACTCATCCTGCACAATGCAGGTTTTCTCGCCCAAAAACGATACGCTCGGGGCCTCAAACTCAACTACCCCGAAGCCACATCCCTCATTGCCGCGCAACTGCTCGAATTCATCCGCGATGGTGAATCGGTTGCCACACTCATGGACAAGGGCAAACATCTACTCGGCACCAACGACGTCTTGCCCGGTGTACCTGAAATGGTTCACGACGTTCAAATAGAAGGCACTTTTCCCGACGGCACAAAACTCGTCACCGTACACAATCCCATTTGTCGCGAGAACGGCAATACAGAACTCGCCCTCTACAGCTCGGGTCTCACACGCACCCAAACACCCTGGTCACCCGACAACATCACATCCGAAACCCCGGGAAAAACCACAGTCTCAGAAGATCCCATCCAAATCAATGTTGACCGCGACACCCTCACTGTGCCAGTAACCAACACCGGAGATCGCCCCATTCAAGTCGGGTCACATTACACCTTCTTTGAAGTCAACCCAGCCCTCTCATTTGATCGCAACCAAGCCTACGGCTATCGCCTCAACATTGCCTCAGGCACCGCTGTGCGTTTTGAACCCGGCGAAACCAAATCCGTCGAACTCGTCGCCATCACCGGCAACCGAATCGTCTACGGTGGCAACGGCCTCATATCCGGACCACTTGAACAAAACAAAGAACAAGCCTTACAAAAAGCGACAGAAGGTGGATTTAAGTCCTGATTTATTTTTTGAGCGTTCTCTGATCCGTGTTTATCCATGTCTATCTGTGGTTCCCAAAAAGGTTTTCCTATGGCTCAAATTGATCGCAATGCCTATGCCGATATGTATGGCCCCACAACCGGCGACAAACTCCAATTAGGCGATACAGATCTTGTCATAGAAGTAGAAAAAGACCACACCGTCTATGGCGACGAATGCAAGTTTGGCGGAGGCAAAGTCCTCCGTGATGGCATGGGACAAGCCACCGGCATATCACAAAAAGACGCGTTGGATCTTGTAATCACCAACGCGCTTATTATCGATTACACAGGTGTTTTTAAAGCCGATATTGGCATTAAAAATGGACGCATTATAGGCATTGGCAAAGCCGGCAACCCCGACATCATGTCAGGTGTAAATAAAAACATGATTGTCGGCGTGACCACCGAAGTCATCGCTGGTGAAGGACACATCATCACCGCCGGAGCACTCGACGTACACATCCACTTCATCTGCCCCCAACAAATTGACGAAGCCATTGCCTCAGGCATCACCACCATGCTCGGAGGCGGCACAGGCCCAGCAACCGGCACCAATGCCACCACCTGCACCCCTGGTGCGGCACACATTCGCATGATGTTGCAATCGACAGATGCCTACCCCCTCAACTTTGGTTTCTTAGGCAAAGGCAATTCCTCCTTACCGCAAGGACTCACCGAACAAATTGAAGGCGGTGCCTGCGGGCTCAAACTACACGAAGACTGGGGCACAACACCCGCAACCATCGACACCTGCCTCACCGTTGCCGACGATTATGATGTGCAAGTCTGTATTCACACCGACACCCTCAACGAATCGGGCTTTGTCGAACAATCTGCCGCCGCATTCAAAGGCCGTACCATTCACACCTATCACACCGAAGGTGCCGGAGGCGGGCACGCACCCGACATTATGCGTCTGTGCGCCGAAGCCAATGTCTTACCCTCATCCACCAATCCCACGCGCCCCTTTACGGTCAACACCATCGACGAGCACTTAGACATGCTCATGGTATGTCATCACTTAGACAAAAACATTCCCGAAGACGTCGCCTTTGCAGAAAGCCGCATTCGCAAAGAAACCATCGCCGCAGAAGACATTTTACACGACTTGGGTGCCCTATCTATCATTGCCTCAGACAGCCAGGCCATGGGCCGCATTGGCGAAGTCATCTGCCGCACCTGGCAGACCGCACACAAAATGAAAATGCAACGCGGCTTCTTATCGGGTGACAGCAACAACGACAACGCACGTGTCAAACGCTACATTGCCAAATACACCATCAACCCCGCCATTGCACACGGTCTCAATACACACATCGGCTCTGTTGAAGTAGGCAAACTCGCCGACCTCGTCCTTTGGAAACCCGCCTTTTTTGGTGCCAAACCCGAAATGATCATCAAAGGCGGCATCATCGCCCATGCCCAAATGGGCGACCCCAACGCCTCCATCCCCACACCCCAACCCGTCTACCCGCGCCCCATGTTCGGTGCATTCGGCTCCGCCGTTGGCCCAACATCGCTCGTTTTTGTATCCAACGCATCGCTCGACACCGTGGCCAATTATGGCCTTTCAAAAACTGCTGTGGCCGTTCAAAACTGTCGCAACATTGGCAAAAAAGACATGCAACTTAACACCCTCACACCCAACATCCACATCGACCCAGAAACCTATCGCGTCACCGTCGATGGCGAAGTGCTCACGTGTGAACCCGCTGCCAAGCTTCCATTGGCACAGCTGTATAATTTGTTTTAGAAAGACGCAAAACGCGTGGCGTGAAACGTAGAGAGAGATTGAAAACGCTCTGCGCTTCATACCTTGCGCCCTGCGGTTCAAATCATGCTCTTTGATCTCCTCACACTCGCCGATAGCAACTTACCTGCTGGCGGATATGCGTTTTCCAGTGGTTTAGAAGCTGCAAGCCACTTGGGTCTCCTATCCAGCTCAGATCACTTAAGCGCCTACTTATCAACCGCTATTCACAACACAGCTCAAAGCGAACTGCCCTTCATTCAATCGTGCCATACAAACGAATTATCCTACTTAGATGACATGCTCGCCACCTATGACGCCATGCTCACCACCCAAACCATGGCCCAAGCCAGTGCCGTACAAGGCCGCAACCTCATCCGCATCATGAACACCTTATACCCATCCGATGCGATGACCAAATTGCGCCAAATGCTCATCAAACATTCCCTGCCAGCGCATCACACCATTGTATATGGCACCACATTCCACGTGGCAGGATTTGCACTGTTACAAAGCAAGAAAGTCTTCATGTACCAGGTTCTACGAGACCAAATGAGCGCCGCTGTTCGGTTGGGAATCATAGGTCCAATGGAAGCCGCACAAATACAAAAACAGCACCACCAAACATGTGAAATGGCCATCCACCAAACCATGGATACACCCTACACACAAGCCACACGCAGTGCGCCACAAATTGACATCACCCAAAGCTTTCATCAACATCTTTATTCGCGATTGTTTCAAAGTTAATGGCGTAAAAACGCGTGACCTTCAACGCAACACATTATCATCCCGTGGAAAGTAGAGAGGTCAGACATATACTCCGTGCTTCACTCATAAAAGGACGCACAATGCACAATCACGATCATCATGATCACAGCCATACCCACGACCACCTCGATTCACCCGGTGATTTCACCCAACGCGACACCATGCTCACAAATCGCGACTTCTCACAACGCGCATTCACCATAGGCATTGGTGGCCCAGTAGGCTCAGGCAAAACCGCACTCATGCGCCTATTGTGTGAAGCCCTACGCGGCAAATACAGCCTCGGCGCCGTCACCAACGACATCTTCACCCGAGAAGACGCCGAATTCCTATTGCGACACAAAGCCCTCGAAGCCGACCGAATCATCGGTGTCGAAACCGGCGGATGTCCTCATGCAGCCATTCGCGAAGACATCTCCCTCAACCTCAACGCTCTCGAAGACCTCATGCTCCGCTTTAACAACAACATCGATCTCCTCTTAGTCGAAAGCGGCGGCGACAACTTAGCCGCGCACTTCAGCAAAGAACTCGTCGACTACGCCATCTACGTCATCGACGTCTCAGCCGGCGACAAAATCCCCCGTAAAGGCGGCCCTGGCATCACCCAATCGGATCTCCTCATCATCAACAAAACCGACCTGGCCGAACTCGTCGGTGCCGACCTCAGCATCATGGAACGCGACGCCCGCATGATGCGCGGCGAAGGCCCAACCATCTTCGCCTGCCTCAAACACAAATTTGGCCTCGACGAAATCATGGAGCAAATCTTCATTGCACGTGATGCGGCATTGGCACCCACAATCTCCTAACATCATGCTCATAAAACAATCACAGCAATCCCTTATTCAAGTAACCCAAAACGGCAACCAATCCCGTCTCACCACCTGCAAATCCATCGCCCCCCTAAAACTCATCAACCCCCGCACCCACAACCCCTATTGCTCTGTCATCCTATCCGGCTACGGCGGCGGCATGGTCGAAGGCGATCACATCGACCTCCAAATCCAATGCGACCCAAACACCACCCTTTATTTAGGCACACAAGCCCTCACCAAAATTTACAAAACCCCCAACAACATCCCCTCCACCCAAACACTCACGGGATCATTAGATGCCAATGCCTGTGCAGCTATCCTACCAGATCCCATCGTCCCCTTTGCAAACAGCATCTTCCACCAAAAACAAAACTGGCACCTCGAGCCCAATGCCTGCCTCATCCTCGCCGACAGCCACACCTCAGGCCGACGCGCCTTTGGTGAACACTTCGACTACACCCAATACATATCCAACATCACCCTATCCACACCCGAACGCCCCATCCTCATAGAACGCTACCACTCAGAACCCGCAATCCACAAACCAAATCTAACCGGCACCTTTGGAAACTACGATGTGGTCTTCAATCTCTTCATCGCAGGCACACCCAACGAACCCCGTTATACCCACCTCATCTCATCCCTCCAAAATACCCTCGCCCCTCACATACAACTCCCCCGCACAACAGGCAACACCCCACACCCACCCGGTGATCTCTTGCTCTCCTATTCCCAAGCCAAACCCCAACTCTTCGTCATTCGCGCCCTCAGCAAAAATGTAGAAAGCCTCACCCCCCTCTACCAAGCCATTGGCAACGCCATTGCCCACCCAAGCATCCTCAACGACAATCCCCTAACCCGCTTTTCCCGCTGACCCTCCCAAACAATTAACTCACTCTTCACTTGAAGGAAATCTTCACGAAACATGAGAAACGTATCCTTTGCCCTGCACGCCACGCACATCACTATTTAATTAGTTGGAGATTCAAACAATGAAACGTTCGCCACTGTTTCGTCTCTTTTTTGTCGCATGTCTCACACTCCTTTTTACCGTACCCGCTTTTGCCAAACCTTTAAAAATAGGATACAGCGATTGGCCCGGTTGGGTTGCTTGGGAAGTTGGCATTCAAAAAGGATGGTTTAAAGAAGCCGGTGTAGAAGTCGAATTCGTCTGGTTTGAATATGTCGCCTCTATGGACGCATTTGCTGCCAGCCAAATTGACGCCGTTTGCATGACCAATGGCGATGCACTCGTCACCGGTGCGCCCGGCAAAGCTTGCAAAGGCATCATCCTCAACGATTTCAGCAATGGCAATGATATGGTCGTCGCACGCCCAGGCATTCGCAGCATCAAAGACCTCAAAGGCAAAAAAGTAGGTGTCGAACTCGGCTTTGTGAGCCACCTCCTTTTGCTCAAAGGTTTGGAAGCCAATGGCCTCAAAGAAAGCGATGTCGAACTCGTCAACATGCCCACACACGAAACACCGCAAGGCCTCGCCTCAAAACAAGTCTCTGCCATTGTGGCTTGGCAGCCCAATTCAGGTCAAGCCCTCAAAGGTGTTCCAGGATCAAAATCAATCTTCTCCAGTGCCGATGCACCAGGCATCATCTACGACCTCCTTTATGTCAGCAACGAAAGCCTATCTGCCAACAAAACCGACTGGAAAAAAGTAGCCCAAGTATGGTATCAGATTGTAGACTTCATCAAAGACCCAAAAAACAAAAAAGAAGCCCTCAAAATTCTCGGTGCTCGTGTAGGCCTTACGCCCGAAGAATATGAACCACTCTTAAGCGGAACCTATTTGCTCACACTTGAAGAAGCCAAAGCCCGATTTAAGAAAGCCGATGGCCTTGATTCTGTATATGGCTCCAGCAAAATTGTAGACGACTTCAACGTAGCCAACAAAGTCTATGAAAAAGCACAAGACGTGAACACCTATCTCGACGCCAGTATCACAATGGGATTAGAATAACCAAACAGCGATCAGCAGTCCGTTTGCCAAAAGGGCTGACTGCTGATCGCTTATTAAAAAAGGAACGCCACATGCCATTTCATCAATCACACGGATCAGACTATCGCGAACACAACCGCGAACTGCCCGATTTGTCTAGCCTAACCGGTTGGATCGCACAAGACGCCGAAGAAAAAATCCCCGAAACACAATACCGCAAAGAAGTTGAACGCGGTCTCGAATTGGGCCTCCCGGGTGCCGACTCAATCTCTGACCCCGACATCAGCGTTTTCCAACGCGGAGAACTGCCACACTGGTCGGGCATCAACACCTTTCTCAAAACACCCTACCTCGAAGATGTGCGCCAAGTAGGCGACTACGACGTTGCATTTGTCGGTGCCCCCTTCGACATTGGCACCACCTATCGCTCGGGCACCCGATTTGGCCCACAAGGCATGCGCCGCATCTCATCGCTTTATACCCCATATAATTTTGAACTCGGTGTAGACCTACGCGAAAGCCTCAAAATGTGCGACGTAGGTGACATCTTCTGCCCAGCCAACATCACCAAAGGACACGACCAAATTACCAAAGGTGTGGCACACATTCTCTCAAGTGGCACCTTGCCCATGATCATGGGTGGCGACCACTCCATTGGGTTCCCATGTGTGCGCGGTGTGGCCGAATGTATTGAAGGCAAAATTGGCATCATCCACTTAGACCGACACGTAGACACGCAAGAAAAAGACATGGACGAAATTATGCACACCTGTCCATGGTTCCACGCCACCAACATCCCCAACTGCCCCCCCACAAACCTCGTACAACTTGGCATTGGCGGTTGGCAAGTTCCTCGTGCAGGGGTTAAACACGGCAAATCGATGCGCTCCACCGTACTCACCATTGATGACATTGAAACCCTCGGCATTGACAAAACCCTCGAAATTGCCCTCGAAGTTGCCTGGAAAGGTGCCAGCGCCGTTTATCTCTCTTTTGACATCGACTCCGTTGACGCCGGTTTTGTACCCGGCACCGGTTGGCCAGAACCCGGTGGTTATTTGCCACGCGAAGCCTTGGCCCTCCTTCGCGGCATTGCCAAAGAAGGCATCGCCGCCATGGAAGTTGTCGAAGTTGCACCGCCTTATGACATCTCCGACATCACAGCCCTCTTGGCCGTACGCGCCATGATGGACACCCTCGCCACCCTGGTCAAATACGACCGTATCGGCGGCAAATTAGAAGCCTAATCCCTCAAATGATGTACACGCCACTATGTCTATTATCCATGCCCCATTTGCAAGTGCGACATCGGCCTTTGTGTTGCTCACCGATTTGCGTCCCGACGACGCAAGTTGGGCAACCGCCGAACAGCTCGCACAAACAATAGCCGAGCAAACAGCACCTATCCTCGGCTTCCATCCACACATCCAACTGGCCAGTCTCTGTGGGGATCAGCAATGGATGGACGACGACTTGCCCCATAGTTTGTCGGTGGTGATCAACAGCTGTTTGTCCAACCACGCAAACAACGTCTTTGTGCTGCCTGCCCTCTTAGACTTCAGCATCTTTCAACAACAAGCCTTTGCCGAATGCATCAGTCATGTACGCCGCAACCACACCGACAAGCACATCTTCTACGATGCACCCGACATATGTCATCCTCTGCTCTTTCAAGCTTTCATAGACCGCATCGGCGCACACCTCCAAAAACAACAAATCACACCCCAACAAACGGGCTTGCTCCTCGTTGCCAGTGGGCACGGCGACCCTACCTCACGCGCAAAGAGTTATCAGCTCATGCGCCTGCTTTGGGAACACATCGGTGCCCGTCGCGCAGACGTCGCTTTCCTTCGCCACGAAAAAACGCCCTTGCCCGAACAACTATCGGCATGTACACAACACGCCCTTCCCTATATCCTCGTACCCCAAATGATTTGGGAAAGTGAACACACCGAATACACACGACTCATGCTTTCCGACTTCAAAAAACAAAATGTCCACGCTGAAAGCTGGGGCATTTGTGATCCCATTGGCGCATCTGACTTGCTTGCTGCATACTTGCAACAACGCCTTGTTACCCTCTGGAATGAACACCGCGAAAAAATGACCGTGCGTGAACCGTCTCCCAAACGCAAAAACCTATTGCCCAGCTATCTTCACGGTCCCGACAAAAGTATCGAACTCAACGATCTCAAATCCACGTTACCCCAAACCGCCACCTATGGCCCAGCCATTATGGCCGATGTACGCGACACCGAAACCTTCAGCCATTTATTACAAACAATGGGCATCCAATCAGATCCCATATTTGTCAAAGTCACGTGGCACGGATATGCAACCGGAACCTATACAGATCCGGTTGCCCTCGACAAACTCTTGTCTGCTTTACCCGGGCGCGCAATTCTCCTTGAAGGCCACACCGTAAGCCGCAACCAAGGCAACGAAACCTTCAACTGGGAAACCGAAAGCCGAGAAAACCGCACCTGGATACGCGATCAAGAACAAGACTATCTTCAACGCACCGGCTTGCAAGACGTCATCAACAAACATAACGCGCACTACCTCAACATTACCGAAGCCTATTGGGATGGCCAGTGTGCCAATCCCGAAGATATTGCCAGCTATCTCAAAGCCACAAATACCGAAATCACACACACTGAGCTCCTTAAATTTATCCCTCAAGTCCTCTTAGATCACGCAGGTTGTGATTTCATCTCATTTGCACGTTTCAAAGGCCCAACACGCCTCTCCATCTCCAACTGCTTTGGTTTGTTACCCGGCCCACTCCGCGCCGAATGGCATGGCCCCAACCTCACCTACTTTGCCAAAGTCTGTTGTGAAATGGCCAAAATTTATGGCAGCATTTTTAATCCTTTCGGCCTTGTCGAAGCCCTCAATGTAGCCGTGCGCTGGAATCGCACAGGACTCTATCGCAGTCGCTGGGGCCATTACGACCTCATCCCAAACCCCGGTATGCTCACCCTCAGTCGTGGTTTGCCCGGGGCCGACATGCTCGCCAGCCGCTTGCAAGGTCAGAACATTACCCGCAGTGCATTTTTCGATGTCGTACGTTCATCGTTCCAGCTCACACCCGAACTATGCACCGAACCCATTTCAGATCATTTGATACAGCGCTTTGCATAAAAAGGTCTTCATGAATCCCCATCAAAAATGGTTTGCCATTCGCCAAGAACTCCCCAAAAAGCGTAGCCTTTTACTTGGCATACTTGCATTCTTATTGCCCTTAGCCATCTGGTCAATCATCAGTTATGTTCCAGGTGTATGGCATCCCATGGTTCGGGTCTCTGATGTTGGAAACGTCGATTATTTTCAGGTGAACATGCTCGTTGAACGTGAATTATTTGACGACGAAAACAAGCACATGAAAGAAGCGGGTCAAAAACAAGCCATTGGAAAACCCGCCAATCCCATTTACTTACCCGCCCCACACATTGTTGTTAAAGCACTTATTACTGCCTTTCAAACCAAGCCCATTCGCCGAGGTGAACCGTGGTTGCATGAAAGTATCTTACACAGTATTCAGGTTATCCTCTACGGGTTCATGCTCTCAGCCATCTTCGGCGTGCCCCTTGGCATTCTGTGCGGTACCTTTGTGTTCTTCTCACGCATATTCGAACCCTTTGTAGATTTTATTCG
>Ga0115002_10005838_pt1 | contig 14372 bp, 13 predicted proteins | sample ArcticOcean_MG_C_8_FD_89576 | JGI IMG/M metagenome (GOLD analysis project Ga0115002, IMG submission 89576) | Marine microbial communities from western Arctic Ocean - ArcticOcean_MG_CB11_86 | ecosystem: Environmental > Aquatic > Marine > Oceanic | place: Arctic Ocean: Canada Basin | collected... | reverse complement strand
GAGATTGGTGGCTCCCTCGGGTTGCCCCATCGGCCTGGTTCGCAGACACCTTCACCGTAAACGGGTAAGGAAGGGGGCGATCGCTCGGGCTGCCCCCTCTGACTCGCTTGGCTCGTCTGTCTCCATCCGCAAGCGGGGGAGAAGGCGCCCATACCTTCCCAACTGGTTGTGGTTGTCCGTGGCGCGATGGGGTTGACAAGGGGGGAATAGTGGGGCATAGTGGGGCATGGAGATCAGAGTATGCAACCTACAGGCAGGAATTCGTGTTCACCGGTGAGTACCAACATGCAGTGGATGAAAAGGGACGGCTCGTGCTTCCCTCCCGTCTCCGCGATGGACTCTCGAATACTGCCAAGCTTGTCAAGGGTCAAGAGCGCAGTCTCTACATCCTTCCTGAAGACGAGTGGCAACGCATGGCGGACCGGGTAAGCAATGTACCGATCAACAACAGGACCACACGGCTTTACCAACGGGTGTTCTTCGGTTCCACCGAGGAGATCAAGCTTGACTCCAACGGGCGCCTCACTATCTCGGCGGCGCTCCGCTCGTGGGCGGGGATTGAGTCATCCGTCACTGTCATCGGTATCAACACCCGAATCGAACTTTGGTCGCCAGAACGGTGGGCCTCAGGGCTTGACGAACTGGAAGCCTCCTACGAGGAACTCGACTCGGGAGGTGGCCTAGAGCAGTAGTAGGTACACCCTTAGCTGACGTTGGATCATCGTCAGCCCTCCGGACTACTTAGTTGGAAGGCCCCTCACTCCGCCCTCTTCCGTCAAAGTGCCAGCGCCCGGAGGGCTGACTGTGAACCAAAGTAGCTATCACCTCCCAGTCCTCGTAGATGTCGTGCGGAACCTCATGGAGCAGCTTCCAGAAGGTCCCGTTGTCGACGCCACCTACGGAGGCGGTGGGCACGCTCGACAGTTCATCGAAATGGGTTATCCCGTGATTGCCTTTGATAGGGACGAGGGCGTCCCAGAGCCAGGGCCCACAATTGAACTTCTTCACGAATCCTTTGGAAACATGAGGCCCGTTCTCGACAAGATGGGGGTCACCGCCATTGCGGGCGCGTTGTTCGACCTTGGGGTATCTAGCCACCAACTCGATAGTGGCGAACGTGGATTCTCGTACCGCCATGATGCATCTCTCGACATGCGGATGGACACGTCCCAAGAGCTGTCCGCTCATGTGATTGTCAACGAGTGGTCCTCCAAGGACATTGCTGAAGTGTTGTACAAGTACGGCGAAGAGCGGTTTTCCCGACGGATCGCTGAACGGATAGTGGCAGCTCGCCCCGTGGACACAACACAGCAACTCGCCGAAATCGTCAAAGAAGCCATTCCGGCGGCAACCCGTCGCACAGGTGGACATCCTGCGACACGCACGTTCCAAGGTCTTCGCATTGCAGTGAACGACGAACTGCGAGAGATTGAGGACGGTCTCGACACAGCCTTGGAACTACTTTCCCCCGGTGGCCGTTGTGTTGTCATCTCCTATCACTCTTTGGAGGACCGGATTGTGAAGCATCGCTTCCGTCAAGCATCAACAGGCTGCGAATGTCCACCAGAGTTTCCGGTATGCCAGTGCGATGAGACAGCAAGTATGAAACTGGTCTCACGCAAGCCGATCGTCCCCGGTGCCGCTGAGATAGAGCGCAACCCTCGCGCGCGCTCGGCAAAGCTGCGCGTGGTAGAGGCGGTGGCGGCGTGACCGCACGCGTCCAGAAGAAGGCACCAGCTCAGGGCCTGACTGTGATCGTCGGCAGGCGACGGTTCTCCCGCCTGATCATCTTCCCATGGGTGGTCTACTTGCTCCTTATCGGCGTAGCCTTCATCGGTCTCTCGTACGCTCAGACGTCCATGAACACGGGAGCGATGACTCTTGAAGAGCTCCGTCAAGAGATCTCGACGGAAGCGGCACGAACCGCTCAACTCAGATTGGAGATCGCCCGTCTGCGATCTCCCGACCGCATCATTGAAGAAGCCACCGCGCTGGGCATGGGTACGCCGAGCGTTCCGCTCCAAACGGTGGAACCGATACAGACGCAGCGCACCCTAACGGTGCCCTACCTAGCCATTAACGAGAACGGGTCCAGCGCTGGAGTCCCTGATGAGGTGGGCGCCGCTCCACTTCCGGACCCATCCGACCCGTCGGGCGGGTAGACAATGGGCAAGAAAGCCCGCTCCAAATCAAGAGAACTCAGGGTTCTAACCCTCGGCCTAGCGTTGGCTCTGATCTGGTCCAGCGTAGGACTCAAGCTGTGGGATTTACAGGTAGTCCAGGCAGCAGACCTTAAGGAATCGGCGCTGGAACAAACCCTCCGGACGCAGGACCTGGAGGCGACACGAGGCACCATTTTTGATCGGACCGGCCAAATTTTGGCCTTCACTATCGATTCAGACAGCATCTACGCGACCCCCTTTGACATAGAAGACCCTATGGGCACCTCTCTCGTGCTTTCGGCGGCTCTAGGCCTACCACTTGACCAAGTACTAGCCGCGATCCAGAAGGATACGGGGTTCGTTTGGTTGAAGCGTCACCTCGAGCTGGAGGAGGCTGCGGCCGTTGCCGCGCTGGATCTGCCTGGTATTCACGCAGTCGTTGAACCCAAGCGGGTGTACCCAATGGGGGTGAATGTCGCGCACACGGTGGGGTTCGTGGATCCCGACGGGACAGGGATTGAAGGCATTGAGTACCAATATAACGACCTCCTTGCCGGCCGTGCTGGGTTCATTCAGGAGGAGTGGGGCAAGAACAACGTCCCGATTCCCCAAAGCGAGGTTGACACAGTACCCGCCGTACCTGGTGCTGATCTCATAACCTCCATCGACCTCTCAATTGCGCTGGTCGCCAGAGAAGCGTGCGAAGCGGCGCTTGTGCGAACGGGAGGGCTGCGCTGCTCAGTTGTAGTGATGGATCCCCGATCCGGCGAAATCTTGGCGATGGAAACTGGTCCGAGCTTTGACCCCGAAGACGTTGGAAACGCTGATCCTCTGACGCTGCAGAACATGAGCGTGCGTTATCTGTATGAACCAGGCTCAATTATGAAGGCGGTCACGGTGTCCGCTGCAATTGAGGAAGGAGCGGTCAATCCCAATACCTGGCTAGAGGTACCGACCTCCATCGACCTGGATGAGTTCACCATTCGGGACACTGGCCGGGATGAGACGGAGAGCATGCAGGTACGCAGCATCATTACTCGTTCCTCGAACGTCGGCACCATTCTTATTCAGCAAGAGCTTGGTGACGAACTTCATCGACAGTATCTGTATCGGTTTGGCTTCGGCCAGCCAACTGGTGTCGATATCTCCGGTGAGGCTATTGGTCAGCTAAACGTCGACGCGACCTGCAGTACCTGTCTGCCCTCGGCAGCCATTGGGTACGCTGTCAACACAACGCTGCTACAGATGGCATCTGTATACGCGACGATCGCTAACAACGGAATTTGGGTACAGCCCCACCTCGTCCGCGAAATAGTCACAGCCGGAGAGTCAATGCCCTTCGTTCCTGAACGGAGAGAGGTGATTAGCTCCGCTACGGCGGCGACTGTTCGCCTCCTTCTACAGAGCGTTGTTGAGAGCGATCAGGGCACCGGCCGTAACGCTGCAATCGAGGGCTACTCGGTAGGTGGGAAGACCGGCACCACGCGGGTGTACGACGGTGGCAAATACCACGAGGATCGTCATATTGCCTCGTTCGTGGGTATGGCTCCGATCAACGATCCACGGTTAGTGATTGCTGTGATGGTGCAAGAGCCGATCAATGGTTACTTCGGCTCCCAAGCAGCCGCTCCGGTGTTCGCTGAAGTCATGCGAGCGGCCCTCCTCGACTTGGGTGTGCAGCCAGATGAGTAGCCTTCTGTCTGAGCTGTCCGAGGTGGCCAACGGACAGCTGCACGGAACAGATGTCACCGTTTACGACGTCACCCATGACAGTAGGGAGGTTAGCCCAGGCACCTTGTTTGTCGCCATCGAGGGCGCCGCTGCCGACGGCCACGATTTCATCCATGGCGCCGCAAAAAGCGGCGCTTCTGCCGTTGTTGTAGAGCATTTAACCGATACAAAGTTGCCGCAGCTTTTGGTCCCAGACTGTCGTGCCGCCATGGGCTTCGTCGCTGACATGGTGCATGGTCATCCCTCGCGAGCACTCACTGTTGTGGGGATCACTGGGACTAACGGCAAGACAACTGTCTCCTATATGCTTGAGGCGATTGGGCGTGCCGCGGGAGTTCCAGCCGCGGCGATCGGGACCACTGGGCTTCTTGTTGAAGGAGCACTGACCACTTTCGGACACACTACTCCTGAGGCGTCCGATCTGCATAGGATGCTCGCGCAACTTCGTGACGAAGGCGTTCGGCTTGTCGCCCTGGAGGTGTCATCTCACGCGATTGCGCTGCACCGGATTGGTGGCGTTCACTTCGCGGCTGCTGGTTTTACCAATCTCAGTCAGGACCACCTGGACTTCCATCATGACATGGAGAGCTACTTCAGGACAAAGGCCGAGTTCGTCGCCGGGGCGCCCCTGGCTGTTATCAACGTTGGATCCCTCTTTGGGCAGCGGTTAGCGGAGCAAGTGCCTTCCCTTGAGGTAGGTAACGGTCTCACCGCTGAAGGGCTGACGCTCTTCGAGACGCACTCCACCTTCACAATGGCAATGGGCAACGAACGGGCCTACGTCGATCTCCCGATGGGAGGAAGGTTCAATGTTGAGAATGCACTAGTGGCCGCCGGCCTTGCTATACAACTGGGCCTCGATCTCTCAGTGGTCGCAGAAGGACTGGCGAACAGCTCGCTTGTGCCTGGCCGGTTTGAGACCATTCCTGGACCCGGATTCACGGTGGTGGTTGACTACGCGCACACGCCAGACGGCATTACGGCTGTCATCGCAGCCGCCCGAGAGATCACTTCCGGGCGGGTCATAGCGGTCTTAGGCGCTGGTGGGGACCGAGATCGGGATAAGCGTCGGCCGATGGGCCTCGCAGCTGCCGCCGCCGATCTCGTGATCGCCACCTCGGATAACCCAAGAAATGAAGATCCTTCTGGCATTATTCAGCAGGTTTGCGAAGGGTTAGAGGAGGGAGGTGCAGTGTTTGAAGTTACGGTTGACAGACGACAAGCGATTCAGCGCTCCATCGAGCTCGCTCAACCTAGCGACATGGTGCTGATTCTCGGCAAAGGGCATGAAGCTACCCAAGAAATTATGGGGGTGGCTCACCGATTCGACGACCGGCACGTCGTGAGAGATTTTCTGGGAGTTGCTCCATGATCTCGATGCTCATCGCCGCGGCCGTTTCGTTCGTTTTCACCGTGTCTTTGTTGCCTCCAGCGATCCGTCAGCTCGGCAAGCGCGACATCGGCCAGTTCATCAACCAAGATGTGGAAGGCCACGACCACAAGCACGGCACTCCAACAATGGGTGGGATTGTCATTGTCCTTGGTGTGATCGTTGGGTATTTCGTGTCGCATATTTCGCCGTTCACCGCTGGTGAAGGTTTTGGTCTTTCGTGGCTCAATCCCACATCTGGAGGACTCTTGGTACTCTTTGCAATGGTGGGGATGGCTGTAATCGGCCTGCTTGATGACTACTCCAAGGTTCGGGCTGAGCGGAACCTCGGTTTGAACAAGCGAGGGAAGTTCGGTGGCCAACTCCTTATTGCAGGCCTCTTTGCTTGGGGTGCAGTCGGCGCAGGAGTGGAACCGTCGATCAGTGTCGTCAGGTCGTTCGGAATGGCTGTCCCTCCGATCCTCTTCGCCTTATGGGTGTTGTTCATGCTCTCTGGTTTTGCCAATGCTGTGAACCTGACCGATGGTCTCGACGGGCTTGCGGCTGGTTCCTCTGCGCTCGTGTTTGGTGCCTACACCATCATCACCTACTGGATCTTTCGTAACGCTGACTTCTATGGCACGTTCATGGCTCTGGACCTGTCAGCCGTTGACATTGCCCGAGTCAGCGCGGCCATCTTCGCTGCTGCGTTGGGCTTCCTTTGGTACAACGCAGCCCCGGCCCAGATCTTCATGGGAGATGTCGGTTCACAGGGTCTTGGCGGTGCGTTGGCTGCCGTCGCCTTGCTCACTAATACTGCGTTGCTCGTTCTCATAATCGGCGGTCTCTTCGTTTGGATCACCGCCACGGTCATCCTGCAGGTGTTTGCGTATCGAGTCTTCGGTCGGCGTATCTTCAAGATGACCCCCATCCACCACGCCTTCGAGTTACGGGGTTGGCCTGAGACCCTGATAGTTATCCGATTCTGGATCATTGCCGCCCTGTCGGTCGCTGTTGGCATTGGGCTGTTCTACGCGGACTTCGTCATCCACTCGGGCGGTGTCCTATGACAACGTTGGTGTTGGGTGCCGGCCTCTCGGGACGAGCAGCGGTGCGGCTGCTACAACACAAGGGAAAGCCGTTCAGGCTGTTCGATGAGAGTGGCCAATCGACCTTGGGGAGCGAGACGGTTGCCGGACCAGAGTGGGACGACTCGATCTTGGAAGGCATCACAAGGGTGGTGGCTTCTCCCGGCTTCCCAGAGCACTCAAGGCCGATACGGGCTGCCCTTGAGGCGTCTATCCCGGTAATTAGTGAACCGGAGCTGGCGTTTCCGTACCTCTTGATGCCTGTCATAGCCATCACTGGGACGAACGGGAAGACCACCGTAACCCAGCTTGTCCATGACATGTTTGTTGCCTCAGGGCATCGGAGCATCGCTGCGGGGAACATTGGCCTGCCGCTTAGCGACATCATCGAGGACGAATACGATGTCGCTGTAGTTGAGCTTTCTAGCTTCCAGCTGCGATTCGTCGATCAGTTCCGCCCGGTGATTTCGGTGCTCATCAACGTGGCCTCCGACCATCTGGATTGGCACGCCGATAGGGACGCTTACGTTGCCGCGAAAGCTCGGATCGTAGAGAACCAGGGCGAGTATGATCGCGTGATCTTCAACCGTGACGACCCCGACGTTGTCAATATTGCTAAGGGCTCTCGGGCCCGCCTCACGGTTGTGTCCGTCACGTCAGGGCTCGCCGAGTACGGGGTCCGCGACGGTGCCTTGTGGTTCGGTTCTTTTGGTGTCCCAATCCGAGAATTAAACGTGAGCGACAACGCCTTCCTGTCGGACTTACTGCTGGCGGGGGCAGCCGCTTTGGCTGGGGGAGCATCCCCGGCTGCCGTTGAGTCAGTGGCACGAGCCTTCACCCCAAGTCAGCATCGGCGAATGGTGATCCGAGTAAGCAACGGTGTTACGTATGTGGATGATTCGAAAGCTACCAACCCGCATGCTGCGATGGCTGCCATAGCCACCTACCGGTCGGTTTTGTTGATCGCTGGAGGGCAGGCCAAGGGCCTTGATCTCTCGCCGATGGTTGCAGCTGAGCAGGTGAAGCATGTCTTTGCTTTGGGAGAGGCAGCCGACGAACTCGTCGCTGCCGGGCCGGGCAAGGTCACCAAGGTCTCCGGCTTTGACGATGCGTTGGAGCGTGCTCTCGGTGTCGCTGTCGCTGGGGATACCGTCCTCCTTGCGCCAGGTTGCGCCTCATTTGATATGTTTCATTCCTACGGAGCCAGGGGCGACGACTTTGTCCGGGCGGTTCACACTGCACTCGACTTGAAGCAGGAGCGGCTCTCATGACCCCTGTCGCCTCCATAACCAAGACCCGCATCAAGGCTAAGTCAAAGGCCAAGACAACAGAACAGAACCTTCGCACCCAGATTTTCCTAGTTACCGCCACCGGCATCCTGTTGGTTATCGGGTTGGCAGCCACCCTTTCGGCATCCTCCGTCGTCGCAGCAGCTCGTGGTGATGCTTGGAACGCCGACTTCAAAAATCAGGCGCTCTTCGCCGCAATCGGTCTAGTAGTGATGGTGATTGCAGCAAGGGCGCCGTACAAGCTGTATAGGAAGCTTGCTATCCCGTTGTGGTTGGGATCTATGGTGGCCTTGATCGCTGTGAAGTGGTCTCCGATGGGCGTGTGGCATGGGGGAGCAAAGCGGTGGCTAGATGTAGGCCCGATTGAGTGGCAACCCTCCGATTTGGCCAAGTTCGCCGTGATCATCTCGTTGGCCCTGATCTATGAGAAGAAGGAACGTCTCAAACAGCTAGGCGAGGCTGGACACTTCTTTGTCCCCACCGCGGTCATCCTTGGCGGAGTGGCGCTGCTTGTTGTAACCCAGACTGATCTCGGCACCACCGCGGTCATTTTGGGTGCTGGTTTCGGGGTCATGGTTGCTGCAAGGACGAAGTTGGTGCACCTCGGGTTCCTGGGCATCCTCGGAGCCACGCTAGCGACGCTATCGGTGCGGACAAACGAGTACCAAGCCGCACGTATCGAGTCGTGGAGAAATCCCTCGGTAGACCTAGCTGGGATTGCGTATCAAGTCAGCCAGAGCAAAATCGCCATTGGTAGTGGGGGGCCTTTCGGAGTTGGGCTCGGCCAGAGCAGATTCAGGTGGCTTTACCTTCCCAACGCGCACACTGACTTCATCTTCAGCATCATCGCCGAAGAACTGGGTTTCGGTGGAGCAGTGTTTGTGATCCTTCTGTTTCTTGGCATCTCAGTGCTCGGAGTCGTCATAGCCGCCCGAGCTCCCGATCGCTTTGGGATGATGGTGGCCGCTGGTATCACCGCATGGATCTCGTTACAAGCGTTCATCAACGTGGGCGGCGTCACGGGGATGATTCCCCTGACGGGGATTACTCTTCCCTTTGTTTCAGCTGGAGGCTCATCGCTCATCACCACGCTTGGAGCGGTAGGAGTCCTACTGAATATTGCCTCAAAGGGAGTGTCCGGAGTGAAACGGTGAGCATTGCTATCGCCGCCGCGGGCACGGGAGGGCATGTGCTACCAGCGATAGCAGTAGCCGACGCCATCTTTGGTAAGGCTCCTGTTGTTTTCTTTGGAGGAAACAGGTTTGAGAAGGAAGCTGTGCCGAGGGCGGGCTTCGAGTTTGTGGAAGTCCGGTTGAGGGGGCTTCAACGGAGCTTCACCTTAAAGAACCTCTTGATTCCATTCACCGTCCTGCGAGCCGTACGAACCATTACTAGAGAGTTCCGCGAGCGAGAGGTGAAGGCGCTGCTTTGCATGGGCGGGTACGTTACGGTGCCGGCCGCTTTAGCTGCTCGTTTGGTCGGCATTCCCTACTTTATCGCTGAGCAGAACGCCCACGCCGGGCTCGCCAATCGGCTCATGGCTCGGAAGGCTGCAGGGGCGTTCACCTCATTTGAGAAAACAGAGGGCCTTCCTGAGGCCCTCCATGTTGGCAATCCGATCCGCGCTGAGTTTGCTGACTTTTCAAAGGGACAAGTGAGGCGCGCCTCAGTCGAGTACTACGGAATAGACCCACACCGCTTTACCCTTGGGGTAGTGGGCGGGTCGTTGGGTTCGGGTGCGCTGAACGATGCATCGTTCGAAGCGGCCGCCAGGTGGGAGCGTGCAGACATCCAAGTGATCCACCTCGCCGGCAGTCGATATGAAGCCGCCATGAAAGAGCGGGCAGAGCACGTGGACATCGATTGGAAGGTGATTGGGTTCGAGGAGCGCATGGACCTCTTCTACGGAGCTGTCGACCTCCTGCTATCGCGGGCCGGTGGAATGATCGCCGAAATCACAGTCACAGGAACCCCGATGATCCTTGTCCCGGGAAGTCATGGGTCGGCTGGGCATCAGGCGGCTTCGGCTGGGATGCTTGCAAAGGCCGGAGCGGCCGTAGTCTTAGCAGAGGAAGACCTGGGCGAAGCGTTGGCCGAGGAGGTCTTACGTTTGACGAAGGACGGGCCTGCCCTAGCGGAGATGGCCGCCAGCTCGATGGCTGTAGCCAAACCCGACGCAGCGGAAAGAATTGCAAAGGTGTTACTCGATGCTTCTAGGTAGTCAGTACGAAAGAGTGCATGTCATTGGAGCGGGCGGCGCGGGGATGAGCGGAATTGCCAAATTGCTTATCCAATCGGGGCACACGCTGAGCGGGTCGGATCTTGTGATGGGCCCGACGCTGCGATCCATTGGGGAGCTCGGAGCTGACGTCTGGCAGGGTCATGATCCGTCCAAGATGCAAGGACTTGATCTTGTGGTAGCTTCCTCAGCGGTCCCTCCCTCGGATCCGGAACTCTTCGCGGCAAGAGAGGCCGGGATCACCGCGTGGGACCGGCCCAAGCTTCTCCGAGAACTTACAGAGTACTTCCCTGCGATCGGTGCCACGGGCACTCATGGGAAGACGTCCACTTCAGCCATGCTTGTGCACGCCCTTCGAGCGCTTGATGCGGATCCTTCTTTTGTGGTCGGCGGCAAGCTCGTGAACGTGCAGACTGCTGCATCCTTTAGCGGCTCGCAACCGTTTGTTCTAGAGATCGACGAGGCGTTCGGAACCTTCACGCATATCAATATCAGCGGCCTGATTGTTACCAACGTGGAGCCAGAACACCTCGACTACTTTGGAACTGCTGATCGAATGGTCGATTGCTATGTTGACGTAATGCGCGGTGTCTCGGGGCCGGTCGTGGTGTGCCTAGACGACCCGGGGGCTCGTAGAGTGAGGGAGCGAGCTGGCGGAATCTCCTATGGATTCTCTGAAGGCTCCGCCTGGCAGATGAGTGAGCTGGTTGAGCGAGCGTTGTCGGTCAGCTTCCGGATCGTCTCGAGCACGGTAGATGTCCTTGTCACGGTCGGAAAGCCGGGTATTCACTCCGCACGGAACGCTGCGGGTGCGTTGGCGTTGCTTGGAGAGCTTGGGTACGACGTCGCTGAAGCCGCGGCAGCCCTCAGCTCTTTTCAAGGGGTGGCACGTCGCTACGAGCTGCGAGCAACCGTGAACGGTGTCACGTTCATCGATGATTACGCTCACCACCCCACTGAGGTGCTCTCAGTGTTGAACGCCGCTCAACAGGGCGATTGGAATCGAACCTGGGTGGTATTCCAACCGCACTTGTATTCTCGGACCGCAGCCCTCTATCAGGAGTTCGGCCAGGCATTCGCTGGAGTTGACGAACTGATCGTCCTTGATGTCTTCGCGTCGAGAGAGGATCCACAGCCGGGAATCTCCGGGCACCTGATCGCTGATGCCGCTGAAGCCCGGACCGGGGCGAACGTGCGATACATACCCCACATGTCCGAAGTCCCTGACGCGCTTGTTCCCCTCCTTGAAGAGGGTGACCTCGTGCTCACTATGGGGGCTGGTGATATCACGGTGCTTCCGGACAAGCTGGCTCAGGCGTTGGCTGCTCGCGATGTCTAGCCAAGAGTGGGCAGACTTGCCTGGGATGCGCCAACACGTTGAGCTGGGGTCTCTCACAACGTATGGCAGGGGCGGCCGGGCCAGATGGTTTTTGTCACCCGTGGGGTCCGATGCGTTAGACGGTCTTAAGGTGCCGGCGGAGATTCCGGTGCTCGTATTGGGTAGAGGATCCAACCTTCTGGTCGCTGACACCGGGTTCGCTGGTCTCGTGATCCACGTCGGTCAACATCTGTCAGACATGACGTTCGACACTACGCATGTGTACGCAGAGGGAGGCGTTGCGCTGCCCGTGTTGGCCAGAGCGGCTGCCTCCCGTTCGACAGGCGGTCTCGGCTTTTTCGTCGGGATACCGGGCTCAGTTGGCGGAGCGGTTGCTATGAACGCAGGGTGCTTTGGCAGGGAGGTCACAGACGTGCTGGTTGATGCCCACGTTCACGACCTGCGCTCGGGGGAGTCCGAAGTGAGAACAGCAAGCTCGTTCGAGTTCGGGTACCGGCACGCGAAGCTTGGGAGCGATGAACTGGTCATGTCCGCTCGCTTCTCTGTTTCTCCGGCACCAGAAGCAACCTTGAAGCAAGAGTTACGAGAAGTCACCCGTTGGCGGCGGGACAATCAACCTGGAGGTACGCGCAACGCAGGGAGCGTCTTCAAGAATCCTGATGGCGACTCGGCGGGCCGGATCATTGACTCTCTAGGGCTCAAGGGCCTCACCGTCGGTGGCGCCAGTGTCTCTGAGAAGCACGCTAACTTTTTCGTCGTCGGTCCAGATGGTGTGGCTCAGGACGTTTTTGATCTCATCACCCTGGTGGCGAGCCGCGTCCTAGAGGCGACCGAGATGCAACTGGTACCCGAAATCAGACTGGTGGGATTTGAGTGACCCTTGATCCTCGGATTGCCAAACGTCGCAGCGATGTGCACCAAGATACGGCGAGGTCCAGCATTCGCCGACTGATGCGGTGGATCCTGATTGGAGCGCTGCTTGTCTCGGTTGGCTGGTTCACTCAGTCTTCCTCGTTCCAAGTGCAAGAGATACTCGTTGCGGGGGTGAGCAATTCTGGAACATTGGAGATTCTCGACCGAGAGGGAGTACTTCTCGAACAGCCGCTGCTACGACTCCGCCCTAAGGACGCACAAGCGGCGCTGCTGGCAGACCCGTGGATCGAAGAAGCAACAGTGGAGATCCGGTTCCCCAACACGATCCACGTGGTGGTGCGGGAACGAACTGGGGTTGCGTGGGTCACAGTAGGGAACGCCTACATGCTGGTTGCTGCAGATGGAGTTGCGGTGGACGCTGGACCGGAACCGGGAGCGAACCCGCTGATTGAGCTTGGGGGAGTCGCCGTTCCCCTCCTTGGCGAACAATTCGCTGATGCTCGCGTACGAGGGCTCGCGGAGTTCATGGCAGCTCTCCCCGGATCCTACGCGGCACAGGCGGTTGCCACGGAAAGAGAAGGGGAGCTGTGGGTAGCCCTTGCCGAGTTCGATGTAGAGGTGCGACTGGGTCGCCCAGTGGACATGCAGAAGAAAGCAGCTGTGTTGGCCGGCCTCATGCAGGGCGGCCTTCCGACAGGGGCGATTGTGCATCTGATAGCTCCCGAGCGCCCGGCCGTCGAATCTCCCGACGCTTGAGCGGAAGCGTAACCCTGAAGCTTGCAGTCAGACCTTTCACTTGAGTGTTGGCTAAAGCGATGGTTTAGGTTGACAGTTGGTAAGCTTGACAGAAGATCTCGAGGTAAGGTTTCGTCGTATGAGCACACGTCTAACAACACCCCAGAACTATCTCGCTGTTATCAAGGTGATTGGTGTGGGTGGCGGCGGTGTTAATGCTGTCAACCGGATGATCGAGGCCGGTATTCGCGGGGTTGAGTTCATTGCGATCAACACTGATGCGCAAGCGCTCTTGATGTCCGATGCTGATATCAAACTCGATCTGGGTCGAGACATCACCAGAGGCCTTGGAGCCGGTGCAAACCCCGAGGTCGGTCGCGCCGCAGCTGAAGCCCATCGTGACGAGCTCGAGAAGGTGCTTGCAGGCTCCGACATGGTGTTTGTTACCGCAGGTGAAGGTGGAGGTACCGGAACTGGTGGCGCTCCCATCGTCGCCCAAATCGCTAAGGACATTGGGGCTCTGACGGTGGGTGTGGTGACTCGCCCATTTGGCTTTGAGGGGCGCAGGCGCTCACTCCAGGCAGAACAGGGTATTCAGAATCTTCGTGAATCAGTGGACACGCTCATTGTGATCCCCAACAACAGGCTGCTCGATCTCGCTGATAATCGGATGCCTGTGGTCGACGCTTTCCGAATGGCTGACGAGGTGCTGACGGCAGGAGTCGGAGGCATCACCGATCTCATCACTACACCTGGTCTGATCAACGTTGACTTCGCTGATGTGCGGACGGTCATGGAAGATGCTGGTTCCGCTGTGTTAGGGATTGGTAAGGCCTCTGGTGACGAACGAGCAATCCAAGCCGCCCAACGAGCCATTTCCAGCCCACTGCTTGAAACTTCCATGGAAGGAGCGCGGGGGGTACTGCTCTCGATCGCCGGGCCCTCGGACATGTCGCTCTTTGAAGTGAGCGATGCCGCAAACGCGGTCACAGCTCATTGTGATCCCGACGCTGAGATCATCTTCGGCGCTGTCGTGGAAGACTCCTTGGGCGACGAGATGCGTGTAACGGTGATTGCGGCGGGCCTAGATGGCAAACCCTCGGGAATGCGTAGCGTTCTCGATGGAGGGCTTTCCGCTTCTCCGTCCGCGATCGACGACGATGACCTAGGGATCCCAAGCTTCGTTCAGGGATGATGTGGTCCGGCATGGCGTTCTCCGACGGAGACGACGGCCCTCAGCGAGAAGCCGCCAACAGGCAAAGGTTCGCGCGACGTGTCGGTGCCAGCCCGGACTGGGCTGAGCTGCAACAGGTGCATGGGAGCCGAGTCCTTCACGTCTTGACTTCGGGTCTGTCGGGGGAGGCTGACGCCATGTTCACTAGCCAACAGGAGCTCCCACTTGCCGTGTTTGGCGCCGATTGTCCCACGGTGCTGGTCTCTTCAGCGACCGCGGTGGGAGCAGCCCATTCTGGATGGCGCGGTGCGGCTGCCGGGGTGGTCCCTGAACTCCTAATCGCGATGAAGCGCGACGGTCACGAACCCAGAAG